>Ga0206128_1004920_pt1 | contig 10169 bp, 6 predicted proteins | sample Helgoland_Spring_7_FD_148601 | JGI IMG/M metagenome (GOLD analysis project Ga0206128, IMG submission 148601) | Pelagic subsurface seawater microbial communities from Kabeltonne, Helgoland, North Sea - Helgoland_Spring_Bloom_20160426_1 | ecosystem: Environmental > Aquatic > Marine > Epipelagic ...
CCTCCTACTGGCTTCGCATCCCCCTTTTCACTCTTCACTTTTCACTGCTCACACTTCTCTGCCAGGCCTCCCCTCTCGACAAGCTCGAAGGTGTGGCAAACGCGGATGTCTCACTGGATGGAACCTGGCATTTTCAACTGCCCGCCCCAGCTGATTTCTGGCAAGAACAAGATGAACCAACAGGCTGGAAAACCATGCCCGTTCCCGGGGACGTTTTCCGTGAAGGTCATGCTATCAAAGAAGACCTCCCCTTCGCATATAAGAAAAAAATTTCCATTCCGGCAGACTTCGCCGGCCAGCAGATCCGGCTCCGTTTTGAAGGCGCCCATGACTACACCCGCGTCTGGGTCAATGGCCAATTCATCCGCGACCACCAGGGCGGCTGGACCCCGTGGGAATGTGATATTACTTCCGTGGTCAAGCCGGGTGAGGATGCCTGGATCTCTCTTGAACTAACCGATAAATCCAAGGACATCGCCTTCAACGGCAAGCGCCTGCGCCCCATTGGTGGTCTGGTGCGCAGTGTCTCCCTGCAGGCACGGCCGAAGACCTTCTTTGAGTTCCCCATCGTCTCTTCTCCTTTCTCAGAAGATGGCAAAACAGCGCAGCTCACCATCATCGGTCAAGTTGCAACCCCGCATACCGAGGGTGTCGCCGCCTTCAAGCTCTTTGATCCTAGCGGAAAAGAAATCCCGCTCTCGCCGAACTCCTGTGCCTTGGGTGAAAAGCAAGTCACCTTCACTGCCCCGGTCACTGAGCCCCGCACCTGGACTGCAGAGAAACCTGTGCTCTACCGCTTGCAAGTCACCAGCACTACCCCCGGCCAAGCCACTGCCACCTACTCCAAGCAGATCGGTTTCCGTGACATTCGCTTTGATGAAAAGAAAAACATGCTGATCAATGGCAAGGTGGTGAAACTCCGCGGCGCCAACCGCCACCTGGTCAACCCACTCAAGGGTTTTGTCCCTGAGCTCGCCATCGACAAGCGTGATGCCGAGCTATTCAAGGAGGCGAACATGAACTTCGTGCGCACCTCCCACTACCCTCCCGGTAACGGCTTCATCGAGCAGTGCGATCAGCTTGGCCTCTATGTCACCCTGGAAACCGCCGTGCTAGATTGTGGTAAAGCCAACCGCCCCTCGGTCGGCATGAACGATGACCCGCAGTATGAAAAACTCTTCACCAACCAACTGCGCGAGACCCTGCTCAACTACGGCAGCCACCCCTCCGTCATCCTCTGGTCGATTTGTAACGAAAGCGTCTATGGTGCCAACTTCCAGGCCTCCTATGACTACGCGCATCAGCAGGACCCATCCCGTCCCGTGATTGCATCCTATCAGGTAAAAAAGGACAAGGAGCACAACAGCTACGATGTCCTCAGCGGTCATTATCCGGAATGGGATGCAGACTTCACTCAAAACCCTCTACCCACCATCTACGACGAATGGATGCATGTGCTTGGCCATACCGCGCAACTCTGGCTGCACGACACCAACTCCCGCGACTACTGGGGACGCAGCATTGACAAGGCATGGGCTAACCTCTTCCCCGCTGACAGCAGTGTGGGAGCCGCCATCTGGAACTTTGTCGATGACATGACCATCGTCGAAGACCCCACCAAGATCCCGACCCAGGGTGCGATGCGCATGCTGCCACCCGCCAAGGCCAAACAAGTCGTCACCGGTAAAAAAAGCAACATCACCGGTACTGCCCGCTGGGGAATTATTGATGAGTGGCGCCGCCACAAACCTGAGTTCTGGAATGTGAAAAAGGCCTACAGCCCGATCCGCCTACTCCAAACCCAGCTCAAGGAAGTCGTGCCCAACGAGCCCATCACCCTGCCTGTTTACAACCGCTTTGACCACACCTCTCTGAACGAAGTCAAACTCCTCGTCTCCTATAATGGCAAAACCTCAGAGCCCGCCCTCCCTGCTATCGAGCCACACCAAAAAGGCCATATCAAGCTCCCCGCAGACGACTGGAAAACAGGAACGGAAATAGGCCTGTCATTCCTCGACAGCGCCGGGCAGGTCATCGACCACTACAAGATCTCACTGGGAACCAAGCCCGCTCCTCTCACCCCGGAAATCCAGGGCATGCCCACCGTCTCCACGGAAGGAAATGAATTCGTCATCCAGGGAGATGGTGTGCAATACCGCATGGATAAAACCACGGGGCTGATGAAAAGGGGCCTGATGCAAAGCATCACCAAAGCCGGACAAACCATTCCTCTGGTCGGCCCCTTCCCTCACATCTTCAAGCAAGAGGAATACATGATCAAAGGCATCAACCCCGAGGTTGGCAGCAAACCAAGCTGGACCATGGGATCGGACCTCTACGAAAGCCCGGACATTGACGCTTGGCAGTTTACCAAGATGCACGTCAATCGTGACGAAAACGCGACCAAAATCAACGTGCGTGGAACATTCGCTGAAATGGATGTCCACTATGTATTCACTTTTGGCAAGCAAGGGCGTTTCGATGTGAAATACTTCTTCGAGGACATCCCTCCATTACCAGAGCCGGAGGGCAAGGTCTCCAGGCAAGGCCCGCTTGATCTGGAAGTCGGCATCAAGTTCCAGACCAGCGACCAGTTCGACCAGCTCAGCTGGGATAAAGAGGCCTACTGGAGTAGCTACCCGCTAGGCCACATCGGGGCCCCTACTGGCAGCATCCCCCTGTTTTCCGAGGCACGCGCTACCTGGGCAGAGAAGCCGACCCAGCCGTGGCACAAGGACAACTGGGACTTCTACTTCATGGGCTGGGATCCACCAGCAGGCAAGCTGCTCACCTTCGAGGCCATCGCCGCCAAGCAAGCCCTGACCCACTACACCCTCACCGATGAGGATGCCAAGCTCGCTCTGACCATCCATGGCGACGGCAAAAACACCTCCGCCCGCTACGGCCAATACCGCGACACCAAGTATTACCTCTACCACCTCGACCGCCTCGACTACCATCTGCGCTGGGGTAACTACAGCGCGGACATCCGGCCAAAGCCCACCCATGACGGCACCGCAAGGTTGCACTTGCGTTGATGTCAACCGTGCGCCATTTTTTGTGGGTCATGAAACCAGCTTGGATCACTTCTCTGCTTCTTCTCGTTCCGGCTGCACTTTGCTTTGCAGAGCCACTGATCATTGCACACCGGGGATCCTCCGCTACCGCACCTGAGAATACCATTCCCGCTTTCGAGCTCGCCTGGGAACAACAAGCCGACGGCATTGAGGCTGATTTCCTGCTTACCAAGGACGGACACATTGTCTGCTTTCACGATAAGGACACCAAGCGCATCACTGGCAAAAAACTCCTCGTCAAAAACACCCCGCTCTCAAAACTGCGCCAACTCGATGTCGGCTCATGGAAAGGAGAGCAATACAAAGGCACGCGCATCCCTACCATCGCGGAAGTCCTTGCTGCCGTCCCAGATGGTAAAAAAATCTACATCGAGATCAAGTGCGGTGAGGAAATTGTCACCCCCCTGCTACGCGAGATCGAGGCAAGCACCCTGACAAAGAATCAGATTGTCATCATTTGTTTTAAGGCTGGTGTTCTCAAAGCCATCAAACAACACGCACCCCATCTACAAACTTCCTGGCTCTGTAATCTTAAAAAAGACAAGTCAGGAAAGGTCACACCTACCCACGAGACGATCTGCAAAACCCTCGAGGACATTCACGCTAATGGCTTCAGCTCCTCCCACCAAAATATCAACTTGGCTCTGATCAACAAAGTCAATGAGGCAGAGATTATGCACCATGTTTGGACCGTCAATGACCCGGCCATTGCCACGCGCTTCAGCCAATGGGGCACGGCTTCGATCACTACGGACAAACCCGCCCTGATCAAAAACGCGATTAAAACAGTCCCTGCACCTTAAAAAGCGGCTATGCTGCCAGCATCTACACCGCCGTGCTGGATTCCTACAAGACGCTATCCCTTAGCGTTTGATAGCTTATAGATCAACGGCGAGCATCTTTTCTCTTTAAGGCAACAAGGCCCCGTTCAAAACAACCTAACTCACCAGCTACTTTCTATCATGAAACATCTTCTTATCCTGACCTCCTCCGCGCTTGCTCTCAGCATAAGCTTACTCTTCACCATCAATACGGCCAAAGCCGAGCCCACTACTCAAGCCCCCGTCAAAAAAGTCACCCAGACACCACCGACCGGCAAAGAAGACGGCTGGGTGCAACTCACCGGCAAGGACTTCCAAAATGTGAACTGCAAGGAAGACACCTGGCGCTGGGAAGGAGGCCACGCTTTCTGCACCGGCAAACCCGTCGGAGTGATCAGCTCGCATGAGCCGCTCGTTGATTTTGAACTGCTCTGTGAGTGGAAGCACAAACAACACGCCGGCAACTCCGGTATCTTTATCTGGGCCACCAAAGAAAGCCTAGATGAACTACGCGCCGGCAAAGGACGTCTCCCCAGAGGCATCGAGGCTCAGGTTCTCGATCATGGCTATAAGGAAAACTATGAAAAAGACGGTAAGCGTAAGGCGAACTGGTTCACCTGCCACGGTGATGTTTTCCCAGTTGGCAAGGATACCAAGATGCGCCCCTTCCCTCCTGTTTCACCCGATGGCAGACGCAGCTTCCCGAGTGCCAACCACAGCAAAGGTCTGAACCAGTGGAACCACTACTACATCCGTGCGGAGAAAGGTGTCGTGCGCTTATGGGTCAACGGCCACGAGGTTTCCGGTGGTGACCAGATCTCACCTGCATCTGGCTACCTCTGCCTCGAGTCCGAGGGAGCGCCGATTGAGTTCCGCAACATCCTGCTGCGTAAGTTACCGCTCAAGTAGGACTAATCAGCCTACTTGTTGGCTTCCTGAAAACTCACTGAAGGAAATCCCTGCGTTTTCAGGCTAGCACCAGCCGCAGGGGTAAAAAACGCCTCGATCAAGTTTGTCTTTACCGCAAGGGCATAACCTTCATCCACGCCCATAACACGCAGGGCAGTTGCCCAGCCGTCAGCCTGCATCGCCGTCGGCGCGATCACCGTAATGTTAAGCTGGTCCTGTTTGCCCTTACCCGTATCAGGATCTAACACATGCGCACTGCGCTTACCCTCGATCTCGGTAAACTGATAACTATCACCCGAGCTTGAGAGCGCCGCGCGGCTGAGCTCCATCGATGCCACTACCTTCTGGCCCGGGCCTTCGAGATCAATGCTCCAGCCTTTACGACTCGGCGGAGAGCCAGCAAGCACGATTTCACCACCCACAGAAACGGCGAAACCAGCAAGCCCGGCACCTTCTAAAATTTCGGCCAACTCATCCGCAATGTAACCCTTGGCAATGCCACCAAGATCAAGGCTCAGCGCTTTGTTGAAGCTCACTGTTTGATCCGCCTCGTTAAGAACGATGTCTCGGTAGCTTCCTCTCTCCCGTACGGGCATGGCCGTATCTGCCTCGCCCCGCTTTCTCTCACGCCATACCTTACTGGAGGAACCGAGTGTCACATCAAAAGCTCCGCTACTCTGCTCTGAAATTTGCTGTGCACAGGCTAGCACGGTGAACATTTCAGCACTGACCACGGTGGCACGCTTGTGAGCCACCTTACAGAGCTCCATCAACTCGCTGTCATCACGGTAGTCGGAAAATACACCATCAAGCTCAATGACCCGCTCGAAACATCGCCTAGCGAGCTGCTTTGCTTCAATCCGATCAGCACTATAAAAAACCAGACGAACAATCGTTCCCAAATGGGCCTGGGTAAAAGTATAGCGCTTGGGCTCAGTTGCTACCTCATGTTCTTGAGCGGCAAGTGGCGTTACCCATACGGGCAATGTCAGGCACAAGGTGACAGCAATGACTGCCAGCCTAGCGGTATTTTGCCATCTCACCATCTTCAGCGACTCCTGAGTTCCAGCAACGATACATTTCTTCCACACTAGGAATGGCTACTGGCCGCACCACCCGCATACCAAGCCATGGCGTGTCAGTATGATACCAGATACTTTTCGGGCTCTGCGGATCAGAAGCCTTCCACTCAGGACTCGATGGGTGACGTGCCGCGGATGAGATTGCCTCCATATCCTGCTGCCAATAACCACCTTTGGTGACATGCGGGTATGCCTTGGTAGCGATCACCCAAGGGTCCTGCACCTTGTTTTTGCCAAAATACTTCAAACGGTTTTCCACGTGCTGGTCGAGCGTCCACTCAAGCACGTTGCCGTGCATGTCATAAAACCCCCAGGCATTGGGTTTCTTCTGGCCCGGTAGGTCGTAGGTGCTGGAGGCGTCACCGCCAATCAAAGCATACTCGGACGCTTTGGCCGCATCATCACCCCAGCTGAACTTCGTTGTGGAACCCGCACGACAGGCGTATTCCCACTCAGCTTCAGTGGGAAGTCGATAGAAGTGGCCTGTTTTATAACTCAGCCACTGGCAGTACTTGTTAGCCGCGTGCTGAGTCATGCTCACTGCAGGGTGCCCTTCACGAGGCATGCCGTAGGTCATCGGATGATAAGGAGGCGTGGGCCGAGCTAACAGCTTGCCGTCGTCCTCAATCGTCTCACGCATAAAATCGACCACCTGCCCGTCTTTCTCGCGAGGAAGCTCAGTGATCATGAAGGGCTCATATTCCTCCCAAGTAACCTCATGCTTACCCATCCAGAAAGGTGTGAGCGTCACATCAATCACATCATCGGCCTGCTCGCCCTGCCAGCGAAAGCCACCGCCCTTGACGGGAAGCATTTCAAAAGAAGCTCCGGTATCCAGCTCTTCCGTGTAAGCCTTGCCCTGCGAGCCCTCGGCCGGTCTAGCCTTGCCCTGCGAGCCCTCGGCCGGTCTAGCCTTGCCCTGCGAGCCCTCGGCCGGTGTGGCCTTGTGTGCATCCTCACTCGCCTGCTTGAGAATACGCTCACGGATGAGCTTGGTAATGCGCATTTGCTCCTCATCAACATCATCACCCAGCTCAATCACCCGTGGCTTGGGGACGGCTGCCTCAGCGGCTTGGTTCTCGGCCTCAGCTTCATTTTCTAAGCAAGAAGCGAAGAAGATACAGACAGTGGCGAGGGCACTAATCCGGGAAAGCTGCAGTTTGGTCTTAATCTTCATACTCAAAAGTATCAGCGGATATCGGAGCAAATCAATCTCTGATCCTGATATTTCTGAACCCAACCGCAGCACCGTGCCCGGCAAAACCGATGTAGCCATCAGATACATTCAAACCAGGGCGTTGCTTTTTATCCATGAAGTCCTTCACTTTACCGAGGTCGCCATCGAGAATAGGAACGCCGTTAAGCTCAACCTGGATGCGGCTCCCCTTAACAGTAACCACCTGGTGATTCCACTCCCCAACCGGACGCAGGTAACCACGGTGTGCTGGAATCATGCCGTAGGCACTACCGTGAAACTGACGAGGATCGAGGCCCTTATATTGGTCTGCGCTGTTGTCGAGAATCTGCAGCTCACACATGCCGACATAGGCGCCGTCTCCCTTGCCTGGGTAACGTAGCAAAAGTCCATTGTTGCCACCGGGTGGAAGTTTAAATTCGAAGGCCAGCTTGAAGTCGGCGTATTTCTGTTTCCGATAGATGAGCTGGCCTTTACTGACATAAACCGCATCGTCGCTGATCTCGCAGCCTTTCGGCACACTGGCCTGCCAATCCCCCAGGGATTTGCCATCAAAGATCCTCTGCCAACCCTTACCAGAGGTAGCTTCTGCCAATATCGTGTCTGCCTCGGCAGCGGGAATTTCACGCACGTAGATGTTGCGCCACGCCACGGGAGCTCCATGGGTTTGTAAAATAATCGGTCCTTGCTTGTTCAGTGGACGGTCTCGTTTCCAGAAGTTCTGCATGTAGACACCATCCACCACCAGCTTGTCATTGAGCCAGACCCAGGTGCAGGAGCCAATTTGGCGAATACGTAAGCGATTCCACTCTCCGATCGGCTTGTCAGCGTGCACCAGCGGATGCTTTCCAGCGCCAGCCCCCTTGTTGTTCCACAAGCCACCCGATCCCTTGTCCGCACCGTGCTTCCATTTGCCAGCTTCTTCCCGCGTGTCCCAGATTTGCACCTGGGGGGTTCCGCGCAAATAAATCCCACTATCCGACCCGGCATCGAGGCGGAAGTCGACCATGAATTCCACATCACCATAGTCCTTGACCGTGCAAAGATAAGGCCCATGGCCATCATTGTGAATCACCCCGTCTTTGATCTGCCAGTGCGTGGGAAACACCTCACGGTCCTGCTCGCGCTTGGCCGCAATTTTCTTGGCATCCCTGAGCTTGACGTAGTCATGGGGGTTCTCCGCCCGCCAACCACTGAAATCCTTACCCCCTTATATATAGAGCTGAAGCCATCGGGAGTCATTCCGGCAAAAACATGACCAGAGGCCAGCGCATGCACGCCTGCCACTAGTGTCAAAAGGTGTCTGATTTTCATCTGTGAGATAGTAGTTAATTCGCTTTCTTGGCGTTAGGAAAATTTCGTGACTCCCACTTCTGCAGCAGGACGCGGCGCAAACGGCGTGTCGAAATTGAGTCCCTCAACTTTGATGAGTTCATCGGTGGAAGACATGATTTTATCCTTGGTCATCAGCTGACCGGTGTAACTGGCAGTCCGGCCCATGATGGCCAGCGCGTGGCTGTGCTCCATCTTACCGAGCACATCGTTAAACACCTTACCACTGCGAATATGTTCCAGCAGAATTTCATGCTCATTCTGGTAACCCAGACGACCTTTGCTGTGCCAGACGACCTTGCCGTCTTTGGTGATGGAAGCTCCGCCTTTATTGAGTGAGGCAAAACCCTTGCTACCCGTGATCGCGTCATGACTACTGGCATAGGTACCGGGTACCTGACGACCCATGAAATCCGCCCGGCGGCCATCCGCATACTCGTAATTCAGAGCAAACTGGTCCCAGTTGTTAGCCCCCTCAACGGGCTTGATATTAGCCCCCATGCCCATGCATTTCTCTGGCATTTGATCCCCCATCGCCCAGGACATCTTGTCGAGACCGTGGATCATGAATTCCATCATGCAGTCACCACTGAGCTCGAGGTAGTTTTGCCAATAACGCAGAGCCCACTGCATGTCGGACATGCCGGATTTCGCCTTGAACTTAATGTCTGCCATCCTGTTGGGGCGCTGACCACCACAGTAAGTCGAAGAAACCGAGAGCACCTCACCAATTTCGCCACCCTGGATGCGCTTATGCAGTTCCATCAGGTGGGGCGAGTAGCGCCACACCAGGCCGGTCATCACCGAAAGGCCGTTGGCTTTAGCCTTCTTGGCGTTATCGACCACGCTCTTGAGCCCGGGAATATCATTGGCAAAAGGTTTCTCCATGAACACGTGCTTACCAGCTGCCACTGCAGCCGCAAAATGCTGGGGGCGGAACACAGGAGGGGTAGCCAGGATTATGATGTCCACGCCACTATCAATCACCTTCTGATAACCATCAAAACCAAGAAAAATACGCTTCTTACCATCGGTATCTATCCGCCCCCCCATAGTATTGCCTTCGTATCTCTTGATTCGATTTTCAAAAATATCGGCCACCGCCCAGATCTTGGTATTGGGATCCGCCGCTAAAATATTTTTCAGAGCTCCACCACCACGGCCTCCGAGACCAACCACACCTACCTTGAGGACTTTGTTGTTGCCGTTCTGGGCCTGCACATAAGGTGCTGCCAAAGGACTCAGTGCTACTGCTGCTGCTCCAAGAGACGCTTGTTTGACAAATTGACGGCGCTCCAGATTGAGCGAGCTGTCATTCGTTTTCGAGTTAGCTTTGGAGTTGTTTTTATTATTCTGATTCATGGTCATGATGTTGTGATTGTAGGTCGAGGGTCTTAAGACCTGCAGTGTATCATAGGTAACAATGCATTCTTACTATAGGAACGCTCAGTTCAATGACAATCTGTCATTCATGGCACGCCGTGTCTTGTAGGAAACCGGCATCGCGGTGTATAAAAAACATGATTTGCCCCGAATACAGCCCATCTACTGCAAATCATGCTCATTTACTGGCCATCACATCACTAAAAACCCTTTGCTTTTAGGATATTCAATTGACCATATCCTCGATCGGGTGCTTGAATACACCCATGTACGAGGCAAAAGGAAAAATTAAGGTCATTTTTGACACCCAGGAGTTCCCCAGCGGATTCAGTAAGCGTGAGTTTGTAGTCACCACAGGAGACGACAACTA
>Ga0206128_1004927_pt1 | contig 10162 bp, 6 predicted proteins | sample Helgoland_Spring_7_FD_148601 | JGI IMG/M metagenome (GOLD analysis project Ga0206128, IMG submission 148601) | Pelagic subsurface seawater microbial communities from Kabeltonne, Helgoland, North Sea - Helgoland_Spring_Bloom_20160426_1 | ecosystem: Environmental > Aquatic > Marine > Epipelagic ...
TGAAAATACGCGGAATGTTAATTTTTAGCAATCTTATATTAATAGTGGGTCAAATACGCGATCTCTATCAAATCTGAGTGATTAGTGAAATAGGGGCGGAGCCTATGTTAGCGAGTTCAAAACTTCAAAATTACCAGCGACTAAATAGAGCGATTTTAATCCGCTCAGCTTTCGGCTGATCATGGGGCTTAGAAGCTTTAGCTTCATAGAAAGGCCGTAGCTTGTTCAAGTTGTTGATGCCCAGACTTATGTATGAAGCACTTTATGGCTTGCCATTACTAGAGAACTCCATTCTAAAGTTTGTATGTTGAGCGTTGCATATTACCAAGCCCCTATTACTAAATTTAATGCGTCGAGCACGGAACAAATCCTCGGGGAATTGGCGGCCCAGAATAAGTTTAGCTTGGAAGGTACGCAAAGAGACGCTTGGGTTGGACAAATCAATCTTCTTCAAGGCGAGCTGTCTGGATTTGATGACGGGATGATTTTCTTTGAATTTTCAATACCTCGTATGGGTAAACGAGCGGATGTGGTTATTCTTATAGAGGGCGTCGTCTTTGTTATAGAATTCAAAGTGGGATCAATCAGCTTTGATAGCGCTTCTATCCGCCAAGTGCATGACTATGCTCTGGATTTGAAGAACTTTCACCGGGGTTCTCATCAACTGCCTATTGTTCCAATTTTGATTGCTACGAAAGCCAAGGCTGTTGACGTGTCTGAATTGTCCTGGGCGGACGATTTGGTGGCGGAGCCACTTCTATGCGCGGCTTTAGGTTTGAGGGTATTGCTCGAAAGTTGTCTTGCCCAGAGCGGGGATCTGTCCCTGACCACGGAAGTAAATGTGGAACCTTGGGCGATGTCGGGCTATTTACCAACCCCTACGATCGTAGAAGCGGCACAAGCACTCTACCAAAACCATTCTGTTGAAGAGATTGCGCGCTCGGATGCCGGCGCGAAGAATTTAAATGCGACGACGCAATGCCTCAGAGATATCATTTCTGCGGCGCATGATGCGGGTGAGAAGACGATTTGCTTTGTAACAGGCGTTCCGGGATCTGGGAAAACGCTTGCGGGGCTAAATATGGCGACTGAGACCGCCAATCGGCCTAATGGGGAGACTGCAGTTTTTCTGTCCGGGAATGGTCCGCTTGTAGACGTGCTGCGCGAAGCGCTAGCGCGGGATCAAAAGATCCGGACAGGATGCACCAAAGGGGATGCGAAACGCGAAGTCTCGAGTTTTGTTCAGAACATTCATCACTTCAGGGATGAGGCCCTGAAGGATCCTAAGGCACCACCAGAACACATTGTGATCTTTGATGAAGCGCAGAGGGCGTGGGACCAGCATCAAGCTTCTAAGTTCATGCAAGCCAAACGCGGACAGATAGACTTCAACAAGTCCGAACCTGAGTTTTTGATTGAGGTGATGGACCGTCATGAGGATTGGTCTGTTGTGATTTGCCTGGTTGGCGGCGGCCAAGAGATCAATACCGGTGAGGCAGGGCTGTCGGAATGGATGCGGGCTTTGGAAGGACGCTTTACGGAATGGAACGTGCATTTGTCCGATCGTCTTGTTGACCCGCATTATGGGTTGGAAGAGACGGCATTGGCTTTGAGGACCGATGCGAGAATACAGTGGCAGCCTGATTTACATCTCGGGGTCTCTATGCGCTCCTTTAGAGCGGAGGCTCTATCTGGATTTGTTGCGGCCGTTTTGGATAATGACGCTGTAAAAGCGTCTGAGTTGTTTGAGACGATTGAAGCGCGTTATCCGGTGGTGTTGACACGGGATTTGGAAACTGCCCGCCAATGGCTCAGGGATCATGCGCGGGGTTCTGAGCGTTTTGGATTTATGGCGTCTTCTGGAGCCAAGCGTTTACGGCCGGAAGGGTTGAATGTGAGTGCTAAAATTGATGCCGTGAATTGGTTTCTAAATGGGCCGGAAGATGTGCGTTCCTCTTATTATCTAGAGGAAGTGGCCACTGAATTTGATGTGCAGGGCCTGGAAGTGGATTGGGCCGGGGTCTGTTGGGATGCGGATCTGCGCTATGTGTCTGGTGCTTGGGATTCATTGGCATTCAAAGGTACAAAATGGCAAAATGTCAATCTGGAAGCGCGCAAAATGTATTTGATAAATGCCTATCGGGTTATTCTTACGCGGGCGCGGCAAGGGCTTGTGATTTATGTACCCAAGGGGGATCCCGCGGATCCGACGCGGCCTCCTGAATTTTATGATGAGACTGCTGCGTTTTTGGCTATCTGCGGCATACCATTATTACCTGTTGAGTGAGCGCGTTTAAGGGTGCTCTAGGGATATGCTGCAAGTTTCATCTTTGATTACTGCTGAGGGGGCAATGCGGACATTAAAGAACGCCTCACGGGCATATAGAATATATCAAATCCTCAAATCCATGAGATTGTATTCTTTTAGTGATGATTGGGTATTTACGATCCATTTGAACTCTTCTTGCCGCTCCCCATAGGGCGCGTAAATATACTGTGTTTCGTTCTGAAAGCGTTGTCTTCTAGCATCTATGGCAAAACCTATAAAGCGGGATCGCGTATCGATAAAACTATCATCGATGAGAACCGCTTCAGCATGCATCCCAACACTACGAATAGTTAAGACTGATGCGCATTTGGTGAACCCAAAATTGATCGAGAGCCGCGGTTCAAAACCTGTATTGGCGAACGACCCGTGTATAATTTGACGGCTATTGATGACAACATCCCCCGGATTGCAAATAATGGGAAGAGCGTCGGGCAGACGTTCGTTACCCGCACCTTCACACTAATCCTTCAAATGTGTCTAGACACAGGCACCCCAACTTCATCGCTGCGGTTAACTCTGCTAACGCAACAGGTATCGTTCCAGCATATCCAGCAATTCGTCGGTGACTACCGAGTCCTCCAATCGTTCAGGCGCATGCATGGCGTAGTCATTTATTGTTGCCCTCAGGACCCGTGTGAGAAGCTCTATGACAATGTGTGTTTCACACTGAGGCCGTATGTTGCTGCCCTGGAAACTCAAAAAGATGTTCGAGCGTGCATTGTATTCCGAAACGATTTTAGACTCTGTTCCGAGCGTCGCAAAGTCGGGAACCTCTCGGATCAAAGCCGCGTGCAGTTCAACATTTGTACGGATCAGTTCAATGTAGGTCGATACATGCAAGCGCAGCATTTCACTCAATGTCGTAGGGACAACTTCGGCCATGAGCATCCTGTAGTGACGCTCGTCTTCTCTACGGCGCATCTCTGCGAAGATCGCTTCCTTGCCAGGGAAATATTCATAGAGCGATCCAACACTGACGCCAGCCAGTTCGGCGATCTTGTTGGTGCTCGCCTTGTCATATCCGATCGAGAGCAAAAGCCGAGCACCAGCCTCCAGCACCGCTTCAACAGTCGCCTTTGAACGCTCTTGTATAGGGGTTTTTCTCAACGAATACAGCGACTTCGTTCGATCTTGCTTCATCTCAAATAAATCCGAATATCAAAACTGAATGATAACACATATATTGTCCTTCCACAACAACAAACAGGGGCTCGCTGCAGAAGCGGATCAGGTGCCTTCAATAGGAGATAACGGTGAAAACAATCAAGCTATATGGCTACGCAACAAGCCCTTATGTGCGAAAGACGGGATGCTTCCTCTATTACAAGGGTATCGATTTTACTCACGTTCCAGTCAATCCTCTGGAACCGGAGAAAACCATCGGGCACACTGGCGATACACAAGTGCCGGTTCTGGAAGTGGACGGTGAATGGCGACGCGAGTCTTCTGACCATGCCTATTGGTTGGATGAGCTCTTCCCTGAAAAGCCACTGTACCCAGCAGAGCACAAAGCGAAAATCGACGAGATTGATCGCTGGATCAGCGATACCTTCCTGACCGGCATATTCCGAGGCGCAATTGAAGCAGAGCTCAGCCTGTCATTTCGCTACAGGGGTTGGCGCCTGGCTGCACTCGTAGATGCGCAAACTCCGCTACCAGCGCGAGCTCGGCATCTTTGGCCGGAGTGGTTGAAAAAAGTAGATTTCATCCAGGAGATGGCAAAACATATGGATCTCACTGAGAGCTATAAGGATATGCAAATGCGGACGTTCTCTGAACTCGTGGTACACATTGGTGACGGCCCCTATATGGGCGGGCTGGATCAGCCCACCATGCTAGATCTTGCAGTCTTCCCGCAGCTCGTCTTTGGTTACATGTTTGGGTTGGAGAAACACTTGAGCGCGACAATGCACCCGGCAGTCAAGGGCTGGTTGAAGCGCGTTTCTGAACATTTACCAGAAAATCCAACGCTGGCAGCTGACGAAATGCAGATCAATTCTCTAAAAGAGGCTCTTAATTGACGAGGAGACACTTTTTCAATTTCGCACGACAGTGCAAGTGCCGCTAATGCCGGCAGGTCTTCGATGATCCGCCGGCTTAAAGACTAACAACATTAGGAATGCTAAAATGAATCGCGATATAAAACTTGCTATAATTCTCTGTTTTTCCGCGCTCGCCGTCGCGTCTTGTGGTGGTGGGTCATCTTCGACACCTCCAGTTACACCGCCTCCAGCAAGCGGTGGCGGCGGATCTGGCGGAGGTGGAAGCGGAAATCCGGTCATTATTGCTGATGTAGTCTACGGAAAAGGCGCGACGGATAATGGTGACATCGACCTTATGCTCGACATTCATCAACCCTCAGACATTTGTGATGCTAATCGCCCGACCATATTTTATGTCCATGGCGGCGGGTTTTTTGGCGGCAGCAGGTCTGGCGGTAATCATCTGGCGCGGGCTGACGCGGCGCACGCCAAAGATATCAACTACGTTTCGATCAGCTATCGTCTTGTGCGGGACAACCCTGTTTTAGCCCCAGAGTTTCAAGCGATCTTTGATGGCTTTGTTGCAGGCAATACAGATCCGAATACAGACCTCAATCAAATCGAAGCCGCCATTGCTGCATATGCTGATGCGTTAGTGGCTTTGAACTGGATGCAGGACAACCAAAATGAATATTGCATGGACACGACCCGTCTGGCCTATTGGGGCGGCTCTGCTGGCGCTATCACGGTCCTGAACGTCGCGTACTCCTCAGACGATTTTGGTTTTAGCCGGCCGGATCCGGATGTCGTTATCAATAATTGGGGGTCATTAGGGGACCCGACGCACCTCGCTTTTATGGAAGCGCCGTTTATGACAGTGCATGGCGATCAAGACCAAACCGTTGATTACCAATCGGCAGTAGACATAGCAGCGCAGGCCGATGCGGTAGGCGTCCCTTACACGTTTTACACAGATGTTGGTGGTGGCCATAACGTAGGAGTCGATCGCACTGTCAACGGTGTTACCATTATGGACCTGACCCTTAACTTCATCGAAGCCCATATTGTCGGCGGTACACCGCTCTATGAAACGGCAAATGTGGACTAGTTTCTGACGAAAGAGGTAATCTTTCATTATTGGAACGCCATAAAAAAGCAGGGTCACCTAAAGAGGGACCCTGCAAGTTAACGGGGACGTATGCTCAAACACGTCCGTTCAAACGATCCTATCTCGAATTAGTATTTAAACCGAACCGTTGCGCCATAAGTGCGCGGCGCCGCAGGGAAGGCAATGCGCGAGACGGCATCACCTGTCCCGCGTATTGGCTAACACGTAAAGGAATATCATTAGGAGTAGAATTTAGCGTTGTTACTTTGGCAACATTTGGTGGTTGTTTAACAATACAGGAAGCCTTCATTAGGCGGTGGAAGCTCATCAGGCCGTTTTTCGGGCTCAAGATGACCCCAGCAAGGTTCAAGTGAATATTACATTCAACGCGCGTTCTATTTTGGAAGAATGCTATCGTATCAGCTAATGTCTGCAATGAGGATATTCTTCCGTTTTCGTAATACTCCTCATGAATGCCCTAGGCTCCACCATATTTATGAACTAAGTTATTGATATATATAAGTAAAATATAATTATTTTTTTCTAACTCATACCTTTATTCATACCTTAAAGAGATATTGCAATCTCAATAAAAGTCTCTTTATATGTTGAAATCTGCTTCTTATACTGGAATACTATTAAGCGACGTTACGAGAATTCAACGCCTTGATAGAAGTACCAGAAGGAACACCGGATCCCAAGTAAGGAATCACGACGCTTGCAATCTCCTGGACCAACGGAACACAAACTGAATTTCCAAACTGCCTGTAAATTTGGTTACGAGAGACTTTATTAATAATAAAGTCGTCCGGGAACCCTTGCAATCGAGCTGCTTCTCTGGGGAAAAGCATTCTAGGGCATTTGTTTAAATGCGCGCCCTCTTTACCTACTAGTATTTCACTGCCATCTTTATAGTAGCGAGCGCTCATTGTACGAGTATAGAGGTCATTCCTATTGACTACACTGTACCCAAACCCCTTACCATTCTTTTTATTTTCCCTTTTCCTTCGCTTATGGCTTGCCCAGATTTTCTTAGAAATTACATAATCGTCAAAATCACCTATTTCAGGATTATCGCACAAAACACCTGAGAGGTTTATTTCTGTATATTTCCTTTTCTCTAATTTCTTTATTTGTTGTTCAATTGTTTTAAAGTCTTTTTTATAACGTTCTCTACATAATCCTAGTATATATAGCCGCCGTCTGTTTTGAGGAATACCAAACTGCCGAGAGTTTAATTTCACAACAACAACATGGTAATTTAATTGACTACGCGGCTTTAAAAGGTCAAATTGTAGATGATGGCCAAGTTCTTCCAGAACTCGCTCAAACGTTTTCCCTCTATTTTGAGTTCGAAGTGTTGGTACGTTTTCCAACAAAAACATTGAAGGTTTTTTTTCATGTAAAATCTTAACAATATTAAAAAATAGAGTCCCTCGGTTTCCTACATCTTCAAATCCCAACCTCTTACCCGCATTGGAAAATGGCTGACAAGGAAAGCCCCCTAACAACAAATCATGGTTCGGAATGTCTTTTGGCTCAATAGCTGTTATATCTTCATTTATGGCATGCTTATCATTAGTAAAATTTACTTGGTATGTAATACGTGCATACTTATCCTTTTCTGAAGTAAAAACACATTCTCCTGCCTCATTAAAAGGCATTCGAAGCCCGCCTATTCCGGCGAACAAATCTATAAACCGGAATTTCTGATTCTTATCAATTGTGTACAATTTACCAGTCTTTCGTGAATTCGGAAACTTCGTCAATTGAAATAGGGCGAGTTGAATTATTCAATCGGGCATAGAGCTTTTTTGATTTTACGCCATTCTTATCCCCCACCTCTATGAACCTAGGGGAATCACCACGCTGGATCAATACTAGACATAGATCCTTGTTGTCGACTGTTTCAAACTTAACCAAGATGTTTTTTGCAATATGACTTTCACCGAAATTGTTAACCAACAATTGTGTTAATTTTAGTTCGAAATTATCTCGATCACTTGTGCTTAGAAAATCATTTTCAAGCCCGAGTACTTTCCGAGGTTGATCCCGAACACCTATTACCAACGTCCCACCCGCAGAATTCGAGAGGCCTGCGACAGCTTTCACTATATTATCTTCAATATATTTTTCATTTTTATTTTGGGAATAACAGTATCGAAACGATGCTTTAAATTCGAGCGTTTTAGATTCCTCCATATGTACAAGCAATTCAGGGGCTATGATAACTGCTTCCATCAAAGAATTACTTTCTCCTTCTAAAATCCTTTTAGCGCCTTCCATAGGGCTCAACTCGAAATCTGCACAAGCCTCTATATTAATCGTATAGGAAAGTCTCTCAACCCCGCCTGGGATAGATGACCTTACTAGTCGCGGAAACCTGCCTTCGACAGCGAAAATTCGTCTATTGACCAAGGCAAAGCATCGTTTTTCATACTCAGGATGTGGTACGTAACCATAGAGAGAAAGCCTCATTCCAAATTGTTCCAAAACGTCTGGCGTTGCACTTTCTAATAAAGCTTCAATTTGCCTTACAATTCCATTTAACGAAAAAGAATTCGGAGGCTGATCTTCAAATACAGAAACAGTTTGAAAAACCAAAGTTATGTCACCGGAAACCGGATCTAATTGCTCAAGTGACGCAATACTGGCTTTGGCGTCGGATGTCGATTTCGAAGTCTTGACTTCACACAAACTATTCCCGTATCCAAAATCTTGCTCATGATCTAATGGTCCAACCCAGCAATCGATAGCAGCCTGCCCCCCAAGGTTTGGCAAGTAAAGATCCCGTAGCAGTGCTAACTCTCCAAATAATCCAATTTGTCTTGCCTCACTCAATAAGTTACTTGAGTTCTTCAACAGTTTTTGCCATCTAGCTAAATGAATAAGTACAATTTTTGCAATCGCGGGATCTGGTTCATCCTCCATTTTTTCAGTTGCATGCAAAATACTTAAGCAAAGGTAATAAAAAATCTCCCTGTTATCGGGCGTATCAAGTATCAACGAAAGATGAGAGCGCTCATCTTCTTGCCCGCCCACAATCTTCACTCCGCTCATTTTCGGCGCACTGTCAGCCAAATCTGCAGGAAACTGTCCCATGAAACGGAAAACATAACGTCCCTCAATATCCCGCCCCCAAAAAAAGTCATGTGGGTGCACACCGTTAACCCGCCTATGGGTGAAGCCATTTGCGGTTGCCGGTTTACCGATTTTCTCCCAAGGAGTTCGAGTTTCATTGGTCTCCATAAATCACCTCTTCGTCATCATCCATCTCTTCATTGACTTGCTTTCTAAAAACAGCCTGAAATACGGAGTTCACTTGGTATCGTCTTGGTTTTAAAATTGTAGTAGTCGGTGGAATACAGCAAGCTAAAGAAACTAGTGGTACATCATCTAACCCAGCCTGTATTAATTTATCTGAAGGGGAAACAGGGAAAATAATCAACATCGGTTTCGTCCTGACCCTACAATAGACATTTTGTCCTGTTATATTCTTTTGTTTACGAGCAGTCTCTAAATTGTCCTTAGATAATCCTATCTTCACACTGTCTTGATCAGAAACCGCATTTTTCTTGCTAAACTTAATATATTTTTTTTCTGAAAATGAAGACGATCGGCTGACTAAATTTATTGCCTTTCCGGGTATCCAATCCGTTATTGAGGAAGTATCAGAAATCGCTTTAATTCTTGATGCAATCGCAACATCCCAATTTAGAAGTTTGTCATCCTCGTTACAGGACCGAATGTAATCGACCATAAGTGACGAGTTACCCAATCTAGTTAATGGCAATACAAGTTCTGGGAAATTAAAATCTAGCAGAAGGCGAGAAATAGTTTCCGAATTAAATTCGGTCTCGCTAATATAGTTTTTTCCATCCAGAGATTTAAACATCTGCCCCGAAAGAAACTCTTTTATGCGGTTATAATTATTTGTGTTTAGGGATTGGTCCTTCCTGACCGCGAACCCTTGAACAAACTTTCCCGAATAGTTTGCGGCCCCAATAAATTCTTCAGCTGTCCGCATTTTACTAGCTGCGGTTATTCTTATACCAGTCGGGCTCTGTCTAACTTTCAACCCAAACTGCCGGGGAGTTAAGTTTGCATCATTCATGTTTTTAAGTTCTTCTAGAAGCTCTTCAATTGCTTCGGTTGTATTTTCGTAATGATCCACAGATTCTTCTTGCAAAAACAGCTTGCATAGATCTTTATAACCCGAGCGATAACCAAACCATCTGGCCATTTGCATCAAGGTATCATATGCACCTGCTCGCCGAAGAATGTAGGTTGAGCAAAGTCCCTCCAATGTCAATCCGCGCGATAACGCCAATCCGCCGATGGCAATAACATGTAATCCATGTTCTGAATTTGCTTCATAGTTTAAACTACCCTTCCTTTTTCCGTTAACTGTAACTACCTGAATCGTTTTGTTGGATTGATGAAGGACTGTTCGAAGTTCATCAAAAGAATTGCCACAATCAAAAAATTCTTTTTCAAATGTTTCGCGAATTGCAATGAAGTTTTTGTCAGGCATACGATGACTGTTTGCGTTTATTGCAACTGAATTTCTTAGATCTTCGAGATATGAATAGACTAAAGATTCCACATGATCTTGGACATCGTTAAACCGACTAACATTAATCATCATAGAAGAATGTTTATGTCCGTCGCCACGTAACACCCTAATCGCTTTCGCGATTAAAAAACATCGAATTGCCTCTTTAAGTGAGGGCGGCATCGGAG
>Ga0206128_1004928_pt1 | contig 10162 bp, 7 predicted proteins | sample Helgoland_Spring_7_FD_148601 | JGI IMG/M metagenome (GOLD analysis project Ga0206128, IMG submission 148601) | Pelagic subsurface seawater microbial communities from Kabeltonne, Helgoland, North Sea - Helgoland_Spring_Bloom_20160426_1 | ecosystem: Environmental > Aquatic > Marine > Epipelagic ...
GTGTAAGCCCGCTAAATAGTATAGAGTAGTCATTCTTAATCTTGCTCTTGTGTTAGCTAAAGACAAATCTACTTTTACGGAAGATTCCGTTTTCGGAACTACATTTTTAAAATCCTCAAAAGTAGAAGTTAAATCAACTCTAATATCACAAACATTCTCAAATTTACTTTTTAATGAGTTAATATGTTCTTGCGCTCTCGTAACTTGATTTTTTGCCTGGTGGATGGGCAATTCCACACATAGAGTTGGGAAACCGGTCTTTGCGCAAAGTGTTGATGTTAGGGCAGAATCAATTCCGCCAGATACTCCAACAACAAATCCTTTTACTTTTGCATTTCTAGGGTATTCTTTTAGCCATTTTATAATATGATCTGCAACTTTTACGGTATTCATTGATAAACTATTTTAGTATTTTTATCGTTTTATATTTTCAATAGCAAGATACGAAGTTTATGAGATTTTTTATAATAGTTTTTTTGATTTTATTAACCATTACATCATGTAGCTCAGATAATAAAGGATTTGTTGATGTATCTGGTATTGATGTAGAGTTTTTAGTAAATAGGTATGAGATTGATTTTTATAAATCTAATAAAGAGAATTTACCTCTTTTAAAAAATAAATATCCTTACTTATTTCCAAGATCATTTTCAGATAGTCTTGCAATGTCTAAAATGTCTAATAAAGAAGAAATCGATTTATTTAATGAAACACAAAAAATATATAGTGATATTTCTGGTTTAGAATTACAATTAACATCTCTTTTCAAACACATAAAATATTATAATCCTAAATTTAAATCACCCAATATAACTACGATGATTTCTAATATAGATTATGATAGTCGTGTGATTTATGCAGATAGTATACTACTCATTTCTTTGGATGTATATTTGGGAAAAGAACATGAATTTTATTCAGATTATCCAAAGTACATAAAAGAGAATAATACTAAAGAAAATATAATTGTAGATATTGCTAATTCAATTTCAGTAAATCTGATTCCGTCTCTTAGCAGTAGAAGTTTTATTGGGAAAATGATTCATCAAGGAAAGAAAATGTATTTATTAGATCTGTATTTGCCTACTATTTCAGATAAATTAAAAATTGGATTTTTAGAGAAAAAACTTGATTGGGCTGTTGCGAATGAAGAAGATATTTGGAAGTATTTCATTGAAAGAAAACTATTGTTTAGTACAGATACAAAACTTAATAAAAGGTTTTTAGATAATGCACCATTTTCTAAGTTTTACTTAGAAAACGATAATCAATCTCCTGGCAGAATAGGTGCCTGGTTAGGGTGGCAAATAGTGAGGTCGTTTATGCGTAATAATGATGTATCTTTGCAGCAATTATTAAAAATTAATGAATTAGATTTGTATAAGAAATCTAGATATAAGCCCAGAAAATAATGTCAGTAAAACATAATTCAGAAATCAAGTTTGAAGTTGGTTTAGATGAAAACAAAGTGCCAGAAGAAATTTCTTGGTCAGCAAAAGAAGGAGGTATAAATAATGAAGCTTCTAAAGCTATTATGATTTCTGTTTGGGATCATAAGAAAAAAGATACTTTGCGCATGGATTTATGGACAAAAGATATGCCTGTAGATGATATGAAACAATTTTATCATCAAACTTTAGTTTCTATGGCTGATTCTTTTGAGCGAGCAACAGATGATCAAAAAATGAGTGCTACAATGCGTGATTTTTGTGATTATTTTGCAGAGAAGTTAGAGTTAAAATAATAATATTTATCTTGTTTTTGTAAACATATTTCGTTGCTTATAAATTGATTTAAGAATTGATCAATACCTAAAGATCAAAATGGATTTTTTTGATTAATAAAGTATTTGATTGTTTTTTAAAAAGTCTTTATTTTATTGACAATGTAATTGTAATCTTCAGGTTTATTTACGAAATCTAATTCTGAAACATCAATTATTAATAGGTTTAAATTCTTTTCAGTGTTTATAAAGTTTTTATAACCATTATGTATTTTCTTTAAATAAGAAGTCTCAATGCTTTGTTCATAATCTCGTCCTCTTTTTTTTATATTTTCTAAAAGTCGTTCTGTGTTTTGAAACAGATAGATATATAAATCAGGTTTTGTAATTTCCTTGTACATTAAGTCAAACATTTTTCTGTACAACAGATATTCTTCCTTCGGCAAAGTTACTTGAGCAAATATTAAAGATTTAAAGATATAATAATCCGAAATAATAAAGTTTTTAAATAAATCGTATTGTGCTAAATCGTCTGTAAGTTGTTGATACCTGTCAGCTAAAAAGCTCATTTCTAATGGAAAAGCGTATCGCTCATTATCTTCGTAGAATTTTGGTAAAAAAGGATTGTCGGCAAAACGTTCTAGTACTGTTTTGGCATTAAACTCATGGGAGAGTAAATTTGCTAAAGATGTTTTACCTGCTCCAATATTCCCTTCAATAGCAATATAGTTATATTTCTCATAAATTGGTGTTGGTCTTTTTAAAGTCTCATTTGTTAATGTTACCTCAGAGGAATCATCACAGTTTAGTAAACAAACCGAGATTTTAGTTTTTTCTATTGGATGAATAGCATTTGGCGCTATTTCTGCTAATGGAATCATTACAAACTTTCTTTGTAACATTTTTGAATGAGGAACTATGAGTGTTTTTGAAAATATAATCTCATCATTTACCAATAATATGTCTATGTCTATATTTCTATTTTGATAACCATCTTCGTTAGACCTTAATCTACCTAAATCATTCTCTATTTTTAGTAAAGAATTCATTAACGTTTCAGGTTGGTGCTGCGTGGAAACTTCAATACATATATTAAAGAAATCTTCTCCTTTAAAACCCCATGATGGAGTTTTGTATACAGATGAAATGTTTTGAATTCCCCCAATTCTATCATCTATTAAATTAATAGCATTTTGTAGATTTTCAAGTTTATTTCCTTGATTTGTTCCGAGAGATAAATATGTGTTACTTTGAATTGTCATAAGTTCCTTACAAAGTAAATAAAAGCATTTTATAAATAGGCTATAAACAAAAAAAATCGCCAAATTATTTTGGCGATTTTTAATGTCAATTATAAAAGAATTTAATCCTCTTTTCTTGGTTCTCTTGGTTTTCTTGAATCACGACGATTGTCTCTACCTCTATTATCGCGTCCTCCAGAACGTTTGTCGTCTCTTGGTGGTCTCGCTACATAACCTTCAGGCTTCTCTAGCAAGGCTTTCCTAGAAACTTTTTCTTTTTTAGTTCTTGGGTCTAAACCGAAATATTTTACATCTAAAACATCTCCCATGTTTACAACATCTGAAACATTGTCTGTACGTTCCCATGCTAATTCGCTTACATGTAGTAAAACTTCATTACCGGGGGCTTCAACATACTCTACCACAGCACCAAAATCTAACATTTTGATTACTTTTACTTGGTATGTAGATCCTTTTTCAGGTTTAAACATCATAGATTCAATTTTAGCAATTACTGCTTCAATTCCATCTGGTTTTGTTCCTAGAATTTCAATGATCCCTTCTTCGGTAACAGCGTCTTCTGTTATAACAATTGTAGTTTCAGTCTCTTTCTGTAATTCTTGAATATTTTTACCACCTGGCCCAATAAATGCACCAATCAAATCATTAGGGATTCTTCGGTTAATCATTTTAGGAGCATGATCTTTTACCTCTTCATTTGGAGTAGTAATAGTATCAGTTAATTTTTCTAAAATGTGTAAACGACCATCACGAGCTTGTTTTAGTGCATTTACTAAAATTTCGTATGACAATCCTTTTACTTTAATATCCATTTGACACGCAGTAATTCCTTCTGCAGTTCCCGTTACTTTAAAATCCATATCTCCTAAATGGTCTTCATCACCTAAAATATCAGATAAAACAGCGTAACGATCTCCATCAGAAATTAATCCCATGGCAATACCAGAAACAGGTCTAATCATTTGAACACCGGCATCCATCATTGCCATTGTACCAGCACAAACTGTTGCCATAGATGAAGAACCGTTAGATTCTAAAACTTCAGAAACCACTCTCACTGTGTATGGGCAATCATCAGGAACCATTCCCTTTAAAGCTCTTTGAGCTAAATTACCATGTCCAACCTCTCTTCTTGAAGTTCCTCTTAAAGGACGTGCTTCACCTGTACAAAAAGGAGGGAAGTTATAATGTAAATAGAAATTTTCTTCAGCTTCGTGGGAAGGCATGTCTATTTTTATAGCATCTCTTGATGTTCCTAAAGTTACCGTTGCTAAAGCTTGAGTTTCTCCACGAGTAAAAATAGAAGAACCATGTGTTGATGGCAAATAATCTACCTCACACCAAATTGGTCTAATTTCATCCGTTTTACGACCGTCTAAACGTAAACCTTCTGCTAATGTTAATTCTCTAACTGCATTTTTTTGAGATTTGTTGAAATATTTACCAACTAAATCACCATAATCTTCTAATTCTTCTTCAGAAAAAGTAGCTTTTAATGCTTCTTTTACCTCAGAAAAAGCAGTTGTACGTTCTACTTTAGAAGTTCCTTTTTTAGCAATAGCATAACATTTATCGTAACAAAAGTCATTTATTTTTGCAGCTAATTCTTCATCTTCTCTCTCTCCTTCGTATTCTCTAGTTTCTTTTTTTCCGAAAGCTTCTGCTAATTTAACTTGAGCAGCACATTGTATTTTAATTGATTCATGGGCAAACTTAATAGCATCTGCCATTTCTTCTTCAGAAATTTCATCCATTTCACCTTCAACCATCATTACAGAATCAGCTGATGCTCCAATCATCATATCGATGTCAGACTCTGCTAATTGAGCTCTACTTGGATTGATTACGAATTCACCGTTTACTCGAGCAACACGTGCTTCAGAAATAGGACATTCGAATGGAAAATCAGATAATTGAATAGCTGCTGATGCTGCTAAACCTGCTAATGCATCAGGCATAACATCTTCATCATGAGACATTAATTGGATCATTACCTGTACTTCTGAATGATAGTCTTTTGGAAATAATGGACGTAAAACACGGTCTACTAAACGCAAAATTAATACTTCTCCATCACTTGGTCTTGCTTCTCTTTTGAAAAAACCACCAGGGTAACGACCTGCAGCAGCAAATTTTTCTCTATAATCTACTGTTAATGGCAAAAAATCAACTGTTCCTGCTTTGTAGCTAGATACTACAGTACATAATAACATTGCTTTACCCATTTGAACAACAACCGAACCGTGAGCTTGTTTCGCTAACTTACCAGTTTCTAACGAGATAGTTCTTCCATCTCCAAGGTCTATAACCTCTCTAAATACTTTTGGAATCATAAATTTTAATTCTAAATTTTTAAATTGTTTGTTGTTGTGTTGCTGTCTGTTGTTGCAATGGAAATTCAAAAATGCTGTTACTATTTTTGATTTTTTTATATAGATTCTGTCTGTTAGTCAGAATTGAATACTTTTAAATTTCTGCTTTTGCAGAAAAAAATAAATTATTGTTTTGTATAAATCTACATGTAAATTTATCAAAATAAAAAAAAAGAGGCACGTTTACAGAGCCTCTTTTTTTAAGAATTTTTTTCTAATTCCTAATTCTTTAATTATCGCACGATATCTATTGATTTCCGTTTTCTTAAGATAATCTAATAAACTCTTACGTTTACCTACTAACATTACTAATGAACGCTCAGTATTAAAATCTTTACGATTTTTCTTTAAGTGCTCCGTTAGGTGATTAATTCTGTGTGTAAACAGTGCAATTTGACCTTCTGAAGAACCGGTATCGTTTTTTCCTTTACCATGTTTCTCGAAGATGCTTTCTTTTACTTCTTTGGTTAAATACATTCCAATATTATTTAAATGATTATTATGTATATCAATGATTTATTCATTGAGGTTGCAAATATATAATTTATTTTTTGAATAGAAACATTGCTGAACTTCTTCTTTTTTAGAGTTTTACTCTAAGAATAATAAAGCGAGTAAATAAAAGCTTTTAGTTATGCTCTAATTGGTATGTTTTGTATTAAATCTATATACAAATTAACTTGTTTCTTTAAGTTTTTACGCTCGTAAATTCCATCTAAAAAACCGTGCTCTAGTACAAATTCAGATTTTTGAAAACCTTCTGGTAAATCTTTTCCAGTTGTATCTTTTACCACTCTTGGTCCTGCAAAAGCGATTAATGCGTTAGGCTCTGCAATGTTAATGTCACCAAGCATAGCATAGGAGGCTGTAGTACCTCCAGTAGTTGGGTCTGTGCACAAAGAAATGTATGGAATGTTAACTTCTGCTAATTGAGCTAGTTTTGCAGATGTTTTAACTAGTTGCATTAAAGAGAGTGATGCTTCCATCATTCGTGCACCACCAGATTTAGAAATCATTAAAAAAGGTACTTTATTTTTTATGGAATAATCTATAGCTCTTGCTATTTTTTCACCAACAACAGAACCCATTGATCCCCCAATGAAAGAGAAGTCCATTGCAGCTATTACTAAATCTTTTCCAAGTGATTTACCAACAGCTGTTCTTACAGCGTCTTTCAACTTTGTTTTTTCTTTTGCTGCCTTTAATCTTTCAGGGTACTTTTTAGTATCTTCAAATTTTAAAGGGTCTCTTGAGGTAAGGTTTGTATTTAACTCTTTAAATTTGTTATCATCAAAAAATAATTCGAAATATTCTTTACTTCCTATTCTTACATGATATCCATCTTCTGGACTTACGTATAAGTTTCTTTTTAATTCTTCTGTATCTATTATTTTTCCACTAGGGGTTTTGTACCATAAACCCTTTGGAGTATCTTTTTTGTCTTCTGTAGAAGTTTGTATTCCCTTATCTGTTCTTTTAAACCAAGCCATACTAGTTATTCTGTTTTATTTTGTTTCTACACCTATTTTTAAAAATAGAAATCAAGTTTAGGAGTACAAATGTAAAAGTTTTTTCTTTAAAGTTTCCTTTTTGATGTTTAAAGTCATAAAAAAAGCACTTTGATTTATTCAAAGTGCTTTTCACCTATTTAAAAGGGTAGTTTTTATAAAGTATCAACGTTGTTTAAGTCAGCAAAAGCTTGTTTTAAACGTGTTTTAAAAGTTTTTTCACCTTCACGTAACCATTTTCTTGGGTCATAGAATTTTTTATTAGGCTGATCTGCCCCATCAGGATTACCAATTTGAGTAGCTAAATAAGCTGATTTATCTTGAATATAATCTCTAATTCCCTCTGTAAACGCAAATTGTAAATCTGTATCAATGTTCATTTTCACAACTCCATAACCAATTGCTTCTCTAATTTCTTCTACTGTAGATCCAGAACCTCCGTGAAATACAAAATCAATATGGTTTTCTTCAACACCATATTTTTTTGTGATAAATTCTTGAGAATCCTTTAATATTTTTGGAGTTAATTTTACGTTTCCTGGTTTATAAACACCGTGTACATTACCAAAAGCGGCTGCAATTGTAAATTGAGGAGATACTTTTAATAATTCTTCATAAGAATAGGCAACTTCTTCTGGTTGTGTGTATAATTTAGAAACATCCACATCAGAGTTGTCTACACCATCTTCTTCTCCGCCAGTTATACCTAATTCAATTTCTAAAGTCATACCTATTTTACTCATACGAGCTAAATAAGTTTTACAAATAGCGATGTTTTCTTCTAGAGGCTCTTCAGATAAATCTATCATATGAGAACTAAATAAAGATTTTCCAGTCTGTGCAAAATGTTTTTCTGAGGCATCTAATAAACCATCAATCCAAGGTAATAATTTTTTCGCTGCGTGGTCGGTATGTAAAATTACAGGAACTCCATAGGCAACTGCTAGTTCATGTATGTGCTTTGCACCTGCAACAGCACCCGCGATAGCTGCTTTTTCATTTTCGTTAGATAAACCTTTTCCTGCATTAAATTGTGCACCACCATTTGAGAACTGAATGATTACTGGAGCGTTTAATTCGCTTGCAGTTTCCAGAACACCGTTAATTGTGTTTGATCCAATAACGTTTACTGCTGGTAGAGCAAATCCTTTTTCTTTTGCATAGTTAAAAATATCTTGAACTTCTGTTCCAGTTGCAACACCAGGTTTTATATTATGACTCATTTTTGTTTTTTTAATCATTAATTACGAATCAAAAGTACTAAAAATAGACAGTAGAGTATGTGAAAAATAACGAAAACGTTATAGGTTTCTCTCTCATTTTAGAAGGGGTAGTTGATTCCTATGTTATACACAGCATTCGCAAAGTTGTAGTTTTTAAGCCATTTATTTCCGGTTAGATAAGGTTCGTAGGTTTTAAATCCAATATCTAAACGAAGAATTAAAAAGTTAAAGTCTAATCTTGCTCCAAAACCTGAGCCAATAGCCATATCTTCTAAAGAGGATAAATCATTAAATTTAGCATCTTCATCAACAAAACTTGAGCCAGTAATATCCCAAATATTTCCTGCATCAATAAATATTGCACCTTTTAATTTACTAATAACATCAAACCGGTATTCTGCACTTGCAAGAAACTTAAGACTACCAACATTAAATTCTAATCCTGTATTTCTACTTCCAGGACCTAATTCATAAGTTTGCCAAGCTCTAATATCATTTGAACCACCAGCAAAATAACTTTTAGTAAAAGGAATATCAGAATTATCATAAGGAATAATTGCACCTAAAAATGTTCTGAAACCGAAAACAGAATTAGAAGCTATATCCCAAAATTTCTTGTATTCAAAATCGATTTTAAAATACTGAGCTAAAGGTATTTTAGAAAATGTTTTTTTATTGTTTGTATTTGTGTTTTTAGATATTAACCCTAAAAAATTGCCGGAATTAGCCATTCTTGCTTTGAAAAACGAAAAGTTATTATCGTTAAACTTTGTTTGATTATTGTATGTGTAAGAATAAGCAAGAACAGGAATTAAAAAATCGGATGTTACAATATTATATCTATTCAAGATATTTAAAGCTTTGTTGTACTCATCTGAATTTGTAACTTTAAAATTATTATCATTAGAAACTGTTCTCATGAAATTGATAGCCTCACTTACTTGGTTGTCTATGTTATTTGAAAGAGGGTAGTTGGTACTAATATTATTGGCTGCGTCGTATACTTTGGCTACGTTATTTAAATTTGAAAATTCAGAACTGTATATTTTAAAGTAACTATTAATATTTAAGTTTTTAATGTATTGGGTGTTGAGTATTTCTAGCTGAATTGTTTTTTTCGTGTTATACTGCCATTTGTAATCAGATAAAAAAGTAAAGGCTTGTCTATCTAAACCAATATTTTTTTGAAAACTAGATCCAATAGAAAATAATGTTCTTGGAGACATTCGTTTAGGTACTAATTTGCTTAAACCTAAAGGGGCTATAAATCTGGGTATTTCTAAAGATGCGTCTGCACCAATTTCCCAGCCGGGACCATTGTTTGAATTAAAATAAGATCCCAAAAAAGATAGCTTTAAGAGTTCTGCACCTCTAAAAGCATTCCTGTTTGAGATAGAAAATTTAGCTGAAGCACCTATGTTTCTTATATTTGAATGTGTTATTTCTGTTTCTAAGCCTAATGTATATTTTTCTATGGGTGATAAAAAAACATCCATCTTTAATTCATTATCAGTTCCCGGAATTGTACTGAACTTTATATTGGTAGATTTGAAGTTTTTAAGTGACTTTAGGTGATTTCTTGTTAAGTTTCTTAAAGTGTCTTTGTAAATTTCATTTGGCTTTAGAAAAATAGATTGCGCTAAATATTTAGGATTGTACTTAACTTTATTATGCGCTAAAAAGTTAATTCCTTTAAACGAAACAGAATCTTTTAGTTTTTCCCCTTTTTTTGTGAATGAGTAATCAGTAATTACATTTATCTCTTTTACTTTGTGTAATTTAAAAGGAATGTTCACATATGTTCCTTGATTTTCTTCTAGTCTATTTCCAGAGATTAAAAAATCTACATTAGTTTTATAATCCGTTCTCGTAGAGTCTATGTAAAAGCCCAAGGAAGATTCTGTAAAGTGATAAATACCACTATTTCTGAAAAGTTTTAAGACCCTACTTGCTTCGTTTCTAAATGTTTTGTCATTATATACATCTCCCGACTTTAATAGAGATATTTTGCCAGCGTTTTTGTATATAGAATCTAATACCTTTGATTCTATTTTTATATTTATGGTATCTAAAA
>Ga0206128_1004942_pt1 | contig 10145 bp, 8 predicted proteins | sample Helgoland_Spring_7_FD_148601 | JGI IMG/M metagenome (GOLD analysis project Ga0206128, IMG submission 148601) | Pelagic subsurface seawater microbial communities from Kabeltonne, Helgoland, North Sea - Helgoland_Spring_Bloom_20160426_1 | ecosystem: Environmental > Aquatic > Marine > Epipelagic ...
TAGCCAAGGGTTTTTAGAAAAAGAAGAACAAGTAGCTAAAAATTATAACAGTTACATCAACCAAACATCTGCCAAGCAAACCATTTACCTAAGCGGAATTAGTAACGATGATGCCCTTTCGGACCACCTTAAGTCTCGTCAAAAAACTGGCGACCTACTTTCTGAAGCAAGTGTTCCTGTAACAACCTTACGTGCTGCCATCATTATTGGATCGGGAAGCGCTTCTTTTGAAATCATTCGCGATTTAGTAGAAAAATTACCGGTCATGATAGCTCCTAAGTGGTTAACAACTAAATGCCAACCTATCGGTATTCGGAATGTAATTGAGTACCTAATTGAATGTTGTAATAATCCGAAAGTATTTGCTAAAACATTTGATATTGGTGGACCTGAAATATTGACCTACAAAGAAATGCTTTTGCAGTTCGCAAAGGTCAGAAAAATGAAGAGGTGGATTGGAACGGTGCCAATCATGACTCCTAAGCTTTCTTCATACTGGCTTTATTTTGTTACATCTACCTCTTACCATTTAGCGGTGAACCTAGTAGACAGCATGAAGAATGAGGTTGTGGTGAAAATTGGGAACATTAAAGAGGTTAGTCCTATTGATTTGTTGACATACACGGAAAACGTATCGCTAGCCTTTAAACGCATAGAGCAAAACACAGTAGTAAGTAGCTGGACAGATGCAGAGCAATTGAGAAAGGGGTATGGCTTAAATTACTATATAAAAGTTCCTGAAAATGGGACATTCACTGATCAGAAAAAAGTGGTATTTCCTAAAGATAGATCAACCTCTGTTTTATCTAACATTTGGGCAATTGGCGGGCAAAGAGGTTGGTACTATGGTAACTGGATGTGGGAAATACGAGGGTATTTAGACAAACTTTTTGGAGGCGTTGGGTTAAGAAGAGGAAGAAGAAGCCCAACCGATATTTATACAGGAGATTCTTTGGATTTTTGGAGGGTGCTGTTAGCTGATAAAGAAGAAGGAAGACTGTTGCTGTTTGCTGAAATGAGGCTTCCGGGAGAAGCTTGGTTGGAGTTCAAGGTTGAGTCTAATAACGACAGTGAAGCTAGACTAACGCAAACCGCTACTTTCAGACCAAAAGGGTTATTTGGAAGAATTTATTGGTATTCTATGGTGCCATTCCATCACTTTATTTTCTGGAATATGGCAAATAATTTAGTGAAGTTTAAACCAAACTAAAGTCAACCTTAGGAATAGCTTCAATCAACTTTTGAGTATAGATAGACTGTGGGTTTCTGTAAATATCTTCAGCAATCCCCATTTCTTCAATTTGCCCCTCTTTCATTACAATCATTCTGTCGCTCATGTACTTTACAACGGACAAATCGTGAGAAATAAATACATAAGAGAATGAGAATTTGGACTTTAGTTCGTTTAATAAATTTAATACTTGAGCCTGAACAGAAACGTCTAGTGCAGAAACAGACTCATCGCAAATAATAAACTTTGGGTTCATAGCTAAGGCTCTGGCAATACAAACCCGTTGGCGTTGACCACCAGAAAATTCATGAGGGTAGCGGTCAAACTGTTCTGCCCGAAGTCCAACAGTTTCCATTAAATCAATTACTTTTTCCTTTCTAACCTTATTGTTATCCTCAATTTTGTGAACCTGCATTGGTTCTAAAATTGCCTGACCTACTTTCATTCTAGGATTAAGAGATGAGTATGGGTCTTGAAAGATGATTTGCAAATCTTTTCGTTTGACTCTCATTGCTTCTGCATTAAGAGTAATTAATTCTTCGCCGTTATATTTAACACTTCCGGAAGTAGGCTCAATTAACCTCAAAATACTGCGACCTAGAGTAGTTTTTCCACAACCGGACTCTCCAACCAATCCGAGTGTTTCCCCTCTGTGAACGTGAAAGGATACATCATTCACTGCTTTTACATAGCCAACCGTTTTTCTAAAAACTCCTTGTTGAATAGGAAAGTGTGTATTTAAGTTGGAAACTTCTATGATATGGTCTTGTTTTAAAACTTTTTCAAGTTCAGTGAGCTGTTCCTGTGGTGTTATTTTTAGTTGATTGATAAAGTCATTAACAGGTTGGTCGAGTGCTAAAAAGTCCTCAACAATGGCTAGTTTTTTTAGCCGAAAGTCAATGGGAGGTCTACAAGCTAATAAGCCTTTAGTATACGGGTGTTTTGGGTTTTCAAATAGTTGCTGAGTGGCGCCGCTTTCAACTTTTTCACCACCTTTCATTACTACCACATGATTTGCAATTTCTGCCACCACTCCCAAATCATGGGTAATGAAAATAACACTCATGTTACGTTTGACTTGCAAGGACTTTATTAGGTCTATAATGGTTTTTTGCACGGTAACGTCTAGAGCAGTTGTGGGTTCATCCGCAATCAATAGTTTAGGTTCACAACTAATAGCCATTGCAATCATTACACGTTGCTTTTGGCCTCCTGAAACCTGATGTGGATAAGAATCGTAAATTGATTCTGGTCGAGGTAATTGAACTTCTTTAAATAAGTCAATTGTGCGCTCTTTAGCTTCTTTATTAGAAAGTTTTTTATGCAGTCGAAGCGCCTCAGCCACTTGTTCGCCGCATTTTATTACCGGGTTTAAAGAAGTCATTGGTTCTTGAAAGATCATGGCAATATCATTGCCTCGGAATTTTCGTATTTGATCTTCGTTTAGCTTTAGTAAATCAATAGATTTCCCGTTATGATGAAATATAATCTCACCGGAATCAACAATTGCCGAAGGATGCAAGAGACCCATTACGGCTAAAGAAGTAAGTGATTTCCCTGAGCCTGATTCACCTACTACTCCAAGCACTTCGCCTTCTTTTACTATATAGGATAGGTGTTTAATTGTTTTCTGCTCGCCAAAACTTATGCAGAGACCTTTAATTTCAATTAGAGCATTTTTTTCCATCAGCTAATAATCTCTACTTCCGAATCCTTAATTTGCTTTAGCCCTTTGTAAGCTAAAAGTAGTTGAGCAACTGCAAGGGTATCATTCTGGCAGTATTTTACAATTTTTTCTAAGTTGTCTTCTTGCCAATACACTCGTCCTACATCACTCCCGTCCATGTCGTTTTTTGGAGACTTTATATTGAACAGTTCACAAAGAAGAGCAAGCGAAGTGTAGTTTTTATAATCACCAAATTTCCAAAGTTGAAGTGTATCTAAGTGTTGCACTTCCCAAGGTTTTCGACCTGCTATGTCTAAAATATATGGCAACGGTAATTGATTAACTAAAACTCTACGAGCCAAAAAAGGGAAATCAAACTCTTTTCCGTTGTGGGCACATAGTACAAAGTCGTTTGATTGAAAGCTTTTTTTAAAAAGATCACAAAATTGCTTTAATACTTGTTTTTCGTTCTTTCCATAAAATGACTTGATACGAAAAACCTTGTTGTCTTTAAATTGGCGATAAATTCCTACTGAGATACAAATAACCTTACCAAACTCTGCATATATTCCTGCACGTTTGTATATGTCTTCAGGGGTTTCCTCTTCACCAGTTAAGTAAGTAGACTTTTTTTCCCATAAGGACTTCCATTTCTTTGATAATTTCGAGAATTCTTTTTCCTGAGAAACAGTTTCAATATCAATGAATATTACCTTATCGAGCTTTAGGTTGTCGAGCATGAGTTAAAGATAAGGAAAGATAACAGTTTGGCCTACACCTTTACGCCAATAACCAAGATGTCATCCACTTGCTCTTCCTCTCCCATCCAATCGTAAAGGTGATCTCTAAGTAAGTCTTTTTGCACTGACAAGTCTTTTTGGCTATTTGCAATTAAGGTGTCTCTAAACTTCTTATACATCATTTTCTTTCCTCTTGGACCTCCAAATTGATCGGCGTAGCCATCGGAGAAAATGTAAAGAATATCACCTTCTAATAATTGCAGTTTGTGGTTTGTAAAATTTGGAGTTGCGCCGTCTAGAAAAGATCCAATCGGAAATTTATCTCCTTTGGTCTGAACAATTTTTCCGTCCCTCAATAAATACAGGGGATTAAAAGCTCCGGCATATTGCAATTCTTTTGTTTTATGATTTAAAGAACAAATAGCAACGTCCATTCCATCTTTTGAAGTAGAATTTTCATCTTTTTGATGTAATGTTTCTGAAACGCCTATGTTTAAGTGGTCAAGAATTTCTGCAGGAGAGCCTCCATTCGTAGTAATAATAGCTTGTTTTAGCTGGTTGTACCCCACAATGCTCATAAATGCACCCGGTACTCCATGACCGGTGCAATCAACTGCGGCAAAATAAACTCTATCTTCTGCCTCTCCTAACCAATAAAAATCTCCGCTCACAATATCCTTAGGGCGATAAAAAATAAAGGAGTCAGGTAGTAACTTACGAACATAGCTTTCCGGTGGGAGAATAGCTTCTTGAATTTTTTGAGCGTATTTAATACTGTCAGTTACTTGTAAGAAGTACTCTTCTAATTGTTCTTTTTGTTGGTCAATTTCTTCTTTTTGCTTCACTACTTCTGCAGTACGTTGACGAACTTTCTCTTCTAAAAAGCGCTCGTTTTCCGCTAAGTCGTCGCGCATGGTTAGTAGAGCCTTACCTAAACTATCTTTGCTAGAAAGTGGCTTATACTCTGTATCGAAATTACCGGAACCAACCTCTTGGGCAAAATCTTTTGTTCTTTTCAAACCGTCAACAACATTATTCATGGCTACTGCCATTTCACCAATTTCGTCATTTCCTGCAGAGGTTGGTTTATCAGGAAATACTCCTCTCCCAAGCTTTACCAAAACTGTTTTTAGTCTGTATATTGGGTCAACAATATTTTTTGTGGTAATTATTGCTACAATGAAACTTATGACAATTAATGCAAAACCTAGCCAAATTACTAATCCTTTTAAAGTATCAAATTGGGCATACATGCTTTCATTGGCTTCATTCGAAACTTCCTTTTGTTTGGTTATTAAAATTTCTAGGTGATCAAGAACAGTTTCCGTCTGCATGTACACATCTCCTCCTTCTTCAAGAGCAAACTCGGCAATCATTTTGTTTGTTTCGTCGTAGTCGGAAAAGGCTTGGAGGGGGCCAATGATTTCAGTCTCTTGAATCGAGAATAGGACCGAAATCTCATCGAATAGTTTACTTAATGAGTCTCTTTGCTCTGAAGGCCAATAAGAGCTTAACACAGTTAATTCCGACTTTATCTTAGGGTATTCCTTATTTCTGAATTTTAAAAGCTTGTCTTTGTCCGCATGTGGTTTTTCATTACGCATCCACGACTCTAAGAATAACTTTGACTCGAGCATGTCATACTTTAACTCTTGCAGTGCTTTTACAGAAGGTGTATTAACGCTGCTAATGCGATCGTTTGTTGTTCTAGACTGTTCTAAGATTATATAGGTTGTTGTAAACACAATGAGGGTGAGTATAATTAATAGACCAAACCCTGATGCAATTTTTTTCCCTATCGTAAACCTAAAGTTCATTGAATAGTGTTTCTGAACTAATTCTGATTATTTGTTTGGAGTATCACCACTACTCGGCTCTCCGCCGCCATCTAGCTCTTGAATTTTTTTCTTGAAGAGCTCAGATTTTTCTACGTCGTTCATACTAAAGTAAATTCCCTCTAAACCAATTAAAGTTTCTCTTCTTCTTGGGTCTAAATCGTAGGCTTTTTTCATGTAGGGGAGTGAGGTTCTAAAAATTTCAAACAGCTCGTCTTGCATTCTCATCAATCCATCTAAATCTAAGCCATAGTCCATTTTTTTGACGATCTCGACCCCTTTATTATAATAGATAATACCTAAATTGTAATTAGCGCTAAAATTATTAGAATCAGCAGAAAGCACTTTTCTGTAGTACTCAATTGACTTCGCCATATTGACATCGGCATTGTTACTGTCAATAGTTGCAATTCTATTGAATGTGCTTCCAATAGCTAAGTTAAATTGAATGTCTTTTTCTGTAAAATCGGCCTCAGGATTAATTCTTTTAGTTAATTCTTTATATCGCTCAAAAGAGCTTACCGCAATTGGATAATCATTGGGGTTAAAAGATGTAGCGGATTGATTATAAAAAGTTTGGGCAAAATATTTAATAGCATTTACGCATCCTTTTGAAAATGGGCTACCCTTCTCCATTTCGTAAGCTTTAGTAAAGTATTCAATTGATTTCTCTCTTAGCTCAGAATTAATATCAGAAGCTTCATCTCTTTTAAAGAGGTCTTTGTAAATAAACCCTCTATAATACCATGTAGCGGGCTTATTCAAGAATGCGCTATCTTCAGCAGCAGCATCTATTAATTCTTTTGCCTTGTCAAGTTCATTGTTTTTTAGACTATAAACTGCATTTGTCAGTTTATTTTGTCCAACAATAGAGTTGGTGCAAAACAAGAGAAGAGCTATGTAAAATATCTTTCTCATATCAGTTTACTAAACCAGCTTTATTTTCTAACGTAGAAGATACCTTCAAGTTATGTTGTTGTGCTGTAGATTTATTTAATTCAAATTTTTGTTGCCCTCCAGTGATTGTGAAGTTGATTGTTGCTCCTCTTTGGGCGTAACCGGGAGACTCCGTTACGATTAAGGTGCTTTTCCCCTTAACAGTTGATAAAGCTTTTCCAACTACCGCATTGTTGTTTCTAGGTATGTATACAATATGAGACTTGCCAATTTGCGAGGCATCATTAATTAGTTTAATGGTAAACGGGCGATTAGCGACCTTTTTTACCTTGGACATGTTGCTTAATTCCTTGTATAAAGATGCATTATCTCCAAGAATAGCAATGGTAAAGTCTCCTGCTTGGTAGTCAGCAGGCCATTCAATATATTTTGTGAAATTGTAAATAAAAACCGCTTTTATTTTTGCATTTGTATCTACCTTAGGGCCCTGATCTGCAGGCGTAAAGGCGGGTAGCGCAATCATAAATAAAAGGGTTAATACTATTAGAAACTTTTTCACAAATTTTTCCTTTGTTAATATATAAATGTAATAAACTTTTGGAATGAAACGCATAAGGTTAAGGTAACATTTAACTTTTCATTTATTTCTTTCGAGTATTGAATAGGTTTTTGTTCCCTCTACCTCTCCCTCCACTGGATTTAGATCGGCTTCCAGAACTTTTCATTCTTCTTCTCGACAATGTTCGCTTATTACCAAAAGTCTTGCCAGGTTTTCTAGCTTTCCTAAGAATCCCTTGTCTAGCCCGCTTTTTACGAAGAAGTTTCCGTTGTCTTTTCTGATTTTTTTGAAGTTTAGCTTTTGCTCTGCCTTGAAAGGGATTAACAAGGCTGAACATGGTTGGGTTTCTGTATTTCCCAGAAGGTGCAGCCTTTCGGACCGACTTATTTGTGTTGTGCATGCCTCCGCTTGAGCTACATGAGCATAAAATACTAATAAGAAATATAAGGAATAGGTGTGTAAGTTTCAAAGGTTACCGTTGATTTCATCGCAAAATTAAGCAATGCTAGTATTCTATTCGTCCATTACTAGTAAAGGAATTTCACTACGAAAAGCCAACTTGTTGGTGATTGATTCCGAAAATAGTCTTTCGAATAAAGTGTGTTTCCTCGAGAGCATAGCAAGCATATCAGGCTTTTCAGTCTCAACGTACCTACTTAATCCGTCAATAATATCAGTGTCTGTGATGATATTTATATTAGATTCAACTTCTGAGGCGAACTTTTCTAAAAACATAATTTGATTAAAACGGTCTTGAGTGCTGTCTTCGGCATCAGGATGCATAACGTGCACAAATTCAATTGATGCACGACACAGTTTTGCCATTTCTAAAAGCGGACGAAGTTGCTCTGGGTTTTTAATTTTTCGAAGGTCAACTGCCATTGCAATTTTATCTACTTTATTGTTTTTTGCTTTTTCAGGAACAGTTAATATTGGAATCTTCGTGGTTTGAATAACCTCCAGAGTATTCGTACCAATGAACATCTCCTTTAGACTGCTTGCTCCTTTGGTTCCCATCACAATTAAATCACTGTGAAACTCGTTTGCAACCTTCGGAATTAATGAAACAAAACTACCTGAGCGAGACGTTGTCTTTATGTCTAGATTCTTGTATTTTTCTTTTAAAAGTGTTTCTTCCTTTAGTTTTTTTAATGAATTAATTGAATCCTCTTTCATGCGATCTATAATCGAAACCATCACATTTGACTTTGAATGAGGAAGCTTGTAGGAATTAAAAATGACCAGTTCCGCTCCAAGTAAATAGGCAATATCTAAAGCATAAGGATACGCTTGGTCAGAATTGTCTGAAAAATCAGTAGGGAATAGAATATGTTTCATTGTTAACGGGATTACAAAATGTAGCTAACTAAATTTAACGTAAAAAACTCACTAATCAACTAGTAGTTTAAAACCCTTACCGTGACTATTGATGATCTGAATGTTTTCATCTTCCTTAAAGATTTTTCTCAACTTGGTAATGTATACATCCATGCTTCTGGAGTTGAAATAGTTGTCGTCACCCCAAACCATATTTAAAGCATCATTTCTATCTACCACATTGCCCATATACATGCATAATAATCGCAACAATTCATTCTCTTTCGAAGTTAATTTTTTCTCAAAATCGCCTTTGATTATGAGTTGCTTTTCCGGGTAAAATTTATAGTCATTAATATCAAACTCTTTTTTATGAAGAAGGTTATCTTCAATTTGATTTATTCTTCTCATGATGGCATCAATTCGAAGCATTAGCACCTCCATGCTGAATGGTTTTGTAATATAATCATCCGCTCCCGACTCAAAACCTGCTTTCATGTCGTCCTCCATTGATTTTGCACTGAGAAAAATAATTGGCACACTAGATTTGAGTCCTCTGATTTCTTTTGCCAAAGTAAATCCGTCTTTTTTAGGCATCATTACGTCCAACAAGCAAAGGTCGATTTCATTTTCTATGAAGCCCTTCAAGCCCGCTTCTCCGTCTCGTTTCCCCACAATGTCAAATCCTTTTACTTTTAGGTAATCTGAAAGTATTTTTCCTAAATTTTCATCGTCCTCTACGACAAGAATTTTCGTGTTTTTATTTTCCATGAGTTGCAATTTTAATATTTATTGTTGTTCCTTTATTTCGAGCACTTTCTATACTTATTTCTGCGTGGTGTAAATCCACAATCCGTTTTACATAGCTTAAGCCTAAACCAAACCCTTTTACATCGTGAATATTGCCTGTGGAGACTCTAAAAAATTTATCAAATATTTTCTTCTGGTTTTCCTTGCTAATTCCTATACCATTATCAGATATTGATAGTATAACGAAACCGTCTTCATTTCTAGTTGAAATACCAATTTTCGGAACTTCAGGACTATACTTATTGGCATTGTCCAGTAGGTTGTAAATTACGTTTGAGAAGTGAACTTTGTCGGCTAATATGCACGCTTCTTTTGCTTCTAGGTCTAAGTTTAGTTTGCCATTTCTGTTGTTAATTTGAATATCAAAGTTTTGACTTACTTTTTGAATTATTTCGTGAAGGTTAATTTTTAAAAAGTTTAACTTAAGGTGAGTGGAGTCCCAAACTGCACTTTTTAATACATTATCAACAAGTGTAGATAGACGCTTGTTTTCAGCTTTTATCATACTAACATAACTTGTTTGTCTATCCGTATCTAGCATCAACGTTTTGTCACTTAGGGCTTCACAAGCTAAAGAAATAGTAGAAATTGGAGTTTTTAACTCATGCGTCATATTGTTTATGAAGTCATTCTTCACTAATGATAGTTTCTTTTGCTTGTAAATGGTAGAAATAGAGCTGTAAAATAGACCTATGAGTATAAAAATTAGCAAAATGGATATTAGGAGTACTTTCCAGCTATTTTTAATGATTAGCGAGTCTTTCTCCGGGAAGTAAAGTAACAGTTCATCACTTTCTATTAGAAAAGCATTTGGAAAGAGCGCAATCTTATATGGAGAGTCTCGTAATTCGCTTGAGCCGTTTTCATCTTCGGTAAAGGTCAGTCTATTGGTTTGTGCATCTAAAATGTCGAATACATAGTCAGCCTTTATTCCATGAATCATTAATTCTTTTGAAAACAAAGAGTCTATTTTTTCGTAAGAAACGAGTTCGTTTTTGTCTTTTCGGATAGTGATAAGTGCAATTTCATTTACAATATCATTGAACAAAAGAGCCTTCTTTTTGAGTTGATTTCTTAACAAGGTATCGGG
>Ga0206128_1004949_pt1 | contig 10135 bp, 10 predicted proteins | sample Helgoland_Spring_7_FD_148601 | JGI IMG/M metagenome (GOLD analysis project Ga0206128, IMG submission 148601) | Pelagic subsurface seawater microbial communities from Kabeltonne, Helgoland, North Sea - Helgoland_Spring_Bloom_20160426_1 | ecosystem: Environmental > Aquatic > Marine > Epipelagic ...
CATAAAGATCAGCACTTGTGCAATCGACATGGCACCCGCTGAAAGCTTTACAAAAGCATCGCCCAAGGCAAAGCCAGCCATGGCGAGAACCATCAAAAGGGCCGCGCGGGTGTTTCCCACGCGCTAGGTTGTTTTCGACTTGATTGGAACGCCGTAGAGTTCGAGCTTGTGACCTTTGAGCGTATAGCCAAGACGCGCGGCGATGCGTTCTTGCAGTTCTTCGATCTCGGGGTCTACGAATTCGATGACTTCGCCGGAATTCATATCGATAAGGTGATCATGGTGATCACGCTCTGCATCTTCATAGCGTGCACGTCCGTCACCGAATTCAAGCTTGTCCAGAATACCCGCTTCTTCGAACAGTTTCACGGTGCGGTAGACCGTCGCGATCGAAATCTGCGCGTCCACGGCTGAGGCGCGCGCGTATAGCTCTTCCACATCGGGGTGGTCGTCGCTTGCTTGCAGAACGGCCGCGATGGTGCGTCGTGGGCCTGTCATGCGCAGCCCCTTGGCTTCGCAGCGCTCTATGATTGTCGTGTCAGCCATATCGCGGCTCCGCATTATCCTGTGCTGAATCGTCCATAGCCTACCCGAACGCGAGGGAAAAGGGGCAGCGCGTCGCGCATTCGCGCCGATGCGGTTGACTTGACGCATCAAAGGGGCCATGTGCTGCTCAAACACTGCAAAACGCGCCCAAGCATGGGCTGCGCTGCACAAACTACCCCTAAAGGACATTATCTGTTGAGTGAATTTGAAACCATGGGCCTGCCCAAGCGTCTTATAGAACGTTTGAGCGAACTGGGCCTAACCACACCGACCCCGATCCAAGCCCGCGCCATCCCAGAAGCGTTGAATGGCCATGACGTTCTTGGCCTTGCTCAGACGGGCACAGGCAAAACGGCGGCCTTTGGTCTCCCATTGATCACTTTGTTGAGCGAAAACCCCGGTCGCCCGTCGCCAAAGACCGTGCGCGCCCTTATTCTTGCGCCGACGCGCGAATTGGCAAGCCAGATCGTTGAGAACCTCAAAGACTATACCAAAGGCACACCGATCAAGGTTGCGCTGGTTGTGGGTGGTCAATCGATCAACGTGCAATCCAAGCGTTTGGAGAACGGCATCGACATTCTTGTCGCGACGCCCGGCCGTTTGATCGACCTGATGGATCGCCGCGCGCTCACGCTTAAAGAGTCGCATTTCTTGGTGCTCGATGAGGCGGATCAAATGCTCGACATGGGCTTTATCCACGCGCTGCGCCAGATCGCGACGCATTTGCCAGAGCAGCGCCAGACCATGCTGTTTTCGGCGACCATGCCGAAGCTGATGAACGAGATTGCGAATACCTATCTCAAAAGCCCCAAGCGCATCCAAGTATCGCCCCCCGGCAAAGCGGCCGATAAGGTTACGCAGGTTGTGCACTTCATTGCCAAGACCGAAAAGCAATCCTTGCTGATCGAATTACTGGGTGAGCACAAAGAAGAGCGCGCACTGGTTTTCGGACGCACGAAGCACGGTTGTGAAAAACTGATGAAACAGCTGGTGGCGCGCGGGTTCGCTGCGACCTCTATTCATGGCAACAAAAGCCAAGGTCAGCGCGAGCGCGCTTTGGCGGCGTTTAAAAAGGGCGATATGAAAGTGCTCGTGGCAACAGACGTTGCGGCGCGCGGTCTCGATATTCCCGATGTGCGCCACGTTTATAACTACGAGTTGCCCAATGTCCCGGACGCCTATGTGCACCGTATTGGCCGGACTGCACGTGCTGGCAAAGATGGTGCCGCGATTGCATTCTGTGCGCCTGATGAAATGGATTTGTTGAAAGACATCGAAAAGACGATGAAGATTTCTATCCCCGTTGCCTCTGGCACGGCGTGGGTTGATTTCGATGGTCCTTCCGCCAAGAGCCGTTCTGGCATGGGTGGCGGCGGCGGTGGTCGTGGCAAAGGTGGCGGTGGTCGTGGTCGTCCAGGTGGCGGCGGCAAGCCCGGTGGCGGCGCTGGTGGCGGCAAGCCCGGCGGTGGCGGCGGTAAGCCAGGTGGTGGTCGCAGACGTCGCAGTGGCGGAGGCGGCGGTGGCGGCGCTAAACCCGCAAGCTAACCACTGAGCACTTTTACATTACAGTAAAGGGTCACGTCACTGCGGTGATCGTGACCTTTTCTCCTTTTAACGCATGAGCGGCAAACGCGGTCAAAAGCGGTAGGACGTCGACATTCGGATCAGGCCGCATCCATCCCATGTGAACCGAGCCACATCCAAACCCGGGGCGCAGCATCTCGATCTGGCCCATGTCCCAATCGGGAAACAACCGTTCATCCAAAATGCCATCCGCTAGGATGATCAAATTGTGGTGTTTCGGATCGCGTTGGATGATGGATAAACGGTGCATCAAGGGCTCTTTTGGACCTTCAAGATATTGCAAGAAATGATCTTTGTCGGTGTGCAAAAAGCCGGTTAAGCCGTCGCGCTGGTTGTTCAGCAAGCTAACCCTAACAATTTCACTGACCACGCGTCCCCGTAGGTGACGTTTCGCTTTGCTGCGATAAAGCACAAAACTGATGTCCATATCGATCCGACCTTTTAAGTTCAGATCAGGTCTCGCGCATAAGCGTTATCATAACGTAAAAAGACGCTCTGGCCAAAGGACCAAAGCGCCTAGAAATTTAGCAAAATAAGAGACGCTCGTTTAAGCGTTCACGCCCATCTGCATGTTGAGCATTTGCGCGGTTTGCGCGTCAATTCCCAGCGCATCGGCGAGGGCGCTCATATAGGCTTTCTCTGCCGGTGTATCGACGCGGATCGACATCATCGACATCGCGTAGAGTTGGAATTTCTGCGCATCAGGCGTGTCCGCGGCGAGCGCTTCAACATCAACAGGTGCCGCCAGTTGTGCTTGAACGAACGCAATATCCTCGGCGTCCGCATCATCGCCAACGGTTTCTAAGATTTTCGCGCGCTCGGCATCATCAATGTCGCCATCGCATTTCGCTGCTTGGATCATTGCACGCAACATCAAGCCCGCACTTGCTTCGGCTTCGGGGGCCGCAGGGGCTGCTTTGCCAAAGCCGTCCAGCATGTCGCCCATACCCCTGCCACCAACCGCGGCTGCGCCGCCAAGCGCTGCAAAGATACCCGCAAGTCCGACGCCTGCACCTGCACCGCTGCCTTCGCCGCCACCGGTGAGGGACGATAGCAAGCCGCCTTTGTCCGCGCCTGCATCTGCGCTACCGCCCATGAGCCCACCGAGCATGCCCTGTAGGTCCATGCCGCCGCCAGCTGCGCCGCCGCCTGTCATTTTGCTCATCATGTCAGCCATTGGATTGCTCGCGCCGCCCTCAGCACCGCCACCCATCATGGATTGCATCATGTCCGCCATCGGGTTGGACGCAGCAGCACCTGCCTCAGCTTGTTGACCGCCCAAAAGCGCACCAAGGCCACCGCCGCCCGCCATTTTATCTACGCCGCGCGCAGTTGCGTAACCAATAGCGACTTTCGCCAGTGTTCCCATGAGGCTCATATGTATTCTCCTAAATGCGAGCAATATGCTCTGTTAGATGTGTCGTTAGACCAAATCCGGTGCGCTGCCAAAGCGATTGGCGAGGCGCGCGACGCTGAGACCTTGTACAATGATTGAGAAGATCACCACAATGTATGTCGCAGTGAGAATTAGCGGCTTCCATTCCCCCTCAGGCAAGGACAGCGCGAGTGCGACGGAAATCCCGCCTTTGAGGCCGCCCCATGTCATAATCGGAATGACGCCTGCGCTGAACTCACGGAACGGTTTGAGCATCAATACGGGAATCGCAACAGCCGCAAGACGCGCCACGAGTGCCAATGCGATGGCCATGATCCCTGTGATCAGGAAGCTGGCGTCAAATGCAATCGCGAAGACTTCAAAGCCGATGAGCAAGAACAGTACCGCATTTAGGATTTCGTCGATCAGTTTCCAAAAGGCATCTACATAGTCACGGGTTTGCTGCGTCATACCCTCTTTCGTGCCGATATCGCCAATCAAGAGCCCAGCACACACCGCCATGATCGGTGCGGACACATGCAGGTAAACCGCCAATTCGTAGCCACCAAAGGCGAGGCCGAGGGTTAACAGAACCTCGAGCGAATAGTCATCAATGCGGCGCATCAGGCGGAACGTGAGCCAGCCTAGAACGATGCCAAGGACTGCGCCGCCAACGGCTTCTTGGAAGAACAGTTTGACGGCATCCATAGCGCCACTGCCATGATGATCGTCTCCGTGCGGAAAAGCGATGCCAACAAGGACAAGGAAAACCACATAGCCAACGCCATCATTGAGCAACGATTCACCCGCGATTTTGGTCTCAAGTGATTTGGGCAAGTCTGCTTCGCGCAACACGCCCAGAACCGCGACTGGATCCGTCGGGGAAATCAACGCGCCAAAGACCAACGCCACGATAAGCGGCATACCAGTGAAAAACGAAAAGCCGAAACCCACAACGGCGGTCGAAAGCGCGATGCCAATCGTCGCCATGAGAAACACAAGACGCCATTCTTTTTTCAAGTCGCTCAGCTTCACATGCAATGCGCCAGCAAAGAGCAATAGGCCCAACATGCCTTCGAGCAAAGCCTCCGAGAAATCGATGCCCGTCACCGTGTCACGCACCACATCTGCAATGCCAAGTGCGGGTGCCACAAGATCAACGAGCAAGATCACCAAAGAGGCAAGCAGAGACACGACAAGAATGCCAATTGCACTCGGGAGTTTCAGGAACAGGTAATTCAACGCTCCGAATGCCCCCGCGAGCACAATGAGAAGAGAAGTGATTTGCAGGAAATTCATGAGAGCGCACACTTTTATAAGACAACAGTTGAAGCAAACTAAGGGGGCGGGCATCAGATGAAAAGCACCAAACACCAAAAGCGCCCTTGACCCGACGCGCCCCATAAGGTCTGCCAAGGGGATGGAACGCAAAGACAGATTAGATCTCATTGGCGTCAGCGCGATGCTCGGCTTCGCCACGCTTTTTGCGTTCAACCAGATTGTGATCAAGATCACGATTGAGGGGATACAGCCGATATTCTCCGCAGCATTGCGATCTTTGATCGGTTTGGTTGCGCTGTTCATCTGGATCAAGCTGCGCGGCGTGCCGATTTATATGACTCGCGGCCAGCTTTGGGGCGGCGTGCTGATCGGCTTTCTCTTTACGTTCGAATTCCTCTGCCTGTTCCTTGCACTCGACATCACCACGGTCAGCCGCGCGAGCGTCATTTTCTACACCATGCCAATCTGGCTCGGCATCATTGCGCATTTCTTACTTCCGGGGGAGCGTTTGAGCGGTATTCGCCTCGTTGGTTTTTTAATTGCGATTTGCGGCGTGGCTTGGGCCTTCCTTGATCGCTCTACCGGGGAAGCCAGCTTGCTCGGTGATGTGCTCGCCCTGATCGCAGCGCTCGGTTGGGCAGGGATCGCGCTGGCTGTACGCCTGACACCCGTCAGCGAAGCACCCGCAGAGTTGCAACTCGGTTGTCAGCTCGCCATTTCGGGCGTAGTCCTTTTGATCCTCAGTCCGCTTTTTGGGCCACTGATCCGCGATTTCCAAATGATCCACGGCGCCGCTTTGATGTTCCAATCCATTGTGATGGTGATCTTCGGCTTTCTTTTGTGGTTCGCCCTGATGAAGATCTATCCCGCATCTGACATTGCATCGTTTTCGTTCCTGTCGCCCGTGCTCAGCGTGTTCTTTGGTTGGTGGATTTTGGGCGAAGAGATCCATGCGCAAACGGTTGGGGCGTTGGTCCTTGTGTGCATCGGTCTGGTGCTGATTTCTCGCAGACCCAAAAAGACCGCCTAAGTCCCGCAGAACGTCGCGGGCACAATCTCATGCGTGTGTGGTGGGCGCTTTAGATCATCTGTGTCATCGCCATGTTCAAACGGCGTGCTCAATACTTTGTTCAAACGATGAAACGGTGCGAAATTGCCTTCAACCGCAGCGGTGATCATCTGTTCAATGCGGTGATTGCGCGGGATGATCAGAGGGTTGCGCGATGCCATTAACGCCTCTGACGCACTTTCATCTTTGAGACGGTCCTGCCACTTTTCGTGCCACGCCTGATACGCGTCGCGATCCGTGATTTCATCAATCGCACTGCCACGTGTTAGTGCGCTGAAGGTATTGGTGAAATCAGAGCCACCTTTCTCCATCATATCGAGCAGATCAGTGATCAATTCAGCGTCCTCGACACGCGTATTCGCGATGCCGATCTTTTCGGCAAACACCGCCAGCCATTCGGCGCGCAAGTGGTCCTTCATCACATGCAACATCGCGGTGAACCGCTCAATCGCGGCGTCGGCGTCAGGCATGAGCGGCACCAGAGACGTCGCGAGCTGCGCCATGTTCCAAATCGCGATATCAGGCTGGTTTTCATAGCTATACCGCCCCATGCGATCAATTGAGCTGAAGACACGATCAGACGCAAAACCATCCATGAACGCGCAAGGACCGTAGTCAATCGTTTCACCTGCGATCTGGCAATTGTCGGTGTTCATCACCCCGTGAATAAAGCCGACACCCATCCAAGCGGGGATCAATTTCGCCTGCGCGTCCATCGCGGCTTGCAACAGCCCTTCGGGGCCATTCGCATCTGGGTAGTGGCGCGCGATGGTGTACTCACACAGCTGTTGCAACTTGTCGATTTGCTGACGTGCCGCGAAGACCTGAAACGTGCCGACACGAATATGCGACGCCGCGACCCGCGTGACAATCGCACCGGGCAGCATCGCCTCGCGGTAGACCTGCTCGCCGGTTCTAACGGCCGCTAAAGCGCGCGTTGTGGGGATACCAAGCGCGCGCATCGCTTCTGACACAACGTATTCACGCAACACAGGGCCGAGCCACGCTTTGCCGTCACCGCCGCGCGAATAGGGCGTGCGCCCTGATCCTTTTAGCTGAATGTCGCGGCGATTGCCTTTGCTATCAATGACTTCTCCAAGCAACACCGCGCGACCATCGCCAAGCTGCGGATTGTAGTTGCCAAACTGATGACCTGCATAAAGCTGCGCCAGCGGTTCTGCTCCTTCAGGAAGATGCGCGCCGCCGAAAATAGCACCAAGGTCATCGCCCTGTGTAATCCCAAGTTCTGACCCGAGTGCGTCATTATACGCGATCAGCTCGGGGGTCGGCGCCGCCTCGGGCATTTGATGGGTGAAAAAGTCAGTGCCAAGCGTGGCAAAGCTATTATCGAACGGGATTTTCGTTTGCATCAGTGTGATCCTTCAAAGGATACGCGACATCATTTGATAGCCATTGCGTGGCTTGAAATGACAGCGTTTGTAAAGTCGTAGGGCGCGCTCGTTCTCTGGTTCGACTTCTAGGTGCAGCGCTTTCATACCAACGGATTTGAGCATGGCCACAAGTGAGGTGATCACCTCAGCGCCGACGCCGCGCCCTCGCACGCCTGAGCGTATGTAAATCTCGTCTATGAACCCGTCCAAGCCACCAAATTCGACGGACCACCCAAAAGTAATCACGATGTAACCAATTGGCGCCCGGGCAGGGCCGATCAGGTAGATTGCACCGTGTGAAGAGCCCTCAAGCAAGGGCTGCAAGGCGGCTTCGCGATGCTCTGGGGTGCTCTCAAAGTCAGTCTCTGCGTGAAATGCCGAAACAAGCCCCATGAGCCGCTCCAGATCATCGGTCTTTGCAAGATGTAGTGCTGCGCTCATAACCGTGCCAAACGCTCTGTCAGCAAATCAAAGAAGCCTTGCGCATCCACGTCGCCCATGAACATGGCGTTGGGCTCGCGTGCCGACACGCCCCACCAATCCGCAACCGTCATTCCCAAAGTCAGTTCTGACTGCGTTTCGATTTCTACGTTGATGTAGCGACCCGAGAAGAGTTCGGGCTTGATCAAATAAGCGGTCACGCAAGGGTCGTGCAAAGGTGCACCAGCAGAGCCGTATTTATCCGTGTCGAACCGCTCGAAAAAATCGACCATCTCTGCCATCGCGTCGCACACTTTGGTTTTGCAGTCGCGCAAGGCTTGGACGCGATCAGGTGTGACGAGTACTTTGTGCGTCACATCGAGTGGCATCACTGTGATCTTAATACCTGATTTAAAAACAATTTCAGCAGCTTCTGGATCGACGTAAATGTTGAACTCTGCAGCAGGGGTGATGTTACCAACCTCGAAATAGGCCCCCCCCATCAGAACGATCTCTTGAATGCGTTCCGAGATATCAGGAGCGCGCTGAAGCGCTGTGGCGATGTTGGTGAGCGGTCCAAGCGGGCAAAGCGTGACGGAACCGCTGGGACGCTCTCGCAAGGTTTCAACAATGAAATCAACGCCATGCTGTTTTTGCAAAGGCATCGTCGGGTCCGGTAATGTCGGACCGTCAAGTCCAGTGGTGCCGTGGACATGCTCGGCCGTGATCAGCTTGCGCGCTATGGGCGCTTCGCATCCTGCGAAGACAGGGACATCAACTTTGCCCGCCAACTCGCAGACAATACGTGTATTTTTCTGCGTCAATGGCAGGGGGACATTGCCCGCGACGGCCGTGATTCCAAGGACGTTGATCTCGTCAGGACTGCCAAGCGCGAGCAAGATCGCGGCCGCATCGTCTTGTCCGGGGTCTGTGTCGATGATGATGTCTCGTGCTGTCAAAACGGGGCTCCTGTTCGCGTGTGCGCAATCTGTGCCAGCCTGCGAGGCTTGTCCATGGGGCAGACGCACAAAAGCCCGCACGGTGGCGGGCCTTCGCTTGTTATTTGAATGTAGGCTTAGCCGTCGAAATCAACTTCTTCGATCAACTTCAACGCCGCGGGGCGGTTGGCCGCGAGCGTCATCAGGTTCACATTATCTGCGGTGAACGTGCCCCAGCTTTGCACCAACGGGTCTGCTTGTGTGCCCGGCGCGATGGGGTATTCAAAGTTTGCAGCCGCGTAGATTTCCTGCGCTTTTGGGGAGGTCAAAAACTCCATCATCTTGATTGCATTGTTTTTATTGGGAGCAGACTTGATCAGCGCCACGCCAGAGACATTCACATGCGTGCCGCCATCCTCGAACGTTGGGAAAACGATGCGCACACTATCTGCCCATTCTTGTTGCTCTTCATCGGCAAGCATTTGCCCCATGTAATATGTGTTTCCGACAGAGATATCGCACTGACCTGACCAGATCGCTTTGACCTGTGCGCGATCATTGCCTTGGGGTTTGCGCGCGAGGTTGTTTTTCACGCCTTGCAGCCACGTTTTTGCACCCTCCATTCCTTTATGTTCAATTACGGCAGAGGTCAGCGCCACGTTATAGGCGTTTGTGCCTGAACGTGTGCAAATACGGCCTTCCCATTTGGGGCTGGCTAGATCTTCGTAAGTTGTAACTTCACCATCTGCGACACGCTCTTTGGAGGCGTAAATGATCCGCGCACGCGTTGTGAGGCCAAACCAGTGCCTGTCTGGATCACGCAGGTTTTCTGGCACATTCGCGTCCAGCACGACGCTTTCAACAGGGGCTGTAAAACCACCCTCAACCACAGCCGATAGGCGTGCGATATCAACCGTAAACACCAAATCCGCAGGGGAGCGATCACCCTCGGCCGCGAGACGCTCGATCATGCCTTTGGCAAGGAACGCAACATTTACTTTAACGCCGGTTTGCGCCGTAAATGCATCGGTCAGCGGTTTGATCAGTTCTGGTTGGCGATAAGAATAAATGTTCACTTCATCAGCGAAAGCAGGTGCAGCAAGTGTGCTTGCGGCGATTAGTGTCGTGAGAGTGCGGCGCATTGTGCGGTCCTCTAGGGTTGATTTCGATGCATTCTTTTATTCCGACAAAAACACTCAGGTCAATACCTGAATAAAACAATCAGGTATTTTTCTCTGCGCGTTTTGCAGCGTCCCAGAGCGCGTCCATTTCTTCGAGATTGGATTGCTCTGGTGTCTTGCCTTGCGTAGCAAGCGCGCGCTCGATGCTCTCAAAGCGCCGCGTAAACTTTGCATTGGCCGCGCGAAGGGCCGTCTCGGATTCGATGCCCAAGTGACGCCCTAGATTGACCATCACAAAGAGCAGATCGCCGAACTCTTCTTCTACCTCAGCTTGGCTTAGCTCATCACGCGCCTCGACCAATTCGCCCGCTTCTTCAACAATCTTATCCAGAACTTCATCTGTTGAAGGC
>Ga0206128_1004950_pt1 | contig 10134 bp, 10 predicted proteins | sample Helgoland_Spring_7_FD_148601 | JGI IMG/M metagenome (GOLD analysis project Ga0206128, IMG submission 148601) | Pelagic subsurface seawater microbial communities from Kabeltonne, Helgoland, North Sea - Helgoland_Spring_Bloom_20160426_1 | ecosystem: Environmental > Aquatic > Marine > Epipelagic ...
GTGCAGTTGAAAGATTACTTGGGTCAAAATCTGGAAATGCAACAATGTCATCAACTAAATCAGCTATTGGACATCTATTAGGAGCTGCAGGAGCAGTCGAAGCTATTTTTAGTATACTGGCAATACGAGATCAAATAGCGCCCCCTACATTAAATTTACACGATCCTGTTCCATCAGTATTAAATTTAGCACCTCTACAAGCTGTCGAACGTGAAATAAATGTTGTTTTGTCAAATTCATTTGGATTTGGTGGAACAAATGCTTCTTTGGTAATGGGTAAAGCTATATAATGTTAGCTCGCCATTTTGCTGCCAACTTTGTTAATTTTTTAATTGTAATTTTTGTGATTATTGCAGGTTCAGTTTATTGGGCAAAAAACCAATATCAAAATGAGGGTCCACTAGAATCTGATATTAATTTTGAAGTGAAAAAGGGCGATAGATTTAGAAACGTTTCATATGAGTTGGAAAAATCAGGAATAATAAATAATTCCACAATTTTTAATGTATGGGCCAGGTACGCTAAACAAGATAATAAATTAAAATTTGGCAATTATTTAATTCCTAGCAAGTCATCTATGCAGGATGTCCTAGCACTAATAACTTCAGGTAAGTCTATAAATGAACAAATTACCTTCCCAGAAGGGTTCACTTCATATCAAATTGTAGAGAGATTAAAATCTAATTTAGAACTGGAAGGCGAGATTGGGTCATTGCCAATTGAAGGAAGCTTAGCTCCCAATACTTACTCGTACCAAAAAGGTGATACTCGTAGGGGTATTCTGAAAAAAATGTCTTTAATACAGGATGATATAGTTAATAATGCATGGAAATTACGGTCAAAAGATTTACCCTTTGATACAAAAAAAGATGCAATAATCATTGCATCAATCATCGAAAAAGAAACTTCTCAAACAAATGAATTAAAACTAGTTTCAGGAGTTATTATGAATCGTCTTAGATCTGGTATTCCTTTGGGTATGGATTCTACAATTGTTTATGAGTTTACAGACGGTAATCCTAAAAATATGCGATCTATTAAACAGTCTGATTTAGAAAAAAACACCAGATATAACACAAGAAAATTTCTAGGTTTACCTCCATCAGCTATTAGTAATCCAGGTAAACTTTCAATAGAGGCTGCACTTAATCCTGAAAAAACTGATTTTTTATACTTTGTTGCGGATGGAACCGGAGGGCACGTCTTTTCAAAAACTTTAAGTGAACACAATAAAAATGTTGCTAAATGGCGAAAGATTGAAGTTAAAAAGAAAAGATAAATAAAGGCCTCAAACAAGTTTTGCTGCGCGTGTTCTAAAGTCTGCGTGTACAATTGCTTTTGATTTATTGTGATTTATCCATTTTAATCTAGCTTCATAATCTTCATCACTCATCTTTTTCAGTGCATCCATTATTTCATCTATATTATTACAGATAATTATTCCTCTATAATCAAAATAATCTTTTATGTTTGGAGCACCCCAATATATTGGAATTGTTTTACATAAACATGCATCAACAATTTTTTCAGTAAAATAATCTTTCTCCTTTATATTTTCTATTATTATGGAATATTTAAAAGATTTTAAACCATCTTCTTTATCTTTAAATGGATTATATCCTCTTCCTAAAATTGAAATATCTAGATTTAAATCGTAAATTTTATTTATAACTTCATGTCTAAGTTTATGCCCTTCTAATTTATTATTATTTGACGCAATTATAGATGCTAACTGTGATTTTTTAGTATTAATTTGTTCAATACTTTTTATGAAAGTTGAGCCAAAGTAAAAAAAAGATCCATTATTAATTTTATTTAATAACTTTTGATTTTTTGTCATTATTTTATGGAAACGAATATTTAAAAATTGTGCTAGAATAATATATAAGCTGTGAATTATATCGGGTTCTACAATCATCAAAGATATTTGCGCTTTTATTTTGAACCTTGGAAAAAAGAAAACTGGTTTTCGTGGAAATGTTATTAAATGATCAGTACTTAGCATATCTCCTAACTTTCCTTTCAATAACCTATCTGGACGGCCAAGGGGCCACTCAAGATTATCAAGATCTAAGGATGATAAATTCCATGTTTTCCATTTTCCGTATGGAATAATTGCAATTGCATAATTTTTTTTATTTTTTTCAATCATTTTTAAGCCATAATCTAGAATGTAAGCCATGATGAGGGGATGATGTCTGGATTTTGTAATTGCTCGTTTGCGTACCATTTTTTTGGAGCTATTACTATTTTTTCTGGGTTTTGATTCAGCCAAGCACCCCACCAAGAAAAAGAAGAATTCGCAATGATATTATGATCACAATTGAGCATAAGTCTGAGATCCTCAAAACTATTTGCAGATGAATTATTATTTATAAATTTTATTTCAACTGAAAGTTTTAAATTTTCATAGACCCAATCAGGATCATCAGAGAAAGCAAAAACTTTAATATTTTCCCCAAGATGCTTTTTAATATATTCAACAGCATCTATATAATATGATAAATTGCATATCCCATGTGTCGAATTATATGATTTATTTGATAAATAGTCACCTCTTCTAATATGCAAGGATATTGATGTTGATTTCTTTATTTCTTTTAAATTTTTAGTGTTCAATTCATTGGCTTTATGAATAAAACTAATATCATTTAAAATATTTTTTCGATTCTGGAGGAAATATTTTTCAGATTGCCAATATCCTTTTAAATAAGTTCCATCAACTTTTGATAACAGGCTCTTATCAAACATTAAAAATGGTTCTTTATAGACATTTTTTTGATTTCCTTTAATGCGATCAAAAATATAAGCTAACTTTCCATCTTTTTTGTGTTTTATTAAGTCTGGTGGATTTAAGTTAGCGCGTATATTAAAATGATTTAAAGACATCTCATATGGGCTAGTTTCGTCATATTCTCTTGTATCGAGACCTAATGAGGCGTTTAAATAATCAGCTAAAGATCTTGCAGCACTATATTGAAATAATTGGTTTCCAAGCCCACCTCTTATACGTGTATAAATCATATATTTATATCTTTTTGTTTTGAAATTTTGATAAGTACAATATCTTTATTCTGTATACGGAACGTTTAATGTTTCTTAAAAGTTTAAGTTTAGAATGATTTTTTTGAGCCAATGTGCTTCCACCTGCTTCCAAAGTATGATCAGATATACCTGATTTGTTTATGCAATAACATTTAATTTTTGTCTCCCAAAACATTTGTAAAGTTGTATCAACAGGTCGGTCTATTTTTTTAGTTCTATTTAATAACTCTACAGCAGCATCAAAGCTAACAAGTTGTGCTGAAGTTCTAAGCTGTGTTGGTAAAGGAAATAATAATTTTAATTCATTTTCAGATTGAATTATTGCAGATTTCCGTTTATTTTCACGTACTTGAAATTGTATATATTTATATTTTTTAATGTTTTTCAATGTAAAATTTAGTGATTTATAAAATATTTTTGGGTTAACCCTCACGTCATCTTCTATTATTAATCCTGCTTCAAGTTTTTGATCTACTATGCGCTGCCAAGCTTCCCTATGGCTAAGAAAGCAACCAATTTCACCTAGATTTAATTTAAAAGGATATTTAGGATTATAAATTTTTTTATTGGATAAAATGCTGTTGATTTTTTTTTCTGGTAATGAGCTCCCATCTATTGCGTCTATAATTTCTGATGTCATAGGTACATTATTAACTATTTCATCAACAAACTTTCTGCGCTTATTTGCGCGTTGTAAGTGAATGATGAAACACTTTATGTTTGAAAGTTCTGAATTCATAGTACAGCCTTAATATTATTATAATTCATACAGTATCAATTGAAAACATTACATATACACAAATATAAATATATATTGTGTAACAATTAGTCAGTTAAGTTCCAAGTGTATTAATAAATGACTGTTTTAATATATATATTTGTCTTTAGTAGTTGTAATGGTTAATTAGTCCAAAAGAAAGATTGGTTATGTCTCAGCTAAATGAAAAACTTCAAAATATAGATCCTGTATGGGGTAGGATTCAGCATGAAGCATCAGCTTTGATTCTTGCAGAGCCATTAATGGGTGGAATGGTTCATTCAAGCATATTACACCATAATACTTTTAGAAAAGCACTTAGCTATAGAATATCTTTAAAGTTATCCTCAGAGGAAATGCCTGCTCAAATATTGCGGGAAATTATTGATGAAGTTTTATCTATAGATGATTCGATCGCACTGTCTGCAAGAGCAGACATGGTAGCTGTTTTCGATCGTGACCCAGCTTGTCATCAAATGATGCAACCAATGTTATTTTATAAGGGTTACCAGGCTTTACAAGCTTATAGAGTTTCCCATTGGTTGTGGAAAAATAGTCGAAAAGAAATTGCATATTTTATTCAAATGAGGTGTTCCGAAGCTTTTGGGGTTGATATACATCCAGCTGCTGTTTTGGGTTGTGGTATAATGATAGATCACGCCCATTCAATTGTGATTGGTGAAACATCTCGAGTGGGTGATAATGTATCAATGCTACATTCAGTTACGCTTGGCGGAACTGGTAAAGCTGATGGAGATAGGCATCCTACGATTGAAAATGGTGTTTTGATTGGTGCAGGTGCTAAAATATTGGGAAATATTACTGTAGGATATTGTTCTAAAATTGCAGCTGGTTCTGTTGTTTTGAAAGATATACCACCTTGCAAAACTGTAGCAGGAGTACCTGGATTGATTGTTGGAGAGGCTGGCTGTGACCAGCCGTCTCAAACAATGGATCAATTTTTTGAAGGTTGTGAAGAGACTTAATAAAAAGAATATCCCATTCTGAGATTTATAATAGGATAGTATTAAACTAACATAGTTAATGGGTTTTCTAAGTAATTTGTAATTTTTGCTAAAAATTCTGCACCCAGTGCTCCGTCAATAGCTCTATGGTCAACAGACAATGTTAAGGACATTATTGTTGCAACGCTTATAGTTCCATCTTCTTTTACTATAGGTTTTTTTGTGCCCGCTCCAACTGCTAGTATAGATCCATGTGGTGGATTTATAACTGCGTCAAAATTTTCAATACCCATCATGCCAAGGTTAGATATAGCGAAACTACCACCCTGATACTCATTTGGTAAAAGTTTTTTATCTCTAGCGCGAGAGGCAAGATCTTTGATTTCCAAGGATAGCGATGAAAGCGTCTTTTTCTCACTATCAAAAATAACTGGAGTATATAGCCCGCCTTCAACAGACACTGCAACAGCAACGTCTGAGGAAGTCATTTGTAATATTCGGTCTTGAGCCCAAACTACATTTGCTTGTGGTATATCTTGTAAGGCAAGTGAGCTTGCTTTTATTATGAAATCATTTACGGATATTTTTATGCCTTGATCTTTTAATCCAGTATTCATTTCAGATCTAACAATTAATAATTTATCCAAATTAACGGATTTTCGAAGATAAAAATGAGGTATTGTTTGTTTTGCTTCAGTTAGTCTGTTTGCTATGACTTTTCGCATTCCATCAAGCGCTATTTCAGTAAATTCTCTATCTTTGTACATGGTCTTTATTGACTCAGATGTTGCAGAACTTGTTATTTGAGTTGTGGGTGTTTTTTCTAATGCTATGACATTGTTTGATTGAACATCAGCTTTTACAATTCGCCCATAAGGCCCAGATCCCTTTATATTAGCTAGATCTACATTAGTAGATTTAGCTATGCGTCTAGCTAACGGTGTTGCAAAAATTCTCTCTTTTGATAATTTTTGATCAGTATTTTCTGATTTTATGACTGGAGTTTTTTCATCATTTTCAATGATATCTACCACATCTTGTTTATTTTCAGGGTCATTAGTTTCAACATCTAAAGTATCTGCTCCATCTTCTAACAAAATAGCGATTATTTCATTTACTTTAATGCCAGTTGATCCTTCTGGTACAATTATTTTTCCAATAACACCTTCATCAACGGCTTCAAATTCCATTGTCGCTTTGTCAGTTTCTATTTCGGCCATCACGTCGCCACTTTCAACTGTATCGCCTTCTTTAACTAGCCATTTTGCAAGTGTGCCTTCTTCCATTGTAGGAGAAAGAGCCGGCATCTGAATATTTATTGGCATAATTGTTCTCCTATTTATAAGTTACTTGCTTTACGGCTTCTAACACTTCTTGTGTAGTAACAAGAGCAAGCTTTTCAAGGTTTGCTGCATATGGCATTGGTACATCTTTACCTGTGCAATTAATTACTGGTGCATCAAGGTAATCAAATGCACGTTCCATTATTACCGCAGAAAGGTGATTGCCTATTGAGGCAACAGGAAATCCTTCCTCAATTGTTACACAGCGATTTGTTTTCTTTATTGAATTAATTAGTGTATCATAATCTATTGGTCTTATCGTCCGTAAATCAATAACTTCGGCTGATATGCCGTCTGCTTCTAATAATTCAGCTGCTTCAAGTGCATATTGCATTCCAATTCCAAAACTCACCAAAGTGACATCAGAACCTTCACGCCAAATTTTGGCTTTCCCAATTGGTACTGTGAAATCTTTTAAATCTGGTACTTCAAAAGTACGCCCATACAACATTTCATTTTCTAAAAATACTACAGGGTTAGGATCTCGAATGGCCGATTTTAATAAGCCTTTTGCATCAGCTGCTGAGTATGGCATAACAACCTTAAGTCCTGGAATTTGAGCATACCAAGCTGCAAAGCAATGAGAATGTTGAGCACCAACTCTTGAGGCTGCTCCATTTGGACCCCGAAAAACCATAGGAGCACCCATTTGTCCGCCAGACATATAAAGGGTTTTTGCAGCAGAATTTATTATATGGTCCATTGCTTGTAGAGCAAAATTAAAAGTCATGAACTCAACAATGGGATTTAAACCACCAAATGCAGCACCGACAGCAATACCAGCAAATCCGTGTTCAGTTATGGGAGTGTCAATGATACGTTTGTCCCCAAATTCATCAAGAAGTCCTTGAGAAACTTTATATGCACCTTCATATTCTGCAACTTCTTCACCCATAAGAAATACATTATCATTTATTCGCATTTCTTCAGCCATTGCATCTCGTAATGCATCACGAACTGTAGTTGGTGTAAATGTTGTTCCATCAGGAATTAATTCTGATTCAATATATTTAGTTGATATTTTTGTTGAGAGTTCAATTGTATCTTTAGAAATAACATTTTCTGTTGAAGTTATTGTTTTTTCGAATTTATCAGCAGCAATTGTTGAAGATACTTCATTAAGATTTGAAAGGTTTTCACCATCTTCTAATAAAATTGCTATAGCAGTATTGACGGTTACATTTTCAGTACCTTCTGGAATTAAAATTTTACCAATTGTTCCCTCATCCACGGCTTCAAATTCCATTGTGGCTTTATCTGTTTCAATTTCTGCCATTATATCACCGCTTTGAACGATATCACCTTCTTTAACTAACCATTTTGCTAGAGTGCCTTCTTCCATAGTCGGAGATAATGCGGGCATAAGGATATTGATTGTCATAGGTTCTACTCCTTAAACCAAAATGTCTGTGTAAAGTTCGTTTAGGTCAGGTTCTGGGCTAGCGATTGCAAAATCTGCAGACTCTTGAACGATTTTCTTTATGTCTTTATCAATTAGCTTAAGGTCATCTTGAGTAGAATGACCACCTTGGATTAACATTTCTTTGATCATGTCTATAGGGTCTTGATTATCCTTAACATTTTTTACCTCTTCTTTAGAGCGGTATCTAGCTGGATCTGACATTGAATGGCCCCGATATCGGTAGGTTTTTACCTCTAATACAAAGGGACCATTACCTGCGCGACAGTGTTCTACTGCAAGCTCGCCAGCGGCTTTTACTGCTAACACATCCATTCCATCTACAACTGCACCAGCAATTCCAAATGCTTCTCCTCTAGTATAAAAATCAGGAGTAGAGGCTGCGCGTTGAAGGCTTGTTCCCATAGCATATCTATTATTTTCTACTACAAAAATCACTGGGAGTTTCCAAAGAGCCGCCATGTTAAAGCTTTCATAAACTTGCCCTTGATTTGCTGCTCCATCTCCAAAATATGTAAAAGTGACTGTATCTTCACCCCTGTATTTATTGGCTAAAGCTAATCCAGCTCCGATTGGGACTTGAGCGGCGACAATTCCATGGCCTCCATAGAACTTTTTCTCTTTGCTAAACATATGCATAGAGCCGCCTTTACCTTTAGATAGACCATCTTTTCGACCGGTCAGCTCAGCCATAACTCCTTTTGGATCAAGGCCACATGCTAACATGTGGGCATGATCACGATATGAAGTTAATCTGCTATCGCCTTCTTTTGCCGCTGCTTCAAGTCCAACAACAACAGCTTCTTGTCCGATATATAAATGGCAAAATCCACCTATGTGGCCCATGCCGTATAATTGCCCAGCCTTTTCTTCAAATCGCCGAATTAGTAACATTTCACGATAATATTTATGCAATTCATCAGCTGATATATTTGCTTTAGCTTTCTTTTTAGCTTTTGCCATATCGGTAGATCCTCTAAAAGGTTTAATATTGAACTATTATTATAATCTATTGTTAAGCAAAAGGCACGCAGAAATTATAAATTATTGTTTTGCATGTAAAGCTTGTATTAATATGTTTAAATACAATAACTTAGCGTACAATGACATCGTTTACCCGCGCCATTCCCAATACTTTTCGAACACGTTCATCCAATAAATCAAGATCTAAATAACCATCAGACAATCTATAGGTTTTATTTTTTAGTTGTTCGCGTTCTAATTTTAGAGCCTCAAGCCGATGAGTAAGACGTCTTTCTTCAGACTCTACTTGAATTCTCTTAATATGACCATAATCACCCTGAATTGCAGCAAAAACAAAGTAACTTGTAAGTGCTAAAAATAATACAAAAAATAGCGCTGTGCTCAACCCAACTTTTTGCGATCGTCTATATGCCATTTTCACCTCGTTGCAGATATTTATTCCTGCTTAATGATATTATGGCATATGTGATTCTGTTTGTGAATCCCTAATCGAATCAATTTGTATTTATTTTAAATTTTTGAAGCCGTTGCGATATCATGGATTGATTTATTAATTATTAAATTAAATTCATCATCGTTTTGATTAATACTCAAACCTTCAGTTAATGCTCTTGAAAAGCTTGCTATCATTCCATTGTTGCGTCGTAATTTATCTAATGCATTTTTTTGATCGTATCCGCCTGAAAGTGCAACAACGCGTAATACGTTTGGATGATCAAGCAATGGTAAGTAAAAATTCATAATTTCTGGTAATGATAGCTTTAATATTACTTTTGAATCTTTTGGTAATTCATCTAAATTATTCAAAATAGATTTCATAAGAATTTTTTCTGCGTTTTCTTTATCAGTAATTGATATGGTGATCTCAGGCTCAATGATGGGAACTAAGTTATACTTATTTATTTGTTCACTAATCTTAAATTGTTGCTCTACAACTTCATTGATACCTTTTTCTGATGCTGAGTTTATTACTGATCGCATCTTTGTTCCAAATATTCCTTTAGAAACAGCAATCTCGAGCTTTTTATCTATTTCGTAAATATTTTTCAATAAATGAACGCCATTTTCTTCAGGTTCTAAGCCTGAGTCTATTTTTAAAAATGGAACAATACCAAGGTCTTCCCATAAATATGTTGCAGATGCTTTTCCATTTATTTGTTTGTTCATGGTCATTTCAAATAATATGGCACCAATTATATTCTTAGAATTAAATGATGGTGAAGAAACTATACGTGCTCTCATAGAATGTATTTGATCATACATTTCTGTGTCATTTTTATAATAAGTTTGGTCTACATCATATTGTAACAGCGCTTTTGGTGTGGACCCACCACTTTGATCTAAGGCAGCAATGAAACCATTTCCACTTATGATTTTTTGTAATTTTTCAATATGCGCCATATTTTATTCTGCCCTTTATTTATTTTTAGAAGTTAAAACTGCAACTCCAGGTAAAGTTTTACCTTCAAGCCATTCGAGGAAGGCTCCGCCTGCAGTTGAAATATATGTAAACTTATCTGCAGACCCACTTCCATTGAGTGCTGAAACAGTGTCACCACCACCAGCAACTGATAATATTTTTCCAGATTGAGTTAATTCTGCAACATACTTTGCAGCAGC
>Ga0206128_1004952_pt1 | contig 10132 bp, 8 predicted proteins | sample Helgoland_Spring_7_FD_148601 | JGI IMG/M metagenome (GOLD analysis project Ga0206128, IMG submission 148601) | Pelagic subsurface seawater microbial communities from Kabeltonne, Helgoland, North Sea - Helgoland_Spring_Bloom_20160426_1 | ecosystem: Environmental > Aquatic > Marine > Epipelagic ...
AGTCATAAATTTGACTTTCCAATTCATAAACCTTACTTTGAATTGGAAGCCAAACACCAACAGTTATTATGGGATGGAAACTCTCATTTTACAGGACTCAATGCCTTTTTTGAAGAATTGGAATCCAAAGCCTATAAAGTTCAAAACCGTGTAATGCTATCGCGCTATCGCGGAAAGACAAAATGCGGAAGTTGTCAGGGGAAACGCTTGCGAGAAGAAGCTAATTTTGTGAAAGTTGGTGGCGCTTCAATTACGGATTTGGTTGAATTATCCCTCAAAGATTTAAGAGCATTTTTCAAATCCTTAAAACTGGATGCGAAAGAACTAGAAATTGCCAAACGTCTTCTCAAAGAAATTAATAACCGCCTTGAATTTTTAGCCAATGTTGGATTGGACTATTTGACCTTAAATAGAAGGTCAAACACCCTGTCTGGGGGCGAAAGTCAACGCATCAACCTGGCAACCTCACTCGGAAGCAGCCTTGTGGGGTCTATGTATATTTTGGATGAACCAAGTATTGGACTCCATTCTAAAGATACCGAACGCCTTATCAATGTATTGAATGCATTGCGAGATTTAGGAAATACGGTGATTGTAGTGGAACACGATGAAGGCATTATGGCTGCTGCCGATTATATCATCGATATTGGTCCCGAAGCAGGAACCTTTGGTGGTGAAGTCATGGCGAGTGGGAGTTATAAAACACTTTTAAAAAGCAATACTTTGACGGCACAATATCTCAATGGATCTCTAGAAATTGAAGTTCCCAAAAAACGGAGAACGTCAAAATATAGTGTAACCATCAAAGGAGCTCGAGAACATAATTTAAAAAATATCGATGTCACAATTCCGTTAAACATGCTCACAGTTGTGACCGGTGTTTCTGGAAGTGGAAAAAGTACGCTTGTCAGACAAATTGTATTTCCAGCCTTGCTTAAATCCATTGGAGGATATGGCGAAAAAGCAGGTGAATTCACAAGTATAGAAGGCAATTTTAGTACCGTTAAATTCATTGAATTTGTAGATCAAAACCCAATTGGACGTTCTTCACGTTCCAATCCTGTGACCTATATCAAAGCCTATGACGATATTCGGGCGTTGTTCGCCAAACAAAAGTTAAGCCTTTTAAGAAATTACCAACCCAAACATTTTTCATTTAATGTTGACGGAGGACGTTGTAAGACTTGTAAAGGAGAAGGAACAGTCACTATTGAAATGCAATTCATGGCAGACGTCCAATTGCTTTGTGATGCTTGTGATGGAAAACGCTTTAAAAAATAAGTGTTAGAAATTAAGTTTCATAACAAAACAATTGATGACGTTTTAAATATGACTATTGATGATGCAATCGCTTTTTTTGAAACACATAAAGTGACTAAAATCAAAACAAAACTCCAACCACTTCAAGATGTTGGTCTGGGGTATGTGACACTTGGGCAAAGCTCTTCAACCCTTTCGGGTGGTGAAGCACAACGTATAAAGCTAGCCTCCTTTTTAGGGAAAGGATCGAAAGCAGAAACAGGTTTGTTTATTTTTGATGAACCAACAACCGGACTGCATTTTCATGACATTAAAAAACTACTCAAATCCTTCAATGCACTGATAGACAAAGGGCATTCTGTATTGGTGGTCGAACACAATTTAGACCTAATCAAATGTGCCGATCATGTGATTGATTTAGGTCCTGAAGGCGGTGCAAACGGAGGGAAATTATTAGCAGAAGGGACTCCTGAGTTTGTTGCCAAATCAAAAAAATCTTCTACTGCTGAGTTTCTTAAAAGTAAATTGACTTAATTTTTAAGTTTAACTAGCTTACTTTCAATTAATTAAAAATCAGCTCCAATTCTTGGCATACTGTTTGGTAATACAGAGTTATATTAACTTTTAAAACGCTGTATTATGAAAAAATTATTTTTAACACTCGTTACTTTAACCTTTTTTGGAACCCTAGCAGCCTCTACAGTTCCAAATCATTTGAGAACTAATAATTCTTTCGTATTTAATGAACAAGGAATTGAATTTGCCATTTTTCACGATGGACAATTTGATTTTAATGTATTAAGACAGCGTCAAAATTTTGTTCAATTTTCAAATCATAATGGACTAAATATCAGCTTTAATACAGGCTATGATTACAGTGCTTACATTCAGTATGACAACTATGGGGCGGTAATTCAAATTGAAAACACCCCTATTTATTATGATTATTACGGACGAATCAGTCAAGCAGGAAGTGTACGTATAAATTATGACCACAGAGGTCGTGTATCTTGGATTGGCAACATGCAAATTCACTACAATCGCTATAACAACTCACACTGTATTGGTTATGTGAATCGCATCAACCGTTATTATACGCCTAGCGTTTGGTATTCTTATTACAGTGTTCCAAACATTCAGTATTCTGTAGTTTTCAATACTCCTTACAGAAGACATTATACACCTGTAAGATATTATTACGAAAGACCGTACAGAAACAACCGCCGTCCAATTGTATATAGAAATCGACGGGGTCCAAATAGGGTAGCTAGCACCCGATCGAACCATAGTGACCGCTATAGAACCAGAGGCGAAACAAGAAGAACAGTAAACAACACTTCACGCTCTGAGAACCGCCAAACATCACGATCGACTACGCGGTCAACAACAAACCGATCTAATAATAGAGTTGCAAGTTCTAACCAGAGAGTGCGAACAAATACGCCAAATGTGGTAAAAAGCAACAAAGTGGTAACAAAAAATTCAAGAGCAATTGCACAAAGAACACCAAGAACAAGTGCTAAGAAAACGTCTATACAACGAAGAAGATAATAGTTTAGTTAGTTGAAAACTCCGTAGCTGAATATCCCATATCATTACGGAGTTTTTTATGTTTAATTCCGAAGTTTCTGAGCCAATTGTTGAGTCAACGATTTACGACTGTAAGCCTCTAATCCTTTTGAATCTACTTTTAATTGTTGAGTTTTATACGCTTCAAAATGCTGCAATAAAAGTGTGCGGAGTGCTGCTGCTTCGTCATATCTAAAATAAGTCCCAGACCGTGTTTGATTTAAAATGGTCTCAATGTCAGAAGTCTTTGGCCCAATAGCGATTATAGGACGTTTAGAACCCATGTATTCAAATAATTTTCCGGGAATAATGTATTTTTTTTCCTTAGAATCTTCTTCAATAAGCAATAACAGTTGCGTTTTTTTCTGATAGTCTAAAACAGCGTTGTGAGGAATATATCCAATGGTAAAAATATAGCTCTCCAACCCATAACTTTGAATCGTTTCTAATACCTCTGTACTAAGAGAACCAATAAGGTTTAGCTGAAACGCCGCCGCAAAATCTACGGATTCTTTTATTAAGTCTGATAACACCTTCCATAAAACAAAAGGATTTCGTCCTTCGAGTAAGGATCCAATATGGGATAAGGTGAACTTAGAATCTAAGGAACTGTCGTCTGTGATTTGAAAATCAAACCCATTCGTGAGAACCGTTATTGGTTGGGTTGTTAACTCTAAAAATAGTGTTTTTGTTTTTGGACTTGTTACCAGTAATTCATCTGCATTTTGAAGCACAACAGCTTCTAAGTTTTTATGTTTTTTTTGTGCAAAAGAACGAAGTTTTAATTTTTTATGATATCCTATATGAGTCCAAGGATCTCTAAAATCAGCCACCCATTTAAGAGCATGTTTTTGTTTTAACTGCAAACCGATCAAATGTAAACTATGGGGTGGTCCGGTGGTGACAATGGTATCAATTTGCTGGGATTTAATGTATTCCGACAAAAAAGAAACCGAAGGGCGTACCCAGGAAATACGTGCATCTGGAATGAAAAAATTACCTCTGATAAAAAGGAGTGCTTTTTCTATAAAAGATTGTTTTTTGGGATTTGAAATGAGTCCTTTAGACAAATCCGATGTTTTGGACTTCGAAAAAAAATGTGCCCATTTATAAGGTTCGCTTATCGGAGTTTTTAAAACTGTTAAATCAGAACGCAGCTCCGATACCAATGAAGTATCTGTAAGGGGATAATTGGGTGCATCAGGACAATACACAATGGGTTCTATGTCAAAATCGGGTAAGTATTTTACGAACTTCAACCAACGTTGAACACCCGGCCCACCAGCAGGCGGCCAATAATACGTAATGATGAGTACCTTTTTCACGATGGTTTTCTATAAATTAGAATTCCTTGACCTAAAATTAGCAATACCAATAAAATACTACTAACTAAACTAATATTTGAACCTGTTGTCACAACGGAGGGGTTAAACTTAAATACTACGGTATGCGTCCCTTTAGGAATTTCTAAGCCACGAAGGATATAGTTTACGTTGTAATGTTTTACTTCTACACCATCAATAGTGGCGTTCCAACCATTCTTATAGTAAACCTCCGAAAATACTGCAAAGCCATCTTCAGTGGTCTTGGTTTCATAAACCAAATGATTGAGTTTATAATCAACTAATTGAATTGAAGCCATGGAATCTTTCACAAAACGTTTGGATTTCAAATCTGAAGCATTGGCTATTGCTGTTGTTTTTGTATTTATTTTATCCAACGCTAAAATTTCTTCATCTGGCGTTTCAAATGATTCAATTGCATCTACAAACCAAGCATTTCCATTGGTATTTTCATTTTCAAAATACAGGACTTCACCTTCTTTATTTTGATAAATAATATACTTGGTATTGAGCATATTCAGAACTTCAAAGTTAGTTTTGTCGATATGAAATTCTTGTACCGCTTTAAAACGACGCAATTTTGCAGCATGATATCCTTCTATTGAGTTGTGAAAATAAGACGATTTAGTAGAATTATCAGACCTATCAAGAACTCTAAAATTTGTGGTGTCTTTTAATAATTCTTTATCAATTGTACTTGCCTGATACGGACGATCTACTTTTAGTGCTGAAACAAAATTGTCATTATTCACATAACGACGGTCCACCCCTACCAGATCCAAAATAAGAAGGAGTCCCAAAATAACGATTGTAGTGTTTTGAGTAATTTTTTGTTTGAGATAGATAAAAATCAATCCTCCAACTGCTAAGACCAATAACAAAGTTCGCAATGCATCTTCTGTAAAAATAGCACTCCGATCTAACCTTAAAGCTTCTACAAAAGAAGCTCCATAATATTCTTTAAATTGTCCATCACTGCTTCCAACAAAATCAAATAAGCTGTTTTTGAAAATTAAAAATACTACTGTTAATCCTGCAACAATTCCCAATGACTTTTTTAAGGCCTCTAATTTCGTTTTTGAGCTTCGATCTTTATGAAATAATTGCGCCAATCCTAAGGCAGCTAACAAAGGGATACACAGTTCTAAAAGGACTTGAATGGAACTCACTGCTCTAAACTTATTATAGAGTGGTACATAGTCAATAAAAAAATCAGTGAGAAACGATAGGTTTTTTCCATAGGATAATAACAAAGACATCAAAACACCAGCAATTAACCACCATTTGAAACGGCCTTGGTATAGAAACAATGCCAACACAAAAAGAAAAATCACAACGGCTCCAATGTAAGCGGGTGCTTCCACAATAGGTTGATCGCCCCAATACATGGGTGCTTGTTTAGATTCCTGAAGTGCTTGTATAGGCGTTGCTCCCAAAGCTCTGAAAGCCTTGTAGGTCTCCGAATCTTTTCCAATATCTTCTCTATTTCCTCCGCCCATAAATCGAGGAATGAACAGATTAAATGTTTCTAATTTACCATAACTAAATTGCGTGATATAGTCCTTATCCAATCCTGTTGTTTGCTCTTTAGGACTGCCATCGGGGTTGATTGTCAATTCACTCTTTCCGCGGGTGCTTTCTTTGGCGTATTCGCTAGTGGCCATCAAATTAGTGGCATTCATAGAAAACGCAAAAACAGCGGCTATAAACAGAACAGCAGTAGCTTTAAAAAATGCGGGAAGTTCTTTTGATTTGATTGCATGTACTAAATATGTAATCCCTAAAATTATAATTAAAAACCCTAAATAGTAAGTCATTTGTGGGTGGTTGGTCACAAGTTCTAAACCAGACGCTAGTGCCGTGATTATAAACCCTAAATAATAGCGTTTTTTTTAGGTCAAAATAATTCCAGATAATACTAGCGGCATATAGGCAATTGCATGGGCTTTGGCATTATGTCCTACTCCTAGAATGATAATCAAATAGGTAGAAAACCCGAACGAGAGGGCTCCCAAAATAGCAATTTTATAATCGATTTTTAAAACTAGTAATAAGATGTAGAATCCTAAAAAGTATAAGAAGAGATAATCGGCTGGACGGGGTAAAAAACGAAGTGCTAAGTCCAGTTTCTTAATATAATTGTGAGGGTATTTAGCACCGAGTTGATAGGTTGGCATGCCCCCAAAGGCACTGTTGGTCCAATAGGATTCGGCGTCATAAGCGTTTCGAAAGTCGATGTGCTGTTTGGCCATTCCTGTGTATTGGACAATATCACTTTGATAGATTTTTTTTCCTTTTAGAACGGGATTGAAATATAAAACAGCCACAAGAGCAAACCCTAAAATCACTAAAAAATGGGTGCCAATTTGTTTTAAACTCAGGTTCATATGGACTGTTATTTATTCAATTTCTTCATAATCGACATATTCTCCAACATTGTTATTTGAAGATTTAGAATTTGGCATTTTATCAATACTAATCTCTCCTTCCTTTTGGGTTGGTGGTTTTGGAGCCGATTGATTTCTAAAATGGGATTCTGCTTTTTTTGCAATCGACTTCACTATAAATGGTGCCAATAGGCGCATCAGATATTTGAAAATGGTATAAACCAAAACAAAAATGAGGAGTGTTTTTAGCAATCCAATAAAAGACGCAGTTTGTAACATCGGTAGATTATTTTTTCAAAAATACAATTCTTATTTATATTATATAAATTATTATATAAAATGATTACACACAAGAAAAAAGAGTACAATTAATTAAAAGTATAAAAAAAAATATGTAGGTTTGGTAAAAGTCTATTTAAATGAAAATTCTATCTAAACTTATTACTTTTATAGCTCTGTGTTGTGTATGCAGCACTGCTCAAGCACAATATACCGATGTTATAAACTCGAATCGACCAGGCGCCTCCCAAAGTGCGTTTTCTGTGGGAACCAAAGTATTACAGTTTGAAGTCGGTCCGTATATGATTAAAGAAAAACGAGAACTTTATCCAAAGTACGAAGTTTCTGGATATGGGGTTGATTTTGCAGCCCATTATGGTTTTTGGAAAGAAGCTCTAGAATTAAATATCCAAGGGACGTTTCAAAAAGATACACAAACCTATCCCTCCTCGATTGTGGATGTAGAGTATGGTCGTGCAAACTTTAAAAACCTCAATATTGGAGCAAAATATTTGGTGTATGACCCTCATAAAAACAAAGACAATAAACCAAACTTGTATAGCTACCATGCTAATAGAGGTTTTAAATGGAGTAGTTTGATTCCCGCCGTATCTGTAATTGCTGGTGTGAATTATGACACTAAAGACAATCCATATACAGCTCCAACTGTTGAAGGACTTAGTTATCGTGGAGGTTTAATTACACAAAACAATTTTAATGGAGGTTGGGTCTTTATTACAAATTTTATAATGGACCGCATTGGAAGTGACCAAACAGATTTTCATTACATTCTTACACTGACACACTCCTTCAATCCAAAATGGGTAGTTTTTGGAGAAACACAAGGCATAAAAAGTGAGTTTTACGCAGATAATTTGCTTCGATTTGGAGGCGGTTATTTACTGAATAAGAATTTACAATTTGATACGGCTTTGACATTTAATACCAAAAACACACCATCCGTTTTAAGTTTAAGTTTTGGTGCATCGTACCGATTAGATCGCCATAAGGATAAAAACAACGTTGATAACGGGACTTCTGCAAAAGACCAAGAGAAACGAAAATCGCGCTTCAAAAATGAAGATAAAAGAAAAAAGAAGAAGAGAAGTACTAATTTTGAAGAGGACTAGAACAGCATGATTACCATTAAAGAAGCGGTTTCCAAAAAGGAGATAAAACAATTTGTGACATTCCCTTTTTCACTCTATAAAGACTCCAAGTATTGGGTTCCCCCAATCATTAGCGAAGAGATTAAAATATTTAATAAAAACACCAACCCTGTACTCCAAAATGCGGATGCTCAATTGTTTCTAGCTTATAAAAACAATACGATTGTAGGGCGTGTTGCCGCCATTATTAATTGGACAGAAATTGGACCTAAAGGCAGTAATAAAGTTCGATTTGGCTGGATGGATATGATTGATGACATAGAAGTCACAAAAGCTTTATTGGACACTGTAGAGTCCATTGGAAAAGCGAATAACTTAAACTATATGGAAGGGCCAATTGGGTTTTCTAACTTAGATAAGGTAGGTGTTCTTACCTATGGCTATGACGAGATTGGTACCATGGTTTCTTGGCACAACCATCCCTACTATGTGGAGCACTTAAATCAATTAAATTTCAAAGTTGAAAAAGAATACCTAGAACACAAACATCAGTTTAGTGATATTGAAATTGAAAATTCTAATCTACTTGAAAAGGTTATTAAAGAGCGTTACAACTTAAAGGCTTTAAATTTTACGAGCACAAAAGATCTGATGCCGTATGCAGATAAAATGTTTGATTTATTTAATGAAAGTTATGCATCCTTGTCGTCATTTGTGGCAATTACAGACATTCAAAAAGCATTTTTAAAGAAGAAGTTTTTAAACTTCATAAACCCAGAATACATTAAGTTTGTGGTAAATGAGGCCGATGAATTAATTGCTTTTGGGGTTGTAATGCCTTCTTTTGCAGAAGCCTTACAAAAAACAAAAGGTAAGTTATTTCCTTTTGGGTTTTTGCATATTTTAAAAGCTAAGAACTCAAAAAAAATAAATTTTTATTTAATTGGCATCCATCCTGAATATCAAAAAAAGGGCGTCCATTCCATCCTATTTAGTGCATTTCATAAAACTTTTAAAGAGAAAGGAATTCTAGAATGTCGAAGAACTCCAGAATTGGCAAATAACTTAGCAGTTCAAAAATTATGGCGCAATTTTAATCCTGTATTGATTAAAAAACGATGTACGTATCGAAAAGATTTGTAGAACTACTCACCCATTGCAGCTGCAACAGAAGCCGAAAGACGCTTATAAACTCCTTTTCCTAAGCGTTCTCTAATCACTGAAAATGCTTTTAACGTTTCGTCCACATCTTCTAACGTATGCATAGAGGTTGGTATTAACCTCAGCAATATTAAGCCCTTAGGAATAACAGGATACACTACTATTGAACAGAAAATTCCATAATTTTCACGAAGGTCTTTTACCAAGGCCATCGCTTCAGGAATACTTCCTTTTAAGTACACAGGAGTTACACAACTTTGGGTGGATCCTAGGTCGAATCCTCTCTCGCGTAATCCCGATTGCAATGCATTTACAATCTTCCAAAGGTTTTCTTTAAGTTCAGGCATGGTACGAATCATATCCAAACGTTTAAGAGCGCCTTTTACCAACTGCATTTGCAAGGATTTTGCAAACATTTGTGAGCGTAAGTTATATTTTAAATAATCAATAATTTCTTGATCAGCAGCAATAAAAGCACCTGTACTTGCCATTGATTTGGCAAAGGTTGCAAAATACACATCAATCTCATCTTGAACGCCTTGTTCCTGTCCTGCACCTGCTCCCGTTTTTCCAAGCGTTCCAAAACCATGTGCATCATCAACTAAAAATCTAAAATTAAATTTGTCCTTTAATGCTGCAATTTCTTTTAGCTTCCCTTGTTCGCCTCGCATTCCAAAAACACCTTCTGAAATCACTAAAATACCTCCACCAGTATGTTCGGCCATTTTAGTCGCACGTTCTAGGTTTTTTTCTAAGCTTTCAATATCGTTGTGTTTGTAAGTAAAACGTTTTCCCATGTGTAGCCGAACCCCATCAATAATACAAGCATGCGAATCCACATCATAAACAATAATATCATCCTTTCCAACCAACGCATCAATTGTGGACATGATTCCTTGATAACCAAAATTTAAGAGATAAGTCGCTTCTTTACTTACAAATTCTGCTAGTTCGTTTTGTAATTGTTCATGTAGTGAGGTATGACCAGACATCATTCGAGCGCCCATTGGATAGGCAGCCCCGT
>Ga0206128_1004964_pt1 | contig 10116 bp, 9 predicted proteins | sample Helgoland_Spring_7_FD_148601 | JGI IMG/M metagenome (GOLD analysis project Ga0206128, IMG submission 148601) | Pelagic subsurface seawater microbial communities from Kabeltonne, Helgoland, North Sea - Helgoland_Spring_Bloom_20160426_1 | ecosystem: Environmental > Aquatic > Marine > Epipelagic ...
AAGTTCTAGATCCCCGTATGGGCGATCTTCACTATAGGTGGGAATCGGGGCGTCACAGTTCAAGAGCTATAGGTGCGTGATAACGGCAAAAAACGAAAGGTGTGCAGATTCCCCAGATGATTCACAAAAACGAGCAGGTGATCCGAGCGCCGAGCTGCGGAAATGTTACAAAACACGGTTTGCCCGCCAAGCGCTTCTGACAAGTTGTTACATTTGAGGCCCAATCTACGCGCCGGCCACCGGCAGCACGAGCGATGGGGAGGACGTGACCTGCTGTGATAAGGTGACCTTGGGTAAACTACATGTTTTCATGGTAAATACGCGCGCTAGTGCAATGAGAATAATGCCAATCAAAGCGAAATTTACTCCCTTTTCAGATCCAAATTTGCAAAATCCTCACCCCTAGCACTCACGCAATACCTCACAATTTTGACGAAAATTCTAACCTATTTCTCACAGAACCTCACAAGTCCGTGTGATCAAAGCATCCACGTTGATTTGGAAAATACCGACCATTAGGACTGACGTATCTCGCATGTTTTCGAGTGGTTCACATCGGAACTCATGCAGAAAATGCAATTGAAGCAAATACTTTGAACGATCTAACTAGAAAGGGACGTATTAAAATGACCCCGAAAAAGAAGATAAGTTTGGCTATGGGCTTGCTGCTCGCCTCGACGGCGTTGCAAGCTCAAGAAGTCGTAAACCGCGGAATTGATATGTCGGTGGTAACCGGCGGTATGGCCGTACCAACAGGTACCGCCTCCGGCGTTCAGCGCAATGTAAAGTTTTCTGATCGGAGCTATCAGATCCCAGAAAACTTCGAATTGGGCAGCTATTATGCAACTTGGGGCATCTATGGTGGCCGTGATTACTGGCCTGCTGACATTCCTGTAGAGCGTTTGAGCGAAGTTTATCTCGCTTTTGGCGCTATTTGTGGTCTCAATCCCGGCGCTTTCGAAGGCGGTGCGTCGCTCGCAAAATTCTGCGAAGACTCTCATGCAAATAGCGACAGCGGCAGCTATTATTTGCCACACATTACATCCCTTGAAGATGGTGAAGCCAGCTTCATTGATGACCCATGGGGCATGTTTGACAAAAAAGACCCCACCGCCACAGACGCGCTAAGAGACACACAGTTCAAACAGATCCTTGATTGGAAAAATCGCAATGCAGATTTGAACGTCATCGTATCAGTCGGTGGTTGGAGCTATAGCCGCCCGTTCTTCGAGATGATCTCTACACCCGAGAACCGCGCAAAATTCATTGACAGCCTTGAAATGTGGCTGAAAACCCCCGCATTTGGGTTCATTGATGGTGTTGATTTCGACTTTGAGTTCCCAGGCGGCGCCGGTCACGACAAAGACGTTGGTGATCCAAGCATCGACGGGGCAAATTACAACGCATTTATCATTGAAACACGCCAGATGTTTGACCGCGTAAATGAAGAAACAGGTCGCAATTTGCTTCTGACTATGGCCATTGGTGTGGGTCCGCTCAAATTGGACAATTGGGCACAAAGTGCGCAAATTTCTGAAATTATGCCGGCCTTGGATCGCTTGGGCTTGATGACATATGACTTCTCCGGATCCTGGGAAACTGAAACTTGGTTCAACGCGCCTCTGCGTGCGCCTGAAGGTGGCCCTGGCGGGGGACGGTATTCCACTTTGGAATTCCGCCACGGTCTATAGTGTTGCAGGCACCATCGTGAAGGATGCAAATGGGCGGAAATGGTACAACGAATATTGGACCCAAAATGATGCGCCCGGCGCTTCAAATGTTTGGCAGCCGGTCACGATCACAGACCGCGACCCTTGGAGCAGGTATATTTTTTACAGCGCCAGCCGTCGAAACGAAGGGACTCGTAAATACCTTGTGTCCTACAATGGGGCAATATGGCAAAATCAATGGGACACCCAAGGCGAAACGCCCGGCGTCTCAGCGGTCTGGGCCCCCGGCCCTTAAGGGCCCGCATATAACGAATGAGAGGTAAAATATGAAACTTAAAACCTATCTCTGTGCAGGTGCTGCCTTTTGCAGCCTCAGCCTGGCGGGCAGCACCGCCGCAGCCGTTGACTTTGCCTTTTGCAAAGGGGGTTTTGAGGCCACCGATCTCAGTTGTTTCCAGCAAAGCCAATATGGCGATAACATCACCATGGTCGAAAAATCTGTTGGGGAAATGTACAACCGGGGCTGGGCAGTCATTTCCGTCTATTTAAATAGCGTTGGCACGTCGCCGGGAACCGCCAAAGATCCAGAGGGGACGCTGTATTATTACTTCGAAAAATAACGCACAATAGGCCACCTCGGGCTTACGGCCGCAAAAAATTCGCGCCACGGGACGGCAGGATCACCAATTTCTCACCCGCCGCCGCACCCAGGGAGATCGGCTCTCCGGCATGTGTGGATTTGGCAGAAATGACCGAAATTATCATCGGCATGCCAAGGTCCAAACGAAACACCGGTGCGCCGGAGGAGCCGTAGTCGACCTCACAACCAAACACTTGGGCCTTCTCTTTACGCCCCAAAATGGTGCAGCCTTGGTGCACCTTCGGCCCCTCACTGCGGTCATGAGCATAAGACACCACAGCGACACGCGCGCCACGCATCGGCATCTGTGCGACTGAAAAGGGGATGATGTCGGGATGCGTAATGGGGGTGCGCAGCCGCAGGATGGCCAAATCACTCGCCACCCGTTTGAGCCCCTCTTGCTCGGCAAAGGAAAAATCTGGATGCACCTTAACAGCCGCGATCTTGCGATAAGATTCGGCCTGTCCATCCTGCCAACCGGCTCGAAATTCCAGATCATCAACGTCCACGCGGGCTCCGGATTGCGCATCAAAAACACAATGCGCAGCTGTCAACACATGCAACTCTCCGATCAATGTTGCGGTGCAAAACCCGCCGCCTGTCACATTGAGCCGCCCAACAGCGGGCCATTGCCTATCCATATCTGTTGCCGAGGCGGCAGTTAAACCCATCACCCCCTGTAAGAGTCCGATGACAAGACAAGCCCGCTTCAAGAAATGTTGCATCCTACCCCTATCGCATCTGCAGCTATTATTGGGCAATCCATAACCGCCCGCGCTTGGCGCTCTTGGTGGGCGATCCATCATGCCCAAGTATAGGCCGAAATTACTCTATGCCGAAAACCAAGCGCCAAAGGAATCCCCAATTTTCGCCACGCCACCACATGAGTTACCGTAGAATTGGAACCTGACCGGCTGCCGGTTGACCTGACAAAGCGCGAGGTTTTGGGCCCCCGGTGGCCCAATCGAGCAATTCCACCGTATGCATAATCGGAATATCCGTACCACTGCCGATTTGCATCATACAGCCAAGATTTCCCGCCGAAATGACATCTGGCGTTTTCGCTTCAAGGGTCTCGATTTTCCGCGCTTTGAGTTGACCAGAAATCTCAGGCTGCATCAAATTATAAGTGCCCGCAGAGCCACAGCACAGATGGCTGTTTTCAGGCTCCAAGACCTTATAGCCCACGCGGCGCAGAAGGTCTTTCGGATAGGTCTTGATCTGTTGACCATGTTGCAAAGAGCAAGCCGCATGATAGGCAACTCTCAGGCCTTGATCTGGCAGTTTTGGCAGGTCCAGCTCCATCAAAACTTCGCTCACATCGCGCGCCAATTGCGCCACACGCGCGGCCTTGCCCTCCAAAGGGTCGCCTTCAAACATATGGCCGTAATCTTTCACGGTCGTACCGCAACCAGAGGTGTTAATCACCACTGCATCCAACCCGCGCGCGGCATCTTCGGCGGCAAAGGCTTCGATATTCACCGCCGCAGTGCGATGGCTTTCGTCCACCTTGCCCATATGATGGGTTAAGGCGCCGCAACAGCCCTGCTTGAGCACAACCACTTCCGCGCCGTGCCGAGTCAAAAGCCGAATGGTTGCGTCATTGATATCCGTATTCAATGCCCGCTGCGCACAGCCTGTCATAAGCGCAACACGCAATTTCAACTGGCCCTGCGCCGGAAAAATTTGCGCGTCATCATTGGGGCTGGGCGCGGGAATTTGCTTTGGCGCCATGTCGAGCATCGCTTTCAGCCGAGGATCGGGCACCAAGTGGCGAAAGGGTCGGGCGATTTTTGCACCCAACAGGGCCAGTCGAAAGCGGTTGGGATAGGGCAAAATTCGCGCCAGAACCCACCGCAAAACACGATCCGACCAGCTGCGCTTATAGGTTTGCTCAATATAGGCCCGCGCATGATCTACCAGATGCATATAATTCACACCCGAGGGGCATGTTGTCATACAGGCCAAACACGACAGGCAGCGATCTATATGTTTAACCGTCTTTTCATCCGGCGTCCGCTGATTTTCCAGCATATCCTTAATAAGATAAATTCGGCCGCGTGGGCTGTCCAACTCATCACCCAGCACTTGATAAGTGGGACAAGTCGCCGTGCAAAAGCCACAATGGATACAGCTGCGCAGAATATCATTGGTACGTTTGATTTGCGGGTCCAACAGCTGCGTTTCGGTAAAATGTGTTTGCATCAGCTCATCCGTCCCGGGTTTAAGATGCCACGCGGATCAAATTTTTTGCGCAGGGTTTGAGAAACATGCTCAATTGCGCGTCCGAGTGGCTGGAAGTGGCACAGCTCTTGATCACGCAAAAAACCCGATTTCACCAAAGTCGCATGACCACTCAGCTGCGCCACATGTGTCTGCAAGGCCTGATGCAATGCTAGGCCGGCCTGTGCATTTGCAATCTGTGCCGCCTCCAGCCCAAGCCAGATCAATCCCCCACCCCAATCCAATTGACAGTGAAACCCGGGTTCTTTCTGCAGGTCTTGCATCAGATCAATGACCCTCAAACTGTCTGTAGGACGCACTGAAATACGCCACACTGTGTCGAGGGCTGCCCAAGACCTTAGGTCTTTCACCTCAGCCCAAGGATCATCAACCACATCAACCGCACCAAATTTCGCAAGGCGTTGCGTCAATTCGGACGCGCGGTATTGAACCGAGGTCTCAAACCCCTCAACCCGGATCAAACAGTCAAAGCCGCCGTCTTCCGCCTGCACGGTTGCAGCGCCGCTGACGTCAAACGGCGTGCCCAACGCCGCCGACATACAGCCGACCGCATCTGCCCAGGTGGTGACGTGAATTTTCAAAGTGGCCTGGGTCTCACTGACAGGCAGAACCTTCAACGCCACCTCAGTGAGCACCCCAAGCGTGCCCCAAGAGCCGGACATCAATTTCACAAGATCATAGCCGGTGACATTCTTCATCACCCGGCCACCATTGCTCAGCACTTGCCCCGTCCCATCCACAAAGGTCACGCCCAGCGCAAAATCACGCGCGGCGCCCACTTGAATGCGGCGCGGACCCGAGACATTGGCGGCGATCACCCCGCCAAGGGTTGGCTGACCCGATGTGCCCAAGATCGCGCGGTGATCCATCGGCTCAAAGGCAAGTCGCTGCTTTTCCGCCGCCAGAACGGCCTCAATGTCTTCAATAGCTGTCCCAGTTTTGGCCACCAGGGTCATGGCGCCGGGTTCATAAAGAGTGATCCCCTGCACGCGACGCGTACTCAGGGCTTGCGCCGGCGCAATACGGCCAATTTGGCGTGTCCCGCCGCCCATGATCTGCAAAGGACCCCTGGCCTCACGGAGCGCAGCGGCAAGGGCCGCCTCATCTTCAGGATAGAGTATTTCGCTCATGACGCCCGCCGCGATTGGGAAACCGACAGGGGGAAGACTTTGGAGGGGTTGAGAAGCCAGGCCGGATCAAACACATCTTTGACCGCCATTTGGATCTCCAGATCTTCTGCACTGTATTGGTCTTCCATCAAATCGCGTTTTTCAATGCCCACACCGTGCTCACCGGTCAAACAGCCGCCCACCTCAACACAGAGCCGCAACACATCCGCCCCCATCGCTTCACAGAGCTCAAGATCGCCCTCTTTGTTGGCATCAAACATGATCAGCGGGTGCATGTTGCCATCGCCCGCATGAAACACATTGCCCACACGCAGGCCATAATGATCCGACAGCTCTTTGATCCGCCGCAGAACTTCTGGCAAGGCAGAAACAGGAATGGTTCCATCCAAACACATATAGTCTGCAACTTGGCCCACCGCGCCAAAGGCGGATTTTCGGCCCAACCAAATCGCAGCACTTTCCGCGGCAGATTGGCTTTGACGCAGCTCGACCGGATTGTGTTTTTGCGCAATCGCACTGATGCGATCCAGTTGATCTTGAATTTCTGCCTCGGATCCTTCGACCTCGACAATCAACAGCGCTTCACAGTCTGGATATCCCGCCTTGGCGAAATTCTCACAAATTTCAATAATTGGACGGTCCATGAATTCAATTGCGACAGGCAAAACACCGGCTTTGATAATGTCCGCCACACAGGCACCTGCCACTTCATTGCTGTCAAAAGCGATCATCACCGGACGCGCGCCCTCGGGTTTGGGCAAAATCCGCAAGGTGGCCTCTGTGACCACGCCCAGCTGGCCCTCTGACCCGCAGATCACCCCCAGAATATCGAGCCCAGAGGCATCAAGGTAGCCACCGCCGATCTCAACAATCTCACCATCCATCATCACCATGGTCACGCCCATCAGATTGTTGGTGGTCACCCCATATTTCAAACAATGCGCCCCGCCGGAGTTCATCGCGATATTGCCGGCAATGGCGCAGGCCAATTGGCTGGAAGGATCGGGGGCATAAAAGAAATCTTCTTCCTCCACAGCGCCAGACACGCTGAGGTTGGTCCGGCCGCTTTGCACCCGGATCAGGCGGTTCTCGTAGTCTGTTTCTAAAACTTTATTCATCTTTGCCACGCCCAGGATGACGCAATCTGCCGTTGGCAGCGCACCGCCCGCCAAAGATGTGCCCGACCCCCGTGGCACGACCGGCACGCCTTCGCGGTGGCAAATCTTCAAAATATCTGAGACTTCCTGCGTGGTTGCGGGCAAGACTGCGATCATCGGCGGGCAGCGATATGCGGTGAGCGCGTCACATTCATAGGCCCGCGTTTCAGAAGGGTCATCAATCACCGCATCATAGGGCAAAACAGCACGCAACGCCGCCGCAATTTTCGCCTTTTTCGACAGGATTTCCGAATTTGGTTGTGGCATTTCCATGTTTAACCCTCCAATTGGTAAATAATTATAACCAATTTTGGGGGATCGCAAGGGCAAATCCTCTGCTACACTGAAGGCATGATATTTGATGTAATCCTCTCCCAACTCACCACTTTTGATCTTTTTGTCGTCGGATTTGGCCTTCTCGCCGCCTTTCTGATCGGCCATGTGATCGAAAACCCTCCCAAGTCACGCGCTTCAGTCACCGCCCTGATGTCCTACTATCGGCGCGCTTGGATGCTCAATTTCGTAGACCGCGATCCCCGTATTTTTGATTCTCAAACACTGGCCTCTCTGCGCCAAAGCACTGCCTTTTTTGGATCCACAGCTTTGATTTCCATTGGCGGGCTTTTGGCAATCATGGGCACGCCAGATCGCCTGCTTGAATTTACCCATGCCGTCACCCAATCGCAGGAGGCCACTGCGCTCAAATTGCAATTCAAATTGGCCTTTGCCGCTCTGTTTTTGGTGCATGCCTTTTTGAAATTTGTATGGTCCAGTCGCCTGTTTGGCTATTGCGCCGTCTTAATGGCAGCCGTGCCGAATGATCCAGATCATCCCCAAGCGATCCCGCGCGCTATTATGGCCGGTGAGATCAATATCCGCGCTGCCTTGAGCTTTAACCGCGGGTTGCGCGCCATGTATTTCGCGCTTGCATCTCTGGCCTGGCTGGCTGGCGCCCCTGTTATGCTGGCGGCCTTTGTGATTACGCTTTGTATGCTCTGGAACCGTGAGTTTTCCTCACAGGCCAGCGCACTTTTGAAAACTGGGATAATGGAGACCGACACATCATTTATCCCAGCGCCCTTCGCGCAACCAACCGATCAAAAGACCAAGAGCGGCAAAAATGAGGTAGACCCAAGCGGGTAAGAACTGCCTAATCTCGACGCCCTGCACCACATAGGCCTCACGCGAGACAAGCCCGATCCACCCGCGCCCATGGGCCGGCCGGCCACTGCGCACATTGCGAAATGTTGGCAGACCCTCAGATAAGGCTAAAGCTCCCCCATTGGTTTTGGCCAAAATGGGTGCCATCACCCGATCGGTGGCGATGGTCTGTACAAACTCCCGCGGTGCTGCCGGCCCCAGCGCAGCCACGATCTGCAAATCCCCTGAGCTCAAACGATAAAGCCCGAGATCCTCACTGACTATTTCAGCCCTGTACCGACCGGGCGCCATAGGTTGCAAAGCTACGGTAAACCGCTCGCCGTTTGGCGTTACCACCTCAAGCGGCGCAAGCGGGCCTTCGGTCAAGCTGCGACGCGTGACCTGTAGCCCACTCTCGCTTGGCTCTGCCAATAGCGCCTCCTCCTCCAGATCAGGCTCTTTCATCGACCAATGCGCCACGCGGCGCAGCAATTCCGCCTGGGGTCCACCCCCTTCATAGCCACGATCCCAAAGCCAAGCATGATCCGAGGTCAAAAGCGCAACCCGCCCCTTGCCCACACGGTCCACAACCAGCAAAGGGGAGTCCCCGCGCCCTGTCATCAGCACCTGACCCGAGGTTGCCTCGACCTCAATCTGCCGCAACCATCGGCCCCATCCGGTGTCTGGTGCCAAACTCTCCAAGCTTTCACTGACCGGATGTTTCAGGCCAAACTCTGTCACCTGCGGCATGATAGGTTCTTCAAAGACCCGTGAGGTCGGCCGGCCCGGCAGAATGGCCCCAAGAGGCGAGCGATAAAGACTATTGACCCCCGCATAATCCGGTCCAGCCGCCACCAAAACCGCCCCGCCTTGGCGGACGTAATTGGCGATTGACTCGAAATACTCTGCTGGTAGCAATCCTCGGCGCTTATAACGATCAAAGACAATCAGATCGAACTCACCAATTTTTTCGAGAAACAATTCGCGGGTGGGAAAGGCAATCAAAGACAATTCCGTCACCGGCACGCCATCTTGCTTTTCCGGTGGGCGCAAAATTGTGAAATGCACCAAATCGACATTGCTGTCTGACTTTAAAAGATTGCGCCATGTGCGCTCGCCCGGATGCGGCACCCCCGAGACCAGCAAAACGCGAAGCCGGTCACGCAGGGCATTGATCTGCACAACCGCAGCATTGTTGCGATCGGTCAACTCACCGCTCATATCAGGTGTCGAAAACTGCAAAATATTCATGCCGCCGTGACCCAGCGACACATCGACCTCAACCTCACGGTTCACTGGAATTTGATACCGCTGCTCTGGCCCCCCATCCACCGACAGGATGATATCTGCCAAAGCCGCTTGTGGCGCGGCCCCTTGATCCTCGACCAAAAGTGTTAGGGTGATCGGCTCGCCCAAAATCGCAAAACCCGGTGCATTTTTGACCAACAGTCGACGATCCCAATCGCGCGATCGTCCCGTAAGCAACAGATGTAGAGGCACAGGCAAGTTTGGGGCAAACTCCGTATCGTGAATCTGCCCGTCTGAGATCACAATCGCACCGGCAATACGATCCCGCGCGGTTTCAGACAGGGCCTGCGCCAAAGCGGTCATAACTTCCGAACCACCCGGCCCAGCTGCATCCGCCACCTCCACCAGCCGCATCTCGGTTCCCGGCCGATCCGCAAGCTGTGCCGTGACATGAGCCAAGGCCGCCTCAGTTTGCGCCCCCCGGTCCGACAGCCTCTGACTGGACGAGCGGTCGACAACCACGAGGACAATATCCGCTTCCGCTTGGCGTTCTTCGGTTTTCAGTGAGGGATTGAGCAGAGCCAAAAAGACACAGATCACAGCAAAGCCGCGATAGGGCCAGCCCGCGAGCCGCCGAAACGCCGCCAGGGCCAAAGCCCCCAGCACAGCCAGCGCCAAAGCCACCATAAGCCAGAGCGGCAGAAGCGGATCAAAAAGCAATGCATCAAGCCTCATTCGCCCAACCTCTTGAGAAGTTCAGGGACATGCACCTGATCGGATTTATAGTTGCCGGTCAAAACATGCATGATCAGGTTGACTCCAAACCGCAGGGCAATCTCCCGCTGCCGCTCTCCAGCCATGCCGCGCCCCACGGGCAGGAGAGGCTC
>Ga0206128_1004969_pt1 | contig 10111 bp, 12 predicted proteins | sample Helgoland_Spring_7_FD_148601 | JGI IMG/M metagenome (GOLD analysis project Ga0206128, IMG submission 148601) | Pelagic subsurface seawater microbial communities from Kabeltonne, Helgoland, North Sea - Helgoland_Spring_Bloom_20160426_1 | ecosystem: Environmental > Aquatic > Marine > Epipelagic ...
GGGGCTAGATCACGGCATATCCTGTATGCTTCGCACTGGAGGGGAGGGATGCTCTTGAGGTGTGTCTTGTCACCTAACGTGAGAGTCTCCTCCCACCGATCTAATGTCGCCTTGAGGTGTGCCTCGGCTTCAGCTACGTGCTGATCTAAGCTGTCGGCGAATACGTCTTGATTTACCTCGTAGAAAGCCTTGGTGAGTTCAATCACTCGCTGGCGTGATACTGCTTGGGCAAGGAACGTCACCATGCTCACTAGCTGGTTGTTTCGCTCCCCTTGCTGAGGTGTGAACTTATGCTGGATGTATTGTTGGTAGAGCTTCCATAAACTTGGGTTGCTCTTGAGCTTCGTGAGAGCCTTCTCTGCACGGTTCTCTTTCTCGATTAGTGTTGTTTCCTCTCCCCCCTTATTATTCGTCTGTATACTCTGTATCTCTGTATACTCTATATCATCTGTATGATCTGTATGATCTGTATCATCTATATGGCATAGTCTTGGAGGGATTATATTACCCCAGTTTAGATCAGAGTAATTGATGCGAACAGGGGGACGGTTAACTTTGATATTGTAGTTGTTACCCTCAGGGTGGATACCCTGTATGATCGTCTGGTTTCCGTTGGCTCTCCATTCACCGATGGGTTTGCCTAGCCTATCTTTAAGCTGCTCACTCCTAGGGTAATCACCGTTAACGATGACCCACAGGTTAGCACCTCGCTTTGCGCTAGTTTGCAGGGTGTCTTTGAGGCTTGGGTTGTTCTCAAGGAAATCGGTGAGCGCCTCGTCATCATCGAAGTCGATAGAGCAGAGATGCTCTGACGCTTCTCCAAGCAAGACGCCAGTGTTGCCGTGTGACTCTAGCTTCTGCTGGTAAGCCTCCTCTTGGGTATCTTCATAGGTGGTGTTTTGCCACTGCTTAAGGGGAGGGTGCTTTGTTTTACTCTTAACGGGTAACAGAACGGCGTCGACGGTTAGCAGGCTGATCAGTTCGGCAGATTTCATCTGGATACGCTCCCTTGCTGCATCTTCGGTGAAGCGGTCTAGTGCTTCCTCGTTGAGCGGTGCTGACGGGTTGAATATCCATTCGAGTTCGCGTTCAGAACGCTCATCAATAGTATGATTCGGCATAATCTGTTGGGATTATGCTCTTGCTGAAAGGTCGAAATAATTGCAGTATAGAGGTCCGCTAAGACTACTCTCGCTCCTGTTCCGACCAGTTCGGCAGGAGCGTTAGTTTTTTGATGATAGTAGCTGTGGATAGTGTTTGTTGATCACTTCTAGGTCACAGCCTTCTAAGCTTGTGAAGAATGACTTCAGGAGGCTAGATGGCGTTGTTGGAGCAAGTGTGGAAGGCATGACTAAGCCGCCTCCTTTCCGCGCTGAGCTTTCAGAGTTTCAGCGACTTCAGCCCAATCGTAGCGACACAATGCCCCAACTTTAATTTTATTGAACAACCCTCTTGCTGTTAAGTTGTCGATGTGGCGGGACGTGCAGTCGAGACGCTTTGCTAGTTCCGATTTGGTTATTGGCTCAAAGACCAACTGGCTATTTTTTAATGATGATATGGTTTTCATGTTTAGTGCTTGGTGTGGTTTTTCTCACCAATCACTATCATGTTCTCACGGTTTCTCGCCCTGTGTAGGGAAAGGAAATAAAAATAATTTTCCCCTAACAGTTTTATTTGGGGAGTCCCTGCAATCCAAGCTGTTTGAGGGTCTTAGAAAATTCGCTGTAATCCAAATTTGCCAACTTTCTCAGCTCTGCCTTTGTCGGCAATTTCCAGTTCTCAATGTAGAAGTCGCAAAAGCATCTCCAAACGTCTCCACTGACACCCGTGAAGGATTGCAACGCGCCTTCCTTCACAATCTCCCCCAAGTGTGTGAACACTTCGTGTTTATTCTCGTTGGCGAGGTGGATGATATGCGCAGCCAACAACGATCTGCAAAAAGTGAATTCGGGGGACTTGTTACAGTCTGCAATCTGTTTAATTATATCACTCGCCTCCCTCCTGTTGTGTCCAATAACACCCCTGATCGCCCTGCTCCTCGAAAGGAAAGCATCATCACCTTTGAAGGCTTCCCAGAAGGTAAGTTTCACTTCATCTGGTTGGTCTAAATGTCTCAGGGCATATTGCCAGTAAAGGTCTTCTGAGAGCATTTCCGAAGCCTCCAAGCTGGATTTCTCGGAAAGCTCGGTTTTTCGATACTCCCAGCCTTCGTTTGACTCTATATCATTATTCACGATGCTTTGATGTCTGTTATGTTGTCGATCTCCTCTGGAACGATGTTCCAATAAGTTTCAGCTCTCTTGGGTGTGACAAACTCATGCGAGTTGTAGTGCTGGTATAACGTAGTTGCATTATGGTGACCCAGATTCACAGCAAGTTCACCAGCACTCTTGTGCTTTGCTAGGTGGTAGCTGGCATAGCTATGCCTTCCAGCGTTTTGCGGATAGTCATTGATGCCAGCCTTTGAGCGGGCTTGTGTTGTTCCCCTACGATAGAAGTATTCGCTATGGATCACAGCACCCTCATGCTTAGAGAGGGGAGCTAGCCACTCGTAAAGGTTGTCTGAGATGGGAACTAGTCTGCGTTGTGCGGTCTTAGCTTTATCACTCCTCACCTCAATTAGCCGATCATCCAGATTAACCTCTGACCAATCAAGCCTTCCTATCTCTGCTCTGCGTAAGCCAGCGAAGAAGTGGATAGCTATTGCAGGGAGGACATAATCATCAGAGCATGAGAGTAGCCTAGCAACTTCATTTGGTTTAAGGATGCCAGTCTTGGTTGGAGGAGGTTTTGGCTTCATCGCATCCTCAACAGGGTTGCTATCCGATGCCTTCAGCTTGATAGCGTGTTTAAACATCTGAAACAAAGCTACTCGGTAGTGCTTTTTCGTCCGCGCTCCAACATCTGCGTGTGTGAGGTAGTCATCAATGATTTCGGTTGTGATATTTACAGCTAAACGATCACCATACTCAGCAATGAAGGGTTTCAGTCTGTAGCCTAGAGTTGTGATATGAGAATCAGACTTCTGCTCTGCTTTAAGCATGGAGAGCAACCTGTCAGCTACCACCTCAACAGTGAGTGGCTCAAACCTACGCGCCATAGACTTGCCATGTGCTTTCACCACATCGTCCAGTGTTACATCCTTCATGTGATCTGGCTTATTGAGCATAAGCTCTCGGAAAGCGTGAACTGCTCTACGCTCTGCATCGGTTATCTCTGCGTGTCTGCTACCTAGTTGTTCAAGCTCCAGTCTCTTGGCATCGGCAAACTCTTGTGCCTCACGCTTAGTCTTGGTCAGCTTCTGCCTCCTCTCACCACCCTCTGGATAGCGAACCCTCCACGAATAGATTGGATGACCATTAACCTTATTCAATGAAACCTTATGCATGGGTTTGAGCCTGCATGAAACTGATTGCAAAAGCAATCTTATTGGTTCACTTCTGGTTCATATTTTTATCAACCCATATAGAATATAGAATACCTATGGTTTCCTAAACCTTAGATACAGGTTCGATTCCTGTCGGGGGTATTTGCCTTCAATCGTTGTAAATGCTTGTAAAATAAAGCTTAAATGGCTTTTCTGAGCTTTTAAGCTCGCAATGTCTTTCATGTGCTTTCAAGCCATTACACCCTATTTCTAGCCTGTAATTGGTTCACTATTGGTTCACTAATGATTTGTTAAGAAGGCATGTATCACCAATATAATGTGTAAGCATTGCACCCAGCCTCAAATAATTCTGCAAAATGAAGCCGTGGTGACGTGATTCACCTCTACATTATTCAACATTACCTGTCAGATCACCTTAGTAATTCTTAGCACACCCTGTCTGACCACCTTATCAAAACTTATCATCCTTTAACACCCAACCTTGGGAAATCTTAGGTAGCACCTTAATAAATCTTAATACATTCTGATTGAGTTTAATTGCATCCGATTGAAGTGATAGCAAGTTAATGTCTCTGTCACTTCACCCCCTCACGCGCGCGTAGTGGTAACGAAACCAATTAAGCTCCTGCCGTCAGGGCTGTGAGCCATCGCAGCTACCTCTGGCTGTCTTGTTCACAGAATTGCCTGTGGGCGCTGAGGGAGCTGAGGCAACAACGGGAATGGGATCGCCGTCCTACGATCGTGCAGTGGCTAGAGTTACTATTAGCCAAGATTGGCGTTGTCAGCCTAACTACTAATATCATACCGTTGCGAATATGAACGGCGAGAAAACCTACTTTACTGATAACATGATCTCGGTGACTAATACCCGTATCATAGCCACAGGCACTACATACCCACTTAATGGAGTCACTGCGGTATCGTGGCAAAAACATGTAGTAGGCGGAAAATTCATGGGATGGGTCATGATGATACTCGGTTTTAGTATTGGGTTACAATCCCTTCTAGGTCATAGATTCTTTACGGCGCTAATCTGCCTAAGTGTATTTGTATGGGGGTTGACGAAGGTTAGGAAACCAAACTACTATTCTATCGTAGTGTCTACAGCAGGGCAACAAGGTGAAATTTTTGCCAACACCTCTCACGACTACATCCAACAGATTGTTGAAGCTATCAACCAAGCGATTATTGAGAGAGGGTAAAGTATCCTAACCCCCACATATCCCACACGCACGCCCCTCGTTCGCTCTACAAGGACGACCTCGCTTTGTGTTCTTGTGGTAGCGACACCCTTCGTTATGGCGTGAGCCAGAGCCTGTGTTGAGCCAGAAGCTGCCTGTGGCATCTGATGCGGGCGTGGTAGATGTCTTACGCTCGCTCTTAATCTTCGATAGTGTCCTCTTGCGGTCACGATACTCCCACGGAGGCATTGGCTTCAGCCCATTAGCTTCGCCCGCCCATAAGCCTACACCGTCCTGCTTGGCTAGCTGTTGAGCCAGCCTAAGCTCCTCGCTCTGGTCATACTTAGTATACTGCCACGCCCACCCGTTACGCACTAGCCAGAACTCTATGCTCTCACCATCGAGCATCAGCTTGCCCAGCATCCTGCGATACCTGTCGTAGCCAGCCACCTCGACTGTAAGCTGCTTACCCTTAACCTTGGTAGCTAGTGCCTGTGTTGCCTTGCTACCATACTCTTGTCCACGCTCTGGAGCATCGATGCCAGAGAGACGTATCTTGTAGACTGACTTATCAACTAGCAGACTGATCGTGTCCGCATCAGTGACGCTGATGCACTTGCCTAGGATGGTATCGCCTTCCTGTGGTTGTGCAGTGACTAGGGTGATGAGGGAGAGTAGTGCTAGGAGGGTTCTCATTGGACGTTGTGCCAATCTGGTTTTGTGAGGAACTTATTTCATAAGTATAGATAGAATAGGTTAAAGCCCCTCGGCTTCGATTAGCGCGTTCTCTGCTTTCTCCCGCGCTCGACCTGCTTTCGTGAAGATAACCAATTTACATGTCGTTTCGAGGGAGATTAGAGCTGCCTCCATGGTGTCTGTCTCCCACTCAGTAAAAACTGGGATGCTTGAGGTCTCCTCCCACCCTTTCCCTGCTATGGACATGAGCTTTTCTACGACCTTGACCTCTATGGGATACGCTTTTTTAGATGTGCTTCCCAGCTTTTCATATGAAATCCACCAGCACACTGAGTCATAAAATTTAACTGTGACCCGATAACCTTTTGCGAAATATGTAGTAAAAATCCCGTCCTTAATAACACGCTCTCCATACCTCTTTTCACACGCTTCTTTTGTCTCTCCAATACGAGCAGAAGCAATTTGCGGGGTCAACAGGGCAAGAATCAGAATTAGGTATTTCATAGCCTTTAATTGGGTGTAATTTTAATTAAAAGTTGTAATTAGGTAAGTCATAGTGTCCCCATGTTTTTCCATCGTGAGTAACGTATACCATTGGTTTCGGTGGAATCGGAGGTGGGTTACTCATAATGCCTAATCAATACACCCAGCCAAACACGGCATCAAGATTCAATTCAGCCGTGCCGAACTAGACTTTGGGTGTAAGTATTTTGAGCGTTAAAGCCCCAGCTCATCCACCTTTTTTCTCAAATCATCTTCCTTTTTCTTCTTATTCTTCGCAATTGCCTCATTGCTTAAGATTTTGAGTATAGCCCAATATTTGCCATCAATCTCCTCCACATAAAGTGTGGCGTTCGACTCGTCGTCCTTGCAGCTCCATACTGCCTGCTCATTGTCCGCAGAATCATGTATAAATTCAGTGTTTGCCAAGTTTCTTTTAACAATCTCATTTGCTGTTTTTGTGTCCAGCTTGCTAAGAAATTGAGTTCGGTATTCAATAGCCGCGCATCTCCCATCAACAAAGTAGCTTAGTATCATGAAGGGCATTTTTATGTAGCCCCTTACCTTGTCGACCGCCTTGCTGGAAGTGTCTATGGGAAAGTCTCTCCCAGCACCATACCTCTTCTCGCACTCCTCTAGAGTTTCCCCAATACGAGCCGTCGCCATTTGCGGAAGTAGTAGCGACAGTATCACTATAATAATTTTCATATCCTAAGCAATACACCGAGCCAAACACGGCATCAAGATTGAATTAGCCCCTTGCCATTTGTTAGGCTATCAACTAACAAATGAGCCATGCTGAAGCGCAAGAACCTCACTCGATTCACCTACGACACCACAGCATTTCAAGGATGGAGGCTAAGCATTCAAAAGCGAGGCACGGTTTTCGAGAGGTATTTCAGCGATAAGAAATACGGAGGCAACCGCAAGGCACTGAAGGCTGCCAACACTGCACGGACTGAGCTGAAGGAGCTGCTTGACGGCTCAAGGCTCGTGGACGGCAAGCTGAGTAAGACCACGATCGTCAAGGCTAAGAGGCTCTTGGCTTCACACTAGTATACCTTTCTTGACCCCTATGGGTTTGGAATACCGTGTGGGGCTTCCTCTTGTGTGGTGGGAGCCTCACACACCCATCTAGCGAGTGCATAGGCATCATTGTCAGGACAACCTAACAATCCTGTGCCTGCTGGAGAACCCAGCAAACCAAGCATCCACAATAGATGCACAGCACGTGACAAGATTGGCGTAGCCACCTCATGCCTTGGGTTGGTAAAAACGTGGTATGAAATTATTATTCCTCCCCAATGTTAAGATAATGGCGGCTGTGGTCGCTGGGTTGTTGGGGTTGAATGGGAGTGTTGGTGCGGTTGCGGTATCTATCGAATGGGTAGATGTTGGAGACGTGGGTAATCTGGCAGATAATATTGCAGGTTACGGATCTGTTGGCTACGATTACCAGATTTCTAAGTACGAGGTAACTATCAACCAGTATACGGCTTTTCTTAATGCGGTGGCAGTAACAGACACTTACAATTTGTATAACACCTTCATGGGTAGTAAGGACAACATTAAGGGAATTGAGCGAAGCGGAACAGACGGTAGTTATAGCTATTCAGTGATAGCGGAATCTGGTAACCGCCCAATAACTTATGTAGACTGGTTTGATGCTGCACGCTTCAGTAATTGGCTGACAAATGGACAGGTTACGGGTGCGCAAGATGCATCCACCACCGAAACTGGTAGCTATACCCTTAATGGTGCGACTAGTGGTATAATAGTGGCAGGCGATGGAGATTACAGAATGCCTACGGTAGATGAGTGGTATAAAGCCGCTTTTTATGATCCTACCAAAGGGAAAGCGGATGATGGTGACAATTATTGGGATTATGCCATGAGGCTGGACAACCTCGTAGATAATTCAACTTCAGCAAATTACAAAGATGGAGACTACGCAACAACTCAGTCACCCAACTATTCACAAAGCATAAACTATCTGACGGATGTCGGCTCTTATTCAGATCAAGATAGCTACTACGGCACGTTCGATCAAAGCGGTAATGTCAACGAGTGGACTCATAGTTCAGATGGGGAGTTAAGAATACGACGAGGCGGAGGTTGGGGTAGTTCATACATTCATTTAAGAGAATCCCTCCTTAGTGATAGTTTTTTTGACTTTGAAGCGACACTCGAAGCCCCCGATGTAGGTTTCCGCCTCGCAACCACCGCCGTCCCAGAACCCTCCAGCCTCGCCCTCTTCGCACTAGGTGGCGTAGCCGTGCTGATGCGCAGGAAGCGTTAACAGAATTAAACATACAGAATACATGACATTGATTGAACAATTAAAAGAATTAATGGCAGACCACAAAGGAGCTGCACACGTGAATGATATTGCCTTGATGCTTGTCGAAAGGTTTCCAAACACCCCAATTAGTCTTGATGTGCTACCGAACAAAATTTCTGGTGTTCTCGCTGCAGACTGCAAAAAGAAGGGGAATAATGCCAGCTTTGCTAAAATAAAAAACAAAACGGGAGGCTTTAAAAGAGGTTATTATCGACTCAAAAAGAAACCTGTTGTTAAACCTAAGCCTACTGTTTCCCCCCATGTATCAACTCAATACACAGGCAAGGCTGGAGAATCTGCAGTGATTAGCGAATTAATGTTCTATGGGTATAACGCATCAGCAATGATGGTCGATGATGGCATCGACGTTATTGCGGGTAAGAATAATAAATTTTTCTACATACAGGTGAAAACATCAAACCCTTCGGACAGCGGCAATTTTGGGTTCACTATCAAGAAGAGTAGCTTTACGGCGAAAGACTCGTTCCAAACATTTTATATATTTGTTATTCGAGACAAGGATGATTGTCGTTACTTCAACGACTATCTGATTCTTCCGAGTAGCCAAGTGCGTCAATTAGTGGAGGTCGGTATTATCAAAGAAGCTGCAAGCTTATCAATTCGAATTCAGAAAGACAAGAGAGGTCGCTATATTCTCAATGCTAAACAGGATGTTACGATTTCAGTAAATACATTTAGCCAACTGGCTTAATTACGCCCAACCTTTCAATAGCTAATTGCGTTAGCTCATACACAGCTTGCCTATGCTTCTGGGGTGCTGACACCTAATTCCGATTCAAACGCCTCAGAGAGCTGACGCAAGGGCTGGAATGGCGTCTCCAACAAGATTGGGTGACAATTAGCCAAGATTGGCGTTGATGGCGGTTAGGGTTTGGGTTTAGAAGTTAGGTATGAGTAAGAGCCAAGAAGATTTCGATGCAGTGCTAATCGAGATCGAGAAAACCTGCAAAATCGCCAATAATGGCAAAGATTGGGATATCAAGAAAGCGAGCAGGTCGTTAAATTTGATGGAGGAAGGTGGACGAATTACAGAGAGTGAGAAAACAAAGATACTGAACCATATTGAAGGCAGTAAGTTTGTTCAGCAGAAACAAAAGAAACAAGAGGAGCTGCTGCAGGGCAAAAAGGAGATTCGGTGGTTCGTCATAATAATTGCAATTGGAGTTGCTCACTTCATCATCACGACCATTGCTAATGGTGGTGTTGTATCAGAACGACTCGAACGCACCTTTTATGAGTCACTTGCAACGGCAGTGATATTCCTGCCTATCTATTATTTTGTAAGATTTATAAGAAAAAAGATCAAAGCTACCCCGCCACCGTTACCTTAGCTAAGCCACGTTCCTCTGCTTCTCAATCTCAACAGTAAACCGCGTCACCGCATCTAGCAGGGTGAGATAAGTCCAGCCGTAGATTCCCCACTCCTCCATTGAGGGTGACATCAACAGTTGCTTGCCAGCATCAGCTGACTCTGGGTGCGCCCGCCTCATCCTCAAGATGTGAACCTCGTAGGTGTGGTGATCGGGTGTGTGTTGGTAGCTGCCTTTGAGTAGGCAGACGTTTCCTGTGCGGTCGATCTCGGTGAAGTCGATTCCGTCTCTGGTGTAGTTTGGTTGGTATTTTGGCATGGTTTTATTTGGTTTGTTTGGTGATTGGTAGCCACTTGTAGGTAGTTGCTTTGCCTCGTGAGCCTTTGCTATAACGAGTGCCTTTGAGGGTTATTGAAAGAATTCCTAGGCTTTCAAACTGAGCAAAAATTCGGTGAGCCTTCTTAATGTCTATATCGAGCCTTCGAGCTAAGTCATCACAGCTGAGAAAGAAGCTTCCTCGTGAACACTTATCGTTATCGTGCTGTGCTAGATCACGGCATATCCTGTATGCTTCGCACTGGAGGGGAGGGATGCTCTTGAGGTGTGTCTTGTCACCTAACGTGAGAGTCTCCTCCCACCGATCTAATGTCGCCTTGAGGTGTGCCTCGGCCCC
>Ga0206128_1004973_pt1 | contig 10107 bp, 6 predicted proteins | sample Helgoland_Spring_7_FD_148601 | JGI IMG/M metagenome (GOLD analysis project Ga0206128, IMG submission 148601) | Pelagic subsurface seawater microbial communities from Kabeltonne, Helgoland, North Sea - Helgoland_Spring_Bloom_20160426_1 | ecosystem: Environmental > Aquatic > Marine > Epipelagic ...
TTTTTGATACCCAGTTGCTGCCGTTAATTCATAAAACCATTCATTATTTTTTGCAATATTTTCATCTTTTATTAGATTCACAAAAACTTCAACGGCATTAAATTTACGAGGACTAAAATAAATGGTAGGCACTGTCTTTTTAAAAGATATATTCTGGTAATTAAATCCTGCTTTTAATGACGGCTTATCTAAAATGCTGTAGTACAATGATGTAAATAGTAGGTTTCGTGTATTGTCATCATTTTGAAACGTGTAATAATATTGGGTAAACCATCCCAACCTAAAGTTAGTGTTTAAGCTGTAATTCACTAAAAAATTATTCTGTACAATTTCTCTATCTAACAGCTCCGCATTAAAATTTTGCAATTCTCTTTTATATCCCAATTCTAAATTCTGAAGTTTAAACGGCTTAATCTTCAAAGAAAAATCGGCTAATAGTTGGCTGTAATTTATTGTTTCTGTGTTTGATGAAGTGATGCCTAAACACCCTTTAAACGTCAAATTATTTAAGATTTGATAGAATATTCCCGCTAAAAAATTATTAGATTTAGCACTCATATTCGTAACCGAATTAGCGGTTGTTCTGTAATTATAGCTTGCTAATAGCTTAAGTTTAGTTGTAAAGGAAAATTCAGGACGAGGCTTTAGTTTCTATAAAAGGCGTGAAATGTCTATCTAAACTTTTAATGAAATTAGTCGCATCTTTTTGATTCTTATAAAAATTTAAGGTGTTTTTTGCACTCTTATAAGCCGCATCATAATAGCCAGAAGCTTTAAGTGCATTCGCTTTACCAAGGTTTCCATCAAAAGAAGTACTGTCGTTTTTTAAGATTAAATTATAATCAGAAATACTTTTTTTAAAATCGCTTTTGTAAATGTTCAATGTCGCTCTTAACGCTAAAATCCAATTTTCTAAGTTTTTATTTTTCAACACTAAGTCATCAATCTCCTTTTCTGCCAAGGAATACTTCTTGTTCCAAATCAATGCTTGAATGTATCTTTCTGTCGTTTGGTTTTTTAAAGAAACATCCGTTTGCTCTGTGAGACTGTCAAACGCCGTTTGACTCACAACTAAAGCGGCTTTGTCATTACTTTTTAAATGTTCGGCGAGTGCAATTCCGTTTAACGATATGAATCGATTTGCGGGCGTGTCTCCTATAATTTCATAAATCTCTTTTGCCCTATCCATTTGATTTGAGATTAAATACAGATTTGCAAGATTCAATAACGTTTCTTTATCATTTGTAAAGTCCTCAAAATTTTCTTTCAATAGGGTTTCTGCTTCCAAATAATTTTGAAGCTTCATTTTATCGTTTGCCAATCCTAAACGCATATATTTTTTGGAAATCAAAGCATTTTTGTTTTTGGGCAACACAATTAGTGCTTTATCAACATAAATAATAGCATTCTCAAACTCTTTAAGATTAGACAACGTATTTGCATACCCTAAAAGCGCAGGGAAACTTGTGTCGTTTTCTTTTAGTAAATTTTGATAATAGCCTTTTGCGGAAGTATAATCTTTATTCCAAAGCAGCGCTTCTGCATAATTTAATTTGACTTCAAAATCTGTTGGAAAATCATCTAAAAGAGCAGTGAATAAACGTACAGCTTTTTTTGAATCGCCATTTAAGCCAATCGCTCTCCCATAACAAAGACGTGCTGTTTTGTTGCTCGGATAGGTCTGTAATACTGTTTCAAAAAAGGTTTCTGCTAGTTTGAACTTACCGGTTTCTAAATAAGCGAAGCCCGTTTTCATTTCTTGAGAAACGCCACAAAAACTAATAAAGAAAGCGATTAGTAATGTACTATATTTTAATTTCATTTGTAATTTTTTATCTACAGTAAGTTAAGCATTAGCTATTAATGATTGACCGAAACAAAACGACCTTTCAACGATAATAGAGCTCTATTGGAAGTTATTAAGAAGATATTTACGCCACTATTAATGATGAATAAATTAATTATGACGTTACAAATTTTTTTTAAAAATGAGATATTTTATTTAAACGGAAGATTAAACAGGTCAACGTTAAAATCTTTCATCTCTTATTTTGAATACAATTTATCTCGAAATAAAAATGTAATCATAAATATTGATAACGTCATTGAAATTGATAAAAGTGGTCTAGAAGCCATGCGCAATTTTGCAAAGGTTGCAATCTTAAAACAAAAAGTATTTTCTATTGTTGGAAATGGTTGTAAAGAAATCTATGACGATTTTAAACAAACCAACCTTGCAGAATTAGCGCGTTGAAAATCTAAATTATGATTGCAAAACCCATCCCCTTTAAAGATAAATTCTCTACGGAGCAACTATTTATGATGAGTGCAATGGGGGTCAATGGGGGTAATTATTTATATAATTTAGTGTTAGGCAGATTTCTAGGTCCCGAGAAATTTGCAGATGCGGCAATTCTAATCACCTTACTATTAGTGTTGTCTTTTGCTGCAATGACATTTCAATTGGTCACTGCAAAATTTTCAGTGATTTTTGAGAATTCAGTGCTTCAATCGTTTATAGCAACTATTTACAAAAGTGCTACTGTTGTTGGCGTTGTTTTAGGAATCACAATTGGTTTGGTATCCTCAGAGTTACAAGAATTTTTCAAAACAACATCATCTAGTATGTTTGTTGTTTTTGGAATTGGCATTCCTTTTTACTTCTTAATGAGTGTGAATCGGGGCGTTTTTCAAGGTCAAAAAGAATGGATTCCTTTATCTGCGACCTATCAATTAGAAATGATGAGTCGGTTAGCAATTACTTTTGGATTGCTATGCCTTTTTGAAGTGGATTCGTCACTATTAATTGCCATTGGAATTATATGCTCATTTATCGTTGGTCTACTTCCATTTGAGTTTAAACCCCCCCCCTTTTTTAATCGTATCAAATTAAAGAAATCAGAAACCAAAATGGTACGTAATTTTTTTATAATTACGGCGTTTTATGAGGTCACACTTATTGTCATTAACAACAGTGACATCTTATTAGTGAAACATTATTTCGAACCTTATGAAGCAGGCTTATATGCATCCTTAGCATTGATTGGTAGAGTCGTGTATTTTATAGCTTGGATGTTTGTCATGTTGTTATTACCAACCGTCGTGCAACTAAAAAAACAGGGCATATCTACAAGACCTATTTTATTTAAATACGTTATTTATATTATTATAATTGCAGCCTCTATTGTTTTAGCGTGCTACTTGTTTCCGAATCAAATTATCAATATCTTATTTGGAAACGAGTATGTAGGGATTGCTTCTTTATTGTGGAAGTATGCTTTCGCAACAGGTGTTTTTGCGGTCTCAAATATTTTCGCCTACTATTATTTATCTCTAGACAAGTATATTCCCGTAATCTTTTCGGGGGTTTTTGGTGTGTTACAGATAGCTTTAATCATACAATTTCATGCGTCTTTAGAGCAAATTGTTCATCTTCAAATTTTTGCGATGATTTTACTGTTAGGAGTACAGATAACCTTCTTTATTTTAAACGATATGATCTCTAAAAATAAGAGCCTGAAGAATCTTTCTCACCATTAAGCAATAGAGACACATGAACCATCTATAACTAAATCTCGACACCAAAAAAAATGAAACTAGCAATCGTCACTGCATATCCCCCAAGTAAAAAAACATTAAACGAATATGCATTTCATTTAGTAAAAAGCTTTAGACAAAACAAAAAAATAACTGAATTAATTTTACTAACCGATGAAACTCCAGGGAAAAAAGAAATTTATTTCACAGAAGATGGATGTGAAGTTACGGTAAAAGAGTGTTGGAAATTTAATAGCTATTCGATTGTTTATAATGTGGCCAAAGCCATCCATAACACAAAACCAGACGCCGTATTATTTAACTTACAATTCATGAAGTTCGGCGATAAAAAAATTGCTGCAGCACTAGGCTTAACCCTCCCTTTAATTTGTAGAATAAAACACGTTCCAACAATCGTATTACTTCACAATATTTTAGAACAAACAGACTTAGAAAATGCTGGTTTTGCCTCAAACAAACTTTTGCAAATAGTCTATACGTTTATAGGAACGTGTTTAACAAAACTAATTTTAAAAGCCGATCTCGTTGTGGTTACTATGGAGAAGTACGCGGCCAATTTAAAAGAAAAATATAAAGTAACTAATGTAAAAATGATCCCTCATGGTACCTTTGAAACTCCAAGGAAACCATCACATAAACTTCAAAATGGCACTCTAAAAGTAATGACTTTTGGGAAATTCGGAACCTACAAAAAAGTGGAATCACTGATTGAAGCTGTGGAAAAGGTTAGAGACTATTCTGGATTGGATTTAGAAGTTGTAATTGCGGGTACAGACAACCCAAATGTGGTGGGCTATTTGGCTAACGTAAAAGAAAAATACAAACATATCTCTCAAATCACTTTTACGGGCTATGTGGAGGAAAACCAAGTAGAAAGATTATTTAATGAAAGTGCAGTCGTAGTGTTTCCCTATACCTCTACCTCCGGAAGTTCGGGTGTTTTACACCAAGCTGGAAGTTATGGCAAAGCTGTAATCATGCCCAATTTGGGTGATTTAGCAACTCTAATCGAAGAGGAGGGTTACAGAGGTGAATTTTTTAAACCAGAAAGTGTAGATAGTTTAGCAACTGCAATTGAAACCGTTGTAACAAATGATGCGTACAGAGTCGCGTTGGGGAATGCAAACTACAAGGCCGCTACGGCGTTTTTTATGGAAAGAATTACGAATCTTTATATAAATGAATTTCAAACTATCATCGATGAAAAACACATTTCATAACCCTTCCTTTATTTAGAAATATACTCGAAAGCAGGTTTTTTAACTCCTTTGCTATTGATAAACCCAAACTCTTTTTGGGGGTTGACTCGCCACGGGAGCACCCCAACAACTTCTTTTGGGATTGTATCAAAATCATACAAGGTCCAAGACATAAAAGAGAGGTTCTTTTTTGTAAGGATTTTTTGCATTTCTTTATAATAGCCTGCTTGAATTTTTTCAGAATTACCGAAAGGTTTCCATGCACCGCTATAAGAAGAAACCCCAAACTCCCCTAAAACAATAGGTTTGTTGGGAATTAATTTTTTTAAAAATTCGTATTTTTCTTCAAACTCATGGACATCCTCATAATAATGAAAGGACACAAAATCTAAGTTATCTTTTAAAATTTCTGCACTCTTAATATTAGACCACCCAATTGTAACTGCATGGTTTTTATCAATAGATTTTATAAGAATAATAAGATGTTCTAACCAAGAAATAACCAGTTCCTTCCCTCTAGACTCAAAGTCTAAATTGGGTTCGTTTTTAACGTCCCAAGCGAGGATGGCCTTGTGATCTTTAAATTTGGATACAATAATTTCTGCGTGTCTGTGATTTAAAGTCCAATCTAAAACATCATAATCTCCATAAAAATCAAACAAGGTGACGACAACTTTTAAGTTGCTTTTTTCAGCAGCATCTAAGACTTGTTTTAGTTTGTTCAACTTTGGCTCTTTGACCTTCGCTTTTCCAAAATCTTTATAAGGAACAAAGATTCTAATCGTGTTTAGGCCCGCTTTCATAATAATTTCAAAATCTTTCTCGATGATAGTAAGATCGAAATTTTCACCAAACATATCCCAAGGAGTGGCTTGTGGATAGTAATTAATCCCTTTAATGTTCGAGGAACCTAAAAGAGATGGAAGAGTCGTTTTATCAAATTCCGAGGTACGTTCTTTTACCAAATGTCTGATCCGCCAAAAACCGTCCTCTAACAAAAAGAGGCCTTTATAGTCAGATGTTTCTGTAGTTTCAATGACGAATGCATTGTCTTTAATAAACTTCTTGTATTCAATAACATTTTTGTCTTCCAAAACAAGCAACTGTCCATCTTCACTAAAAAATAATATATCTGGATTGTGTGCTAAGGTGGTACTCTCTATCGCTATGTTTTCCTCTTTATTATGTTCTATAAAATTGAATAGATTTTTTCTAGCACTTTTGGTATAAAAATCATCAATCCCATTTTTTAAATTGGTTTTGTTGGCAATATGTTTTACATACCATGCATCTAAATAATCATTTTCAATGCTGCTTAATGTTTGTGGATCCATATATCGACCTTCATTACCGTCATCTTTCCAACTGATTTTTGGTGTATATTGATCTATTTTTTTTACTTCTGTATGCAACATTGAACTTCGATCTGCACCCGTATTAAAGTAACTAAACAGAGAGCTTATTAAGAAAATTAATATAGAAATTATCACAAGATATGAGATAATTAACACACTTCTCAAAATAATTTTGTTTGTATTTACCATAGTTTTTTAGTTTTAAATGTTTGTGTAATTCCTGCCGCTGTAACTTCTAAATTGTAGTTGCCATTTTCATAAATATTAGGGTCTAAATCAAAAGTTACAAACCCATCATTTGTCGTTTTAAAAATGTTATTTACAAACGCCCCTTCTTTATAGATTGATAACGTAACGCGCAGGCCGTCAGGAATCCTTTGATTCATAAAACTTTTTAAGGGACCTACCTTTAGTACTCTATTTGTGTCTGAAAAATGCACGTCAAATGTTTCGATTACTTTTGTGTAACTAATTTCCAGGGGATTGCTTTCAGAGATGCCCGCTATATAGGCTTTGATTCTCCAATTTTCTTGATGATCTGGGTGAATCATTTTTGCGTTTGCAATACCGTTTATGGTAGTTCCAGATGTTTTTAGAATATTTCCTTTTTTGTTTGTGATAAAAAAGGTGACAAAAGTCCCATCGCTTACAATATTATTATTCTTGTCTTTTATAATTGAGGTAGTAAACGTTGTGATTTGATTTCCATCTGCATACGCGTGGTTACGTTTTGAAAAAATATCAAAATTTGTGCCAATTGCGGGCATTATATTTACGTCGTATTCTTTTGAATTTAATCCTAAAGATTCCGCAGAAAGGATCATTCTTCCACTTTTTAGGGGAGAAAAAATAGTTTGGTATGCTATTAAATTGTTGGTAAAAATGTTGGTTTCTTTTTCTGATGTCATAAATTGATGTTTGATACCAACTTTTGTGTATTGTTTTAGAGGGTTGTCAAAATCATCTGTAGGAATCACAACGAGCATCGTAAAATCGGTTCCACCAGCTTCAATACTCGGAGGCCCAATATAGGATTCTAATAAAACTGGTTTCGCTTTGGGTACAATTTTAAATTTACCAGAAATTGATTCTTTTAAACCTACAATTTTCCACCCCACAACACCTGTTTTATCACTAATATATTTTGGAATTTTGAAAACTAACGTGTCCTTATTAATTTCAGAATTAAGCAATGTACTTCCATAGCTATTTGTACAATACAATTGATACTTTCTAGCATTGCGAGTCTTAAATTCCAACAGGATTGTACTTCCAGCCACAAATTGTTTTTCTTGAGTTAAAAGTGCCAACGCATTTTGAGCGTTCATAGAATGCATTGCTAACAAGTAAATAAGAAAAAAAAAGTTGTTTTTTATATTCATTATTTTGGGTTTCCTATATAACTATTCATTTCAATTTTTACAAAAGAATAAAGTGGGTGCGCTATTTTCTGTAATTCAGTATTTGTGTGATTTGCTATTCTGTTAGGGACTATTTTATTAGAAATAGCGGCATTTGGCAACCCATTCACATAACAATTACTCATGTCTTCATTTACAATCGTGAGTTGTTTATGAGTTGTGAAATTATATTCAAAATAGTGTTTGCGCTGTTGTCTTATTCCGTGTTCTAAAAACAGATGGTCCACCCAAACCATTTTTTTGTTTTGGTCATAATAAGTAATCAGTAATTGTGGAACTGTAATTTCGTGTAAGCCACTATTAAAAAGCGTTCCTTTAATCGTTTCAGGATGGACTTTAACATCACTTAAAACACTGTATTTATATAAATCAGAATTGGACACATTCCCTGCGGCTTGTAAATTAAATTTAGTGGGGTGTTCTTCAAATTCTACAGGCGTGAATTCTTCAGGGTTGAATGTTTTAGGGATAGAATCTTTTGTTTTGGACCATGCAATTCCTTCAAAATTAATTCTAAAAGAGCTGACTTCTTTAGGCATTAATTTATGTTTTACATGAAACTTGGCATTATAGGTTGCTAACTCTTTGTTTTGGTCATTGTAAAGGGTCCCTTTTAGAACAACATCTGCTGGTACATTGTCTATGTTTTGCACCTCCCCAATAATGGCATAATGGGAATTAAACTTTACTAGTTTTGCTGAAATAATCTCTAATACGGGTTGCTTCAAAACATCTTCGTGATGTGTTTGTTCTGTGGTAATTCTTCTTCTTCCTTGATTAAAATAACCTGTTACATTATGAGAATACAATTGATCTGGTGGTAAATCAGAATCGACCTTGTCTAGTTTTAAAAACCATTTACGGTTTCTCTTTACAATAGTTTTAAAATCGGTTTTACTAATTTTCTCCAAAGGAGTAATCCAATTTGTATGCACTTTTAAAGTCACTAAACTATCCGTTTCTGTAATGGTTTCTGTGCGAATGGCATCTAACTTTGCATACGAGCTCAACAAGCCATCCGTCACAGAAACTTCGAGCATAAATTGAGAAATAGAGATCTTACTTTCCGGGTCTATGAATTGATAGCTTTTTTCAAATTCATTGAAATCCAACGCATCATAATACGCCGTTACGAGGTTTTCTGGCGAAATTTGAGATTCATTTTTGACATAAAACATATACAACCAAAACCCTAAAGTGACTCCTAGAATTACAACCCAAATATGAAGCGATTTTAAAACGCCGCTTGAGAATTGGGTGTGCGTATATTTATTATTTAAATAGGCGGGGATTATCTCTGGTTTATTTTTTAACCTCCTAAAAAAAAGACTTTGAATATTTATTATAATCGCAAAAATAACGGTTAGAAAAGGAATAATGCCCCACACTATTTTTTGCCAAGTAGCAACATCTTCTTTTGGTAGGATTGAAGAGAGAGGAGCAACGTTTAATTTCTCCCAAACCATAATTCCGTTTTCTAAATGTGATAAACGTTGCCATCCGCAGAAGTATAAAATAGGATCGTAAAATTTATCATTAGAAAATATATACTTTAAATTGTATTTTTCTGGAGTCGTTAAAAACTGTTGTAAAGAGCCAATCCCTGCAACTCCTTTAAATTTTGAATTTTCTAAGCGCTCAATAGGTCTTGTTGTCAACTCAGGCAAACGTCTTGCAGAATGGTAATTCCCATCAACAGTCATCGCATTTGTTTTGGCGGCCAACCACGCCATTTGATCTCCAAAACCTAATGTTAAATACCGCCATTGATCATGCTGGTCTTGGTTTAGAAAATTAACAATGGGTAACATTTTAATCTTTTGGGGTTGAGCGGGTCGAAAACGCTCTAAGTTTGTAGTAAAAATGGTTATTGATAAAAATAAACCTACCAATATCCCCCCAATTAAACGATGATAAAGTATTCCGAATTTTTGTTGAATTAGTTGTTTTAAATCGCCTTCTACAAAACGGTATGCTAGCTCCCCAAACAGTGGCAAAGACATAATAGAAGCCCAAAGTGAAAACCGATCTAAAGTGAGTATACTAAATGCATTTTCGCCTAAAATAATCTTTGGAATTGGGGTGGTTCCTCCAGTTCCTAAAATTAATAACAATGTAAAAGAAAGTCCGAAAAACAAATAACGTTTGCTGAAATATCTGTAAAAAAAATACGGCATAAGAAATAATAAGACCCCCCAAGGAATCAAAAAGAATACAAATCCAGAAGATGTGATTTCTAAAAAATTATCTCGGGAACCATGAGGTATAGGAACTTGTGTGATTGGATTGTTTTTAGAATTTATCCAATACGGCAAGATGCAGCCAATAATTACAACTAATGAAAGCATCCCAAAAGTTAGGTTTCTTTTAAACTGTTTTCTGAAGTTTTTTATAAATAATTTAAACGTGATTTCTTTGTTTGAGTTTACTTCTTCTCTAGAAATATCTAAGATCACCATCCCTATTATTGGAAAAATAAAGAAGATCATTCCAAAAATTGGAGTCACATGATGGGAGGTCACCGTGACCGCAATTAATGAAAGGGAGGTCAATAAATACCTATATTTTCCAAAG
>Ga0206128_1004982_pt1 | contig 10098 bp, 8 predicted proteins | sample Helgoland_Spring_7_FD_148601 | JGI IMG/M metagenome (GOLD analysis project Ga0206128, IMG submission 148601) | Pelagic subsurface seawater microbial communities from Kabeltonne, Helgoland, North Sea - Helgoland_Spring_Bloom_20160426_1 | ecosystem: Environmental > Aquatic > Marine > Epipelagic ...
GCTTAGGAATAGTTGATGCCTCTGAATGTCCACCAACTTATGGAGTCCCACATGGCTTGGTTATTGGAATTATTGCAGGTGGTGACATAGCAATAAGGAAAGCTGTTGAGAATGCAGAAGACGATACCGAGCAAGGTTGGAAGGATTTGAAGGAATTTAATGTTACTTCTAAGGATGTTGTAATAGGTTTAAGTGCTTCAGGTTCTACTCCCTATGTAATTGGGGCATTAATTAAATGCAACAATAACAAGGTTGTTACGGCTTGTATAGTCTGTAATAAGAATTCTAAAATTTCTAAATTATCTGATTATCCAGTTGAAATCATAGTTGGACCAGAATTCGTTACAGGCAGTACTCGAATGAAAAGCGGAACTGCTCAGAAACTTGTGCTGAATATGATTACTACCTCAGTAATGATTAAGCTAGGACATGTTTTAGGTAATAAAATGGTGGATATGCAGCTCAGTAATGATAAACTTGTGGATAGAGGGGTAAAAATGATATGCTCTCAACGTCGAATTTCTTATGATGCAGCAAAAGTTATTTTACTTAAGGAAGGGAGTGTAAGACATGCTTTAAGCTTTATTGACAAATAGGGTTTTACCATGACAATCCAGGTTTAATGTTTTTAATACAAAGTCCTATCTTTGTTCCAATGAGATTATCAGTAAGATTTTTACTTTGTATTTTCCTCTTTGGATTTACTTTTGTTCTAAGTGGCCAAGATGCTTATTGGGTGTTTTACAAGGACAAGGAGGTTAAGCCAGATGTTGAATACATTGATTTAGAAGTAAATAAGAAATATGTGCAGGCATTGCTTGATCAAGGTATTGATGTCATTGGTAGTTCTAAATGGTTAAATGCTTCATGTGTAGTTGGTAATACGTCGCTTTTGGTAGAAGCAGATTATATTCAAGAAATTCGACCTTTAGGAAAATACAATACGGTAATACAGTCAGATCCATTCGATACTTCAACTTATGGTAGCTCAGACATACAACTAAGGATGTTGGGATTAGATAAGCTGCATGCTATGGGTTATACTGGTAAAGGAGTCAAATTGGCACTTTTTGATGCAGGATACTATGGTATTGATACTTTTTCTTGCTTTAAGAAATTGTGGGAGGAGAATAGGATTGCGGACCATTATGATTTTGTTTTAGACCGACCTTTAAATTTTGATCAAAGTAATCATGGAGCTTATGTCTTGTCGATTGCTGGTGGTAGGTGTGATGATTCTCTTGTTGGTGCTGCACCGGAGGCTACTTTCTATTTGGCAAGGACGGAAGAAAGCAGTAAAGAAACACATCTTGAGGAGTACTATTGGACATATGCACTGGAATGGGCAGTTGAAAATGAGGTTGATATCATTCATTCTTCCTTAGGTTATTCTAGGTTTGATACCTTGCAAGGTGATTATACCTATGCTGATATGGATGGCGAAACAACCATAATTACTCAAGCGACCCAAGTAGCAATATCAAAGGGGATTTTTGTCACAAATAGTGCTGGTAATGAAGGGGACAAGGATTGGAGATACATTACGGCTCCATGTGATGGAAAGAATGTTTTATGTGTTGGTGCAGTGGATTCATTTAGGAACTATGCAAGGTTTTCTTCGGTTGGGCCTAGTGCAGACAGAAGGGTAAAGCCGGAAGTAATGGCTATGGGTGAAAAAACGTCCTATCAAGATAAGTCAGGTAGAATAATGCAAGGTAATGGGACTTCTTTTTCTGGACCTCTTATTGCTGGTATGGTAGCGTGTTTAATGGAAGCGAACCCTAAGGCCTACAACAGTCAAATTTTTGATGCCATTGTAAAAAGTGCAGATAGGTTTGAAAACCCAGATAGTTTTTATGGTTATGGAATTCCAAATGCAGTTGTTGCTGATTCATTGATAAAGGAAATGGTTCTTTCCATGGGTAAGTTAGTAAGGAATGATTTTGAAGTTTTTCCTAACCCTGGAAAAAATAGAATTAGCGTGGTATCCTCTGTTGCTATTAAGAGTTATAGAATGTACAATGCTTTGGGTATTGAGGTTTTGAATGAGAATTTGTCTTATAATTTGCATAATTTTGGTATTTCTACAGATGAATTAGGAAGTGGGGTTTATCTCATTGCGATCTATGACGATAAGGGAAGTCCCTACTTTACTAAGTGGGTAAGGGTAAATTAAAAAAAGGCCTGAAGGCCTTTAATTATTGTTTGTTGTGTTATTGTATGTAGTTCAGTAGGTCTCTCCTATTGGAGAAAAAGACTAGATTTTCTGCTACTCTGAAATATTGACTTGGGTCAATCACAAAGTCAAAAGCGTATTTAGAAAGCTCTAATCTATTGTCATCAAAGCTTAATTTGTTCATTAAGTTAATGACTTGGTCGGTATTTACTCCATTATTAGCAATTGCCAGTTTTGCAATGGCTAATCTATCTCTGTCGAAAGAGGTTCTGTTAAGACTTGCATGGAGGTTATTGTAGACAATTACATGCATACCTATTGGTCTATAGTTCTGTCTTCCATACCTTGGCCCTCTGTAGTTGTAGTTTCTATACCTTGGTCTGTGTTGGGTATAAGTTCTGTGCTGCGGTCTGCGGTGAGTATAAGCAGGTCTATGCCCATAAGGCTTGCGGTGTTGGTAGTATCTATAATGAGGCTTTTGCTTTTGATGAGTTGGTTTTGGTTTGTGTCTTTGTGTTGTGTTCCCAACTCTGTTTCCATTGTTTCCTCCTCCATTTCCTCTTTGTGCTATTGCACTAAAAGGAAATAAGAATGCTGCCATAAGGCCTAAAATCATTGTTTTTTTTGTAAGATTTTTCATAATTATCCTCCTTTGTTAATTTGTTCAACAAGAGTAGTTCAATATATATTCCGAAAAATAAAGACACAAATCTATAGTGTTGACTAATAGGGAAATAAAAAAAGTAGAATATTTTAATAGACAGTGTAGATTAAGAAAGTGTACTCCATAGTAGACGTTCTAGTCTATTTTAATCTCGCATGGAAGTAGCATTTGAATGCCTTCAAGCTTATTAAGTCTTTCCATTGTTTGGAAAAATCCATAGTTGCTCCCTAATCTTGATTTAATGAAAGAGGTTTCCATCCCATTTAAGCTTTTAGATAATTTTTCTATTGGTGAAAGTACTTTTGGTAATGATTTTATTCCATACTCTTCAATTCCAGCCTTGAATGCTGCAATCTCAATTGCTTTATCCAATCCGCCTATAACATCAACAAGTCCTATTTTTTGAGCATCAATGGCTGTCCATACCCTACCTTGTCCAATGCTATCCACCCTTTCTTTTGAAAGGCCTCTACCATCTGAGACTCTTGTCAAAAAGTCATCGTAGATCTTATCTACCATGTTTTGAAAATATTGTCTTTCATCAGCACTTAAGGCTCTATCTATTCTACCTATGTCTGCTTTCTTAGCACTGTTTACTGATTCATAGGTGACTCCTATTTTGTCGTTGAGGAGTTTTTGCATGTTAGGTAATAACATGAAAACACCAATAGATCCTGTTATGGTTGTTGGTTGTGCAACTATTGTATCTGCAGCTGAGCTTATGAAATACCCTCCTGATGCTGCTAGGTTCCCCATTGAAACGATAAATGGTTTAACTTGGGCACATAGTTCAGCTTCCCTATATATCACGTCAGAGGCAAGTGCACTGCCTCCAGGTGAATTTACCCTTAACACAATGGCCTTTATGTTATTATCAAGTCTAGCATCGCGGAGCGCTTGTGTGAGTGTTTGAGACCCTATATTCCTTTCATCGCCTTTACCACTTCTTATTTCTCCACTGGCATAGATAACAGCTATCTTTTCTTTTTTGTATTTTTTCTTTACGATACTCGATGAAAAGGTTTTGTTTATACTTATGAAATTAATCTTTTTATCTTCTTTTATTCCCAGTTTGATTTTCATGGAGCTTTTCACTTCATCTACGAAGGCAAGTCTATCTATAAGTTTAAGTCTCACTGCATCCTGGGGTAAATTAATACTCAAATTATCTGCAATGGATTGCAATGTATCAACGGAGATATTTCTTGATAAGGAAAGGTTTTTTAAATAATTCCCATAAATAGTATTGATAAATACTTGGGTTTGATGTCTGTTGTTCCCACTAAGTTGTTTTTCTGTAAAGGTTTCAGTAGCACCTTTAAATTTCCCAACTTTTATTACTTGCATTTCGACACCTAAGTTTTTCATTGCATCAGTTAAGAAGGCAGTTTGACTGCTTAAGCCATTAAATAAAAAAGTGCCACTTGGGTTTAAGTAAATGCTATCTGCCACCGAGGCTAAGTAATAGGATGGCTCACTGTAGAATTCAGAATAAGCATAAATTAATTTGCCAGATTCTTTAAAGTCTAATAAGGCATTTCTAATTTCCTCTAATGTTGCAAAACCCGCTCCTACATAAGATGTGTTGATGAAAACTCCTTTAATCTTTTCGGAATTTTTTGCTTCTTTAAGTACTTTGGTTATTCGATCTAGTCCAACCGTTTCTCCACCTGTTTCTTCATTCAAAAAGTACATAAATGGATCTTCAACCGTCCTGTCTGCAATATCAAGACCGAGGTTAAGTTCTAGGATTGAGTTTTCTTTTACCGATGTTTCCTTCTCATTAAAGGAGGAGGCTATAGAAGCAATCATTGCTGCGAAAATTATAAAACCTAGGAACAAGGTAAGTGCAAAACCTACTATGCTTGCCAAGACAAATTTGAAGAATTGTTTCATTTAAAATGGATTAACCTTAACAAGGTTAAATAACTTCAATATTTATTTTGGAGATAATCGATGAACGACCTTTTAATTTTTATGAAAGATTACAATCTTACTCCTGTGTAATTGTGCGGGCTAATCTTCAGTAGCTCCCTTTTTAGGTCTTCACTAACTTCTAAGCTATGAATAAACTCAGCAATGCTTTCTCTATTCATTTTTTCATTTCTTCTAGTTAGCTCCTTGAGCTTTTCGTATGGATTAGGATAATTCTCTCTTCTTAAGATAGTTTGAATTGCCTCAGCAACAACTGCCCAGTTGTCTTCCAAATCAGATTCAATTTTAGAGGTATTGAGCAGTAGTTTGTTTAGTCCTTTGACCAAAGATTTAAATGCAATTAGCCCATGACCAAAAGGTACACCAACATTTCTTAGAACTGTTGAGTCTGTTAAGTCTCTTTGCAGCCTCGATACAGGCAACTTTTCAGCTAAATGTCCAAAGATGGCATTGGCTAAGCCAAGGTTTCCTTCTGCATTCTCAAAGTCGATTGGGTTCACTTTGTGTGGCATGGCGGATGAGCCAACTTCTCCTGCAACAATTTTTTGCTTAAAGTAATCCATAGAAACATAGGTCCATATGTCACGACTTAAATCGATAAGAATGGTATTTATTCTAGATAAGCCATGGAACAAGGCTCCTAGATTGTCGTAGTGCTCAATTTGAGTAGTTGTTTGAGACCTTTCTAAACCAAGAACATTATTTACAAAATTGTTTGCGAAGGTTACCCAGTTTATTTCTGGATAAGCCACAAAATGGGCATTAAAGTTCCCTGTAGCTCCACCAAATTTTGCAGAGGTAGGTATGTTATCAATTTGCGCTAATTGGGTTTCTATTCTTTCCACATAAACCTTTATTTCTTTTCCAAGTTTTGTTGGAGATGCAGCTTGACCATGCGTTCTTGCTAGCATAGAAATTTCACTCCATTCAGTAGAGTAGGATTTTAAGATTGCTAAAACCTCCATGATTCCAGGCAGGTATGCTTCCTTTAAAGCTTCCTTAATACTTAGTGGGATGGAAGTATTGTTTATGTCCTGAGAAGTCAACCCAAAATGCACAAACTCAATAACCTCATCGAATTCGCCACCTTGTATTTTTTCTTTTATGAAATATTCTACTGCCTTAACATCATGGTTTGTTGTTCTTTCTATTTCTTTTACACGCAAAGCATCCTGCTCATCAAAAGATTTGTAAACCTTTCTTAATGTTTCCATTTGAGCAGTGTTCAATGTCTTCTGGCTTGGTAAACCTTCATTAATTAAGCAGATAAAGTATTCTATTTCAACGAGTATTCTGTACTTAATTAAACCATATTCGGAAAAAAAAGGAGCTAGTTCCTCTGTCTTGTTTCTGTATCTTCCATCTACCGGACTGGTTGCTGTTAATGCGGTTAAATTCATGAAGCAAAACAACACATTTTTTTTTGTTTTTCACAGCTCAAATTAGACCAATACTGACAGCTCATAATAGTTTAAAAAACAGGATTGCCTTTTTTAACCATGATTCCAACACTAGTGATATTTTCCAATAAAGCATCTCTCATTTCCTGAGACAATTGCACCTTATAAGTCGAAGGGGCATTGAATTGGACTTCCTGATAAAGAGGAAGTTGGAGGGTGACTATCTTCCCTTTTCCGGATCCTAGCCATTTCCCTTCTGGTGTGGCTAATAAGATATGCTCTCTTTTGAATTTAGCTTTCTCAAAGCTTGCTCCTAAGGCAGCTTGCAAATATATGTTGGAGTATTTGTAGTCATTTGTAACCCTAAGATTTAAATATATGGTGTATAAATAATTGTTGTCATCAATGTCGAATTCAAAAGCAAGAGTATCAGTCTCACTCCATTTACTGTCTTTGATGTCAGTGAAATTGTCATAAACAATAGAATCGTAATCACAAGAACTGAAAAGAGGAAGGCAGATTAATATGGTGAAAAATCGTTTAATCATTTTTTATTTTTTCTTTTATGGTATTTAAAAAGTCATCTGTTTCATTAAATAAAACTTGCATCTTTACTTCTAATACTCCCACACTAAGCTCCTCGAAAAGAGGCTCAAATTTACGTAATTTTACAATGTCTTTTGCTGTTGTAACGAGATCTGCTTTGTTTTTATTGGCAAGGCTTATGATTTCTTTGACTTTCTTTTCTGAGTAGTTGTAATGGTCTGGCAATTTAATCTTATGCACTACTTTGTGTTGTTGTTCGCCTTCATCAAAGAAATCGTCTGCTTGAGCAACAGAGGCAAGGAGAATAACTTTGTTTTCTGAGTAGTTGTAATGGTCTGGCAATTTAATCTTATGCACTACTTTGTGTTGTTGTTCGCCTTCATCAAAGAAATCGTCTGCTTGAGCAACAGAGGCAAGGAGAATAACTTTGTTGTTTTTTGGGTGGTTTATTACCCATCTCGTGACTTCATATTTTAATCCCGAAAAGAATGTAGGCACGGAGACCTTAGATCTACTCCTAATTTTTTGTGCAATTTCTGGGCTGAGGTCATTTGGGCATTTAGTTAGGAGTAATAAATCTGCACGTTTTTTATTGAATGCAAATTCTCTTAATGAACCTGCTGGCAGCACAAAATCGTTGTAAAATGGATTTTTGAAGGAGCTTAGTAAGATGTTGCAATGTGTACGAACATACCTGTGTTGGTAAAGGTCGTCAAATAGAAGAAGGCTAATGTCCTTCTCTGAAGCCAAATTGTCGACTGCTGATCTTCTTTTTTCGCAAACCACTACTTTCGATGAAGGGAATGCTTGCTTGATTTCTAGTGGTTCATCACCGGACGTTTCGGATTCGGTATTTGATTCTATCACATGATAGCCAGTGCTTTTTCTTCCATATCCCCTAGAAATAACAACACTCTCCTTTGCACCTAGTTTTTCTAGGAGAAATTTTATTGCAGGTGTTTTTCCTGTTCCACCCACTGTTAGGTTTCCAACAGAAATAGACGGGAAAGGTGGCTTTATGGATTTAAGGATACCCTTGTCAAAACACCAATTCCTAATCTGTAGAATAGTTCCATAGATCAAACCAAAAGGGTAGAAAGCTATTTTTCTTATCGTTTTCAATCTATGCGAAGAACGAGAAAATTTAAAAAAATACATTAAAAACTATTATTACTTTTGAATTTAATGAAAGTACAAGATATAATTGAAGTTTTAGAGGCTAATGCTCCATTAAGTCTGCAGGAGTCATACGACAACGCAGGTTTAATTGTGGGAGATAGAAACAGCAGCCTCAATGGAGTCTTGTTGTGTATTGATTCCACGGAGGATATTATCGACGAAGCCATTGAAAAGGGATGTAATATGGTCATTGCTCATCATCCAATTATTTTTTCTGGTTTAAAAAAAATTAATGGGTCTAGTTATATTGAAAGGGTAATTATCAAAGCTATAAAACACGATATTGCTATTTATGCATCTCATACGAACTTGGATAAGGTGTATAAGAATGGAGTAAATTCAATGATTTCAGAAAAATTGGGTTTGCAAAATACTAGGATTCTATCTCCGGAGAAGGGACATCTTTTCAAACTTGTCAATTATGTACCTCCCTTGCATAAGAATAATGTTATGGAAGCATTGTACTCGGCTGGAGCAGGAGAAATAGGGGAGTATGCAAAGTGTAGTTTTTCTTCTAAAGGGGAAGGAACATTTTTGCCTTTAGAAAATGCCAGGCCCTTTATTGGAGAAAAGGGAGTAATGCAAACAGAACAGGAGGAAAAAGTGGAAGTATTGGTTCAATCCAACAAATTAAGAAATGTTTTACAAGCGATGCACCAATCCCACCCTTATGAGGAAGTGGCACATTATGTCATTCCTGTTGAGAACGAACACCAGAATATTGGATTGGGTATGGTAGGCGAGCTGAAAGAAGAGATGAAAGTGGTAGATTTTTTGAATCTATTGAAATTAAAGTTTGATTTACCTCAAATTAGACATACAAATTATTCAAAAAAAATAAAAAAAGTTGCTGTTTGTGGAGGATCGGGTAGCTATTTGTTTAACGAGGTGAGCCTCTGTAATGCAGATGCTTACGTGACTGCAGACATTAAGTACCATCAATTTTTTGACCCTGAGGACGACTTTTTATTGGCAGATATCGGGCACTACGAAAGTGAGAAATTTACTATGGAGCTTTTTCATAGATTAATTTCGGAAAAATTTCCTACTTTTGCAGTCCTTTTTACGGATAGGAATTCCAATCCGGTAAACTATTTTTAAAATTACAATATGAATCTCACAGTAGAGCAAAAATTAAAATCGATTTACAAGATCCAAGAGTTAGACTCAAAGATAGACGGATTAACAGCACTTAGAGGAGAGTTGCCAATTGAAGTGGCAGACCTTGAAGACGAAATAGCTGGTTTACAAATCAGAGAGGAGAAAGTAAAAAATGAAATCAATAATTTTGAATCAGAAATTGCCTCTAACAAACAAAAAATCAAAGACAGTGATCAGTACATTGCGAAGTTTAAGGAACAACTAAACAATGTAAAGAACAATCGTGAGTACGATGCTTTGAACAAAGAAATTGAAATCATGGGCTTAGAGATAGAGTCTGCAGAGAAGAAAATAGCTCAGAACATTGGTAACATCGATTTGTTTAAAGATACCTTAACTGAAGCTCAAGAGAATCTTGAGAAAAGGAAAAAAGACTTGGATTTTAAGAAAGACGAGCTTAAGACTATCATTAAGGAAACGGAGGAGGAAGAGAAAAAAATTGCTGCTCAGAAAGAGAAAGCAAAAGGTAATGTGGAAGCAAGACTTTTAAACTCATACGAAAGAATTAGAGCTAATATGCAAAACGGGATTGCTGTAGCGAATATAGAGAGAGCAAGTTGTGGTGGTTGTTATGCTAAAATTCCACCTCAAACGCAAAGTGATATAAAGCAACATTTGAAAATAATTGCTTGTGAGCATTGTGGAAGGTTCTTAGTGGATTCTGCAATTTCTGGATTGGATCCAGCAATTGAATTGGTTGCAGAAAAACCAAAAAGAAAGTCAAGAACAAGAAAAACGGAGGGAGCATAAGTCCCTTAATACCATTTATATAAAAGGTCGTTTGTTAGCAAACGACCTTTTTTTGTTTTTTTTGCTTTAATTGTAGGAATATTATGGAAACCAAAACCTTAGTAATTATATTTGGAACTTCATTTGCTTTACTCTTGGTCTTTCTTGCGGCGATAATTGTTATAAGCCGACAAAAGAAGAGTGCAAAATTACAAATAAAGAGTGCAAAGTTGCAGATCAAGTTGCAAAGCTCAGCACATAAAAAACACCGTGCGCTTGCACGAATTGCTTTGGAAACTCAAGAGGGG
>Ga0206128_1004994_pt1 | contig 10074 bp, 6 predicted proteins | sample Helgoland_Spring_7_FD_148601 | JGI IMG/M metagenome (GOLD analysis project Ga0206128, IMG submission 148601) | Pelagic subsurface seawater microbial communities from Kabeltonne, Helgoland, North Sea - Helgoland_Spring_Bloom_20160426_1 | ecosystem: Environmental > Aquatic > Marine > Epipelagic ...
AGCCTTGAAGGATTTAGTCAACCTACTCAAGCAGCAAGAACAAAATACTGAATTCGATAATATTCGAATCGGTCTCGCATCACCGGAAATGATCCGCTCTTGGTCATTTGGTGAGGTTAAAAAGCCCGAGACAATTAACTACCGTACTTTCAAGCCTGAGCGCGAAGGTCTTTTCTGTGCCAAAATTTTTGGCCCAGTAAAAGATTACGAATGTCTCTGTGGCAAGTACAAGCGCATGAAGCACCGCGGTATTGTGTGCGAAAAATGTGGCGTTGAAGTGACACTGACGAAAGTTCGTCGTGAGCGCATGGGTCACATTGAACTGGCCTGTCCAGTTGCCCACATCTGGTTCCTCAAGTCCCTGCCTTCGCGCATTGGTTTGATGCTGGATATGACACTCCGTGAAATCGAACGCGTACTCTACTTTGAATCCTACGTGGTAACAGATCCAGGTCTGACTACATTGGAGAAAGGTCAGCTGTTGACCGACGACGAGTACTTCGAATCTCTCGAAGAGTTCGGCGACGAATTCACCGCGACCATGGGTGCTGAAGCAATTCAGGCTCTGCTCAAAGAAATTATTCTCGAAGACGAAATTGCCGATATCCGTGAGGAAATCCCCAATACTAAGTCTGAGACCAAGATTAAGAAGTTCTCTAAGCGCCTCAAGCTCTTGGAAGCATTCCACGGTTCTGGCAACAAGCCAGAGTGGATGGTTCTAGAAGCTCTGCCGGTTCTGCCGCCAGATCTTCGCCCGCTGGTGCCGCTGGACGGTGGCCGCTTCGCGACTTCAGATCTGAACGATCTGTATCGTCGAGTGATCAACAGAAACAACCGCCTCAAGCGTCTGCTGGAGCTTAACGCCCCAGATATTATCGTCCGCAACGAAAAGCGTATGTTGCAAGAATCTGTCGATGCACTGTTAGACAACGGTCGTCGCGGTCGCGCCATTACTGGCTCGAACAAGCGTCCTCTGAAGTCACTTGCCGACATGATCAAAGGTAAGCAGGGTCGTTTCCGTCAGAATTTGCTCGGTAAGCGTGTTGATTACTCTGGACGTTCGGTAATTGTTGTTGGTCCCGCACTGCGTCTGCATCAATGTGGTCTGCCTAAGCGTATGGCACTTGAGCTGTTTAAGCCGTTTATCTTCAGCAAGCTAGAACTGCGTGGCCTTGCCACAACGATCAAAGCGGCTAAGAAAATGGTTGAGCGCGAAGAGCCAGTAGTTTGGGATATTCTCGAAGATGTTATTCGCGAGCATCCAGTACTGCTCAACCGTGCACCGACACTTCACCGTCTCGGTATTCAGGCATTTGAGCCGGTACTGATTGAAGGTAAAGCGATTCAATTGCACCCATTGGTTTGTGCGGCCTACAACGCCGACTTCGATGGTGACCAGATGGCAGTACACGTGCCATTGACGATTGAAGCGCAGATGGAATCCCGCGCGCTGATGATGTCGACAAACAATATCTTGTCGCCAGCATCCGGTGAGCCGATTATCGTTCCTTCTCAGGATGTGGTCTTGGGTCTGTACTACATGACTCGCCACAAGGTTAACGGTCGTGGTGAAGGCATGGTCTTTGCTGACGGCAGCGAAGTATCGCGCGCCTACTACTCCGACAAAGTTGAACTTCAGACGCGTATTAAAGTACGTATCAACGAAGTACTTGTAGACGAAGTCACCGGCGAGAAGACTGACGAAACTAAGATCATTGACACCACCGTTGGTCGTGCGCTGTTATGGCAAATTGTGCCCAAGGGCCTGCCGTTCGAACTGGTCAACAAGCCGATGGTTAAGAAAGCCATCTCATTGGTAATCAATGAGTGCTACCGCCGCGTTGGTCTAAAAGACACGGTTATCTTTGCCGATCAGCTGATGTATACAGGTTTTAACTTCTCGACTCGCTCTGGCGCGTCAATCGGTGTTAACGACTTCGTTATACCCGATGACAAGCACGCAATTATCGCTGCTGCTGATGAGCAGGTCCGTGAGATTGAAGGACAGTTTGCCTCTGGTCTGGTGACTCAGGGTGAAAAATACAACAAGGTTATCGATATTTGGTCTCAGGCCAATGACCGTGTCGCCAAGTCAATGATGAAAGGTATCAGTACCGAGAGCGTGATTAATAAAAACGGTGAGGAAGAGCAGCAGGATTCCTTCAACTCCGTCTTTATCATGGCCGACTCCGGCGCTCGTGGTAGCCCGGCGCAGATTCGTCAGCTAGCCGGTATGCGTGGTCTGATGGCGCGTCCAGATGGTTCGATTATCGAGACACCTATTACCGCAAACTTCCGTGAAGGTCTTAACGTACTTCAGTACTTTATCTCTACTCACGGAGCGCGTAAGGGTCTAGCCGATACGGCACTTAAGACAGCCAACTCCGGTTACCTGACTCGTCGTCTGGTTGACGTTGCCCAGGACGTGGTAGTGACAGAAGTCGACTGTGGTACCACTGAAGGCCTATTGATGACGCCGGTTATTGAAGGTGGCGATATTATCGAAACTCTGGGTGATCGTATCCTTGGTCGTATTGTTGCCAAAGATGTGAATAAGCCGGGCAGCGAAGAAATTGCTGTACCAGCTGGCACCATGATTGACGAAAACTGGGTTCTGCGCATCGAGCAGATGCGTATCGATGAGGTCACCGTACGCTCACCGATTACCTGTGAAGTTGCCCATGGTATCTGTTCAGCTTGTTACGGTCGCGATCTGGCTCGTGGACACCGCGTCAACCAGGGTGAGGCAGTGGGTGTTATTGCTGCCCAGTCAATTGGTGAGCCGGGTACCCAGCTGACTATGCGTACCTTCCACATTGGTGGTGCGGCATCTCGTGCCTCTGCAGTGGATAGCGTTAAAGTTAAGCAAAACGGTGTAGCCCGTCTTATCAATCTCAAGACGGTTGAGAATAAGTCCGGCAACCTGATTGCCGTGTCTCGCTCTGGTGAGCTGGCAATTGCCGATGAGAATGGTCGTGAGCGCGAGCGCTACAAGCTCCCTTACGGCGCTCTGATCAAGATTAAAGACGGTTCCAAAGTGGAAGCCGGTGCTGTGATCGCAACTTGGGATCCGCACACTCATCCAATCGTCAGTGAAGTGGCCGGTAAGGCATCTTTCTCTGGAATGGAAGAGGGCTTAAGTGTTCGTCAGCAAACTGACGACATGACCGGTTTGACCAGTATTTCGATTATCAACCCGAACGAGCGTCCAGCGGCAGGTAAAGATCTGAAGCCAATGATCTCCCTGAGCGACAGCAAAGGTAAAGAGTTGCACTTCCCGAACTCAACCGTTCCTGCGCACTATCCACTGCCTGCTAACGCCAGTATCAACATTGTCGATGGCAGTACTATTGATATCGGTGAGATCATCGCAAGGATTCCACAGGAATCTGGTGGTACCAAGGATATTACCGGTGGTCTGCCACGTGTTGCCGATCTGTTTGAAGCGCGCAAGCCAAAAGATCCCGCCATTCTGGCTGAGATCACTGGTACCGTTACTCTGGGTAAAGAGACTAAGGGCAAGTTACGCTTGGTTATCACTCCAGACGACGGCCAGCCATTGGCCAACGGCAAGTTACATTACGAAGAACTGATCCCCAAGTGGCGTACCCTGAGTGTGTTTGAGGGTGAGCACGTTGAGAAGGGTGAAGTAATCTCTGATGGACCGCCGATCCCACACGATATCCTGCGTCTTAAGGGCATCAGTGAATTGGCCAAGTACATCGTCAACGAGATCCAGGAAGTCTACCGACTCCAGGGCGTGAAGATTAATGATAAGCACGTTGAAGTTATCATTCGTCAGATGTTGCGCAAAGTTGAAATCACCGATATGGCTGACTCAGCGACTATGATCCGCGGTGAACAGATCGAGTACCGACGTGTTCTGGTGGAGAATGAGCGTCTTCGTCAAGAGGGGCTACAGCCGGTTAAGTTTGATCGTCAACTGCTCGGTATTACCAAAGCCTCACTGGCCACCGAAAGCTTTATCTCGGCAGCCTCTTTCCAGGAGACCACGCGAGTGCTCACCGAAGCTGCGGTTACCGGCAAAGCCGATCCGCTGCGCGGCCTGAAAGAGAACGTGGTAGTAGGTCGACTGATTCCTGCGGGAACCGGCTTGGCTTATCACGCTCAGCGACGCAAGACTCGTGAAGCGGAAGCGGCGCCAGAAGTGGCAATGACTGCAGCGGACGTCGAAGCGGCCTTGAGCGAAGCGTTAAATATCGAGATTTGATAAAAGAATAAGGGCATATTGCAGGCATCCCCGATAGTTTATCCGCGCAGTGTTACGACCCAAGGGTCATAGCACTGCAAGGGTAAAGGGAATGTCCGCTTGACTCCCGGATGTGCGGTATTTAGAATGCCGCTCCCTTTTGGATCTGTTTGTCGGCATAGCGACAGGATTCAAGGAATGTATGGCCTTCAATAAGAAGGTATTTTTTATTTTTGGAGAAAAATTGCATGGCAACGATCAACCAGTTGGTTCGTAAGCCGAGAAAACGCAAAGTCAGTAAGAGTGACGTACCAGCACTTCAGGCCTGTCCGCAGCGCCGTGGTGTATGTACCCGTGTTTACACAACGACTCCGAAGAAGCCAAACTCTGCATTGCGTAAAGTTTGTCGCGTTCGTTTAACCAGTGGTTTTGAAGTTACTTCATACATTGGCGGCGAAGGTCACAACCTGCAAGAGCACAGCGTTGTCTTGATTCGTGGTGGTCGTGTAAAAGATCTTCCAGGTGTTCGCTACCATACGGTACGTGGCACATTGGATACAGCGGGTGTAAATGGTCGTTCACAGCGTCGTTCTAAGTACGGTACTAAGCGCCCTAAAGCGTAGTATCAGAAAGACGACTTGCGTGTGAATCGGTAATACAACCAAGTAAGGCTAGGGCCTATCCCTAGAAAAAACCTGAAGAGAAGGGCAAAACGATGCCAAGAAGAAGAGTAGCGGCAAAGCGGGACATTCTGCCAGATCCTAAATTTGGAAATGTCACGCTAGCTAAGTTTATGAACATGGTAATGGTCAGCGGCAAGAAATCTGTTGCTGAGCGGATTGTTTACGGAGCGCTTGATCTAGTTGAACAGCGTCTCAAGAAAGATCCAGTTGAAGTGTTCCAAGAAGCGTTAGAAAACGTTGCACCTATGGTGGAAGTTAAATCCCGCCGTGTGGGTGGCGCGACCTACCAGGTTCCAGTTGAAGTTCGTCCCTCGCGACGCACTGCACTGGCGATGCGTTGGTTGGTAGAATACGCTCGTAACCGCGGCGAGAAGTCTATGCCGCAGCGTCTTGCTGGTGAGCTGATCGATGCAGCTGCAAGCAAAGGCGGAGCAGTTAAGAAACGTGAAGATGTCCACCGTATGGCAGAAGCCAACAAGGCGTTCTCTCACTTCCGTTTCTAAAAGATTATTGTCAATTGTAATCTTGCGTAAAAAAGGTGGCTGTTATGGCCGCCTTTTTTCGTTTTTAATGATTAGGTTTTTAAAAAGCCATTTAGTACTTAGCTCCTAGAGGAATATACCGTGTCTCGCGCAACCCCCATCAGTCGCTATCGCAACATCGGAATCTGCGCCCACGTAGATGCCGGCAAAACCACCACCACCGAGCGCGTGCTGTTCTACACTGGTCTGTCGCACAAAATTGGTGAGGTTCACGACGGCGCTGCAACCATGGACTGGATGGAGCAGGAGCAGGAGCGCGGTATTACCATCACCTCCGCCGCCACCACCTGTTTTTGGAGGGGTATGAATGCCCAGTTTAAAGACCATCGCATCAATATTATCGACACCCCGGGGCACGTCGACTTCACCATTGAAGTAGAGCGTTCACTGCGGGTCCTGGATGGTGCTGTCATCGTACTCTGTGGTTCCTCAGGGGTTCAGCCACAAACTGAGACCGTATGGCGTCAGGCGAACAAATATGAGGTTCCACGCTTAGTCTTCGTCAATAAGATGGACCGCGCTGGCGCCGACTATCTGATGGTGGTCAGTCAGCTCAAAGAGCGTCTCGGAGCGATTCCGGTACCCTTGCAAATGACCATTGGTGCCGAAGAGGAATTTAAGGGCGTAGTGGATCTGGTGAAAATGAAAGCCGTCTACTGGAATGACGCCGATCAGGGCATGACCTTTGAATATGCCGAGATCCCCGAAGAGATGCTCGAAGAGTGTCAGGAGATGCACGACTTTATCGTTGAGTCTGCCGCTGAAGCCAATGAAGCTTTAATGGACAAGTACCTAGACGACCAGCCCCTAACTGAAGACGAGATCAAGCAGGGCCTGCGTGCGCGCACACTGGCCAATGAGATTGTTCTAGTGCTCGGGGGTTCAGCCTTTAAGAACAAAGGCGTACAGGGCGTGTTAGACGCGGTGGTGGAGTACCTGCCATCACCCACCGAAGTGAAAGCGATTGAAGGAGAGCTGGAAAATGGCGAACAAGGCGTAAGAGAAGCTTGCGACGACGCGCCCTTTGCCGCACTGGCGTTTAAGATCGCCACCGATCCCTTTGTCGGTACGCTAACCTTTATGCGCGTCTACTCCGGCAAGCTCGAGACCGGCACCGCCGTGTATAACTCGATCAAGATGAAGCGAGAGCGAATAGGCCGCATGGTGCAGATGCATGCCAATAGCCGCGAAGAAATTAATCAGGTACTGGCGGGCGATATAGCTGCCGCCATTGGCCTTAAAGATACCACCACCGGCGATACGCTCTGTGCTGAGAATGCCAAGATCATTCTTGAGCGCATGATCTTTCCCGAACCGGTTATCTCAGTTGCGGTAGAGCCGCGAACTCAGGCGGATCAAGACAAGATGGGTGTTGCCCTGGGCAAGCTGGCCCAGGAAGATCCCTCCTTTAGAGTTAAGACTGACCAAGAGAGTGGTCAGACCATTATCTCTGGTATGGGTGAGCTGCATCTGGATATTTTGGTGGACCGCATGCGTCGCGAGTTTACCGTTGAAGCCAATATAGGTCAGCCCCAAGTGGCCTACCGTGAAACCATTACCAAGAGCTGTGATATCGAGGGCAAGTTTATTCGTCAGTCCGGTGGTCGTGGTCAATACGGACATGTCTGCCTCAAGTTCGAACCCGCTGATGACCCAAGCGCTGAAGGGCTAGAATTTGTTAATGAAATTGTCGGCGGAACAGTTCCCAAGGAATATATTCCAGCGATTGAGCAGGGAATCTCGGAGCAAATGCAGAACGGCGTGCTGGCGGGCTATCCGCTGCTGGGGGTCAAAGCGACGCTCTATGACGGTTCCTATCATGATGTGGATTCCTCGGAGGTAGCATTTAAGATCGCCGGCTCACTGGCCACCAGAGACCTAAAGGATGAGGGTGGCGCCGTATTGTTGGAACCGATGATGAAAGTCGAGGTAGTCACCCCAGAAGGCAATATGGGTGATGTGGTCGGTGATTTAAATCGCCGTCGCGGCATTATTCTGGGTATGGCCGACAGTCCCATGGGTAAAGTGATTGACGCTGAAGTACCCCTGGCACAGATGTTTGGCTATGCCACGGATCTGCGCTCCGCAACTCAGGGCCGCGCCACCTTTACCATGGAGTTTGATCGCTATGCAGAAGCACCGAAGGCTGTGGCTGCGGCGATTATGACGAAGAACCTAGGTTAGCTTCTTTTTACGCGAGTCGCTTTTTCTCAGCTTCGTCGTCCGCTCCAGAATCTAAGAGCAATAAAAAACCCCGCTGGCTTGCACCAGCGGGGTTTTTTTGTCCTTAACGAAACCGAATTACTTAGCTTCTTTAAGTGCCTTAGCTTCAGCAATCACTTCGTTAGCGATGTTCTGTGGGCAAGGCATATAGTGTGCAGAAATGGCGCAATGGCAACATGGTGGTGGTTTCTCGTTGCATGCGGAGGTGCGAATAGAGGCCCAAGACCGGAGCGGCCTAGAGCGATTGTTCCGCTACTGCGCACGGCCTATCTATGCGGTAGAACGGTTAAGTTGGTAGGGCGAGGGTAAGTCTTTGTGCTATCAGCTGCCTAAACCCTTGTCCAATGGTCAAACCCAGTTGCGTCTCAAACCGGAAGAGTTTCTGGATCGCCTGTCGATGTTACTGCCAAGACCGAGAGAGCATCGTCACAGCTATCATGGTGTTTTGGCCGCCAATGCGAGACTGAGAAAAGAGGTGGTGGCGCGAGCAGGCCTGCCGATTGATAAGCAGCCGAAAGTGAATCATGAGATTTAGCCTCAAAGAGTCGGGCAAGGCGAGGACAAAAACGAGCATAAAGGTATGGAGGGGCAAAAAGGGATTGGTGGATTTAAGGGCGTTGTCAGCTGTTGGGCCATGTTGTTAGCCCGCATTTATGATGTATTCCCCCTAGTTTGTCCTCTTAATATTTTGAAAGCTGTACGATCAGATATAGACCTGTTTTTAGAATTGTAGGTGTGCTGTTTGTTGATAATTAGATGCTGCTCAGCGGCCCTCAGTGACGCTTTTTTGTTTTGATTCAGGGCAGGACGGTTTAGGCACCAAGCTTTGATTCAATCAGGCTTAGAGTGTCAGTGGTATTTCAAGCCCCCCCCCAAAGTTCCCTATAATCGCACATTTATGTCAGAAGTGAAGATGATGTCAAGCTTTGACATCATCTTCCGCGATTATTATACTCAGTCTGCGAAGTGGCGTTCGGCGAACAAGATAGATTAATTTGAGGGGAATATCATGAGTACAAATGTGTCATTAACACCTGAGCTGGAAGAATATGCGAAGGCCAAGGTACAACAAGGGCTTTACGGCTCAATGAGTGAACTTGTGCGGGATGCATTGCGCCTTTTGCGTAAGCAAGACATCGAATACACCCAAGCCATACAGGTTGAACTCAAGCAAGCGGCTAGTGAAATTGATCAAGGTAATATTTCACCTCTGGTCATGCAAGAAATCATAGAGGAGGCAGAATCGGAGTTCACCGCAAAGGAAAATCTATAATATGAACTCAGAGAAATTGACCGTTTGGAAAACGCCTACCGCAAGGCTCAAGCTGATAGAAATATATTTGTTTACTCGTTCCCGATGGGGGCAAGATCAAGCCCAAAAATACCTGATGATGCTGGAGCAGACTATTCAGGATATAGCCGTTGGTACTAAATCAACAAAGATGAACGCAAAATTCAGTACTCGATTTTCTTACTATACCGTCAAGAAACACCATCTCTTTTTTGAGTATCGGGATGATAAACTTATTTTAGCGACTGTATTCCATACTGCCCGACAGGTTAAAGATCGTATGGAAGAGGAGCTGCCTAAAATACAGAGGGAGATTAAAAAGATATAAACACAGTCTCGCTGAGGCAGTTTTTTTGCCTGAAACCCTATGGTCCAAAGTGATTCGTCGGCGTTTGTGCCCGGATCTAACCATCCGCTTCTCAAAAGCACAAAGATGTCATGCGCCGTGATTTGGCGATTCACTATTTAACCCAGCAGAATTTAGCCATCAGCAAGATCGCTCAGCGACTTGGCTTTAGTGAGCCGAGTGCCTTCAATCGTGCCTTTAAATCATGGACCGGTATCACGCCGGGAGCCTAAAGGCACAATGATGACACTCATTAAGGGTTATAACAGTCAGTAGGTGGGCAGTATTCACAGGAAAAACACCTCTGTTGTTACCAAAGCACGACAGCCCCAGATTTATTTTCCACCTAATTTAGGGGAAGCCATTCTAGGCTCTCAGAGGTCTCTACGACAACTTCGCTCAACGCCGTTTAAATCGTCATAATTGGGCGCTTTTTGGGCCCTTTGTTATCTCGGCTACAGAGGTCTGCAAGCACTGCCATTATTGCAATTATTCCCTTATCCAATTTATTTAATTTCTTCTGTTGACAAGTTCAGTTCTGACGCTAGAATGCGCGCTCCCAACAGCAATGTTGAGAAGCAAAAGTAAGACCAGTTACAGAGGATAAAGTAAGCGTTAAATACTTGATTCTTATGTTGACAAAAGGTTGGCGATCTATAGAATACGCCCCCCGCTCTGATGAGCGAATCGTTCTTTAAAAATTTAATCAAGCAATGCGTGTGGGTACTTGCTAGTTGATGTTGGATTATAAAACATCAAAGGCAAGTAACTCATAGATT
>Ga0206128_1004996_pt1 | contig 10072 bp, 5 predicted proteins | sample Helgoland_Spring_7_FD_148601 | JGI IMG/M metagenome (GOLD analysis project Ga0206128, IMG submission 148601) | Pelagic subsurface seawater microbial communities from Kabeltonne, Helgoland, North Sea - Helgoland_Spring_Bloom_20160426_1 | ecosystem: Environmental > Aquatic > Marine > Epipelagic ...
CCCACTAAAGCTTGCTTATAGCTCGCTATAGCGTCTTCTACTTTTCCTAGATCTTGCAGCGTAGCGCCCAAGTTGACGTGCGCTTCAGCGTAACTAGGCTCTAAGTTAATAGCTAATTCATAGCTCGTTTTAGCTTCGTCTAATATTCCAAGTTTTTTGAGCGTGTTACCTAGATTAAAATGAGCTTCGGTATCGCTCGGAGATAATTTAACTGCTTCTTTTTTAGCAAACACTGATTCGCGTATCCTCCCCGACTGACCAAGAATCGCGCCGAGCATTTTCCATGAGAATTGATGCGCAGGAAATTGATTAGTCAGGGCCACTGCAAGTCTCTCAGCGTCATTAAATCGTCCGCGCTGATAAAACTCTCGAAGGCTATTGAGTTGTTGCTGAGATGGATTACGAGACTTTGTGCCTTGTTTTAATGATTTTTTTTTCGTTTTATTATGTTTAGCGTTCATGTTACTTTTTCCCAAGGAGGGTGAACTTGCCCTCTTTTAAAGCAAGTCTTTTATAGGCTCACGCAATGCTTGAGACAGGCGCTTATTAGAATCGATAAATTTTCACTCCGCGACATAACGCGTTTTTGCCTGCTCTGCGACCCCCTTAGCATTTTCATACCGCTTACCTATAATTGGCGCATCAATATAGTTCAGCCAAAATTGCTCGATTTTCGGATTAATTCGCACTACTTTTTGAAATAGAGGTAAAGCTACTTTAATTTTATTCGCTAAAACCGCCAGCACACCTAGATCGTGGTTCGCATCTGGATGTAAAGGTTGAACTTGTAAAACAGCTTGATAAAAGCGTTCAGCGTCTATCGGCTTTCTTTCTTTTCGCAAAGCTTCACCCTGCTGTAGTGCTTGTTCAATTGTAAGCTTCGTAAAAACTCATTATCTACTCTATTTTCAATGATTAAATAGCTTGCGGGTTCAATTTTTCATCATAATTCGTTCCCTACATTTTTAAGAAATGAGTACCACGAATCTCTTATCCTTATTAAATAAATAAGCCTTAGGGAAATTATTTAATTTAGTCAACTTATGTTCGAATTTCTTCAAAATCACTGCCGAGCAATTTTTTTTAAATCAAACGCTAACACAATACGTTTTTCTTTTGCCTCAAATGGAATCGTATAATGTGTGAGAGATGCAGGGAATAAAACTAAACTTCCCGTAACAACGTTGACTATTTGTTTTTGATTTATCCTGTTATCACCTTCATCTTCTTCTTCCCCTAATGAAACAACAAGATTTCCACTTTCGGCTTTTGTTTTTTTTGGTACATTTATGTATAAGCTCCCACTGAGCCAACCGTTTTCATGAATATGAGGCTTTAATTTGCCACCACTTTCCATGCAGATTAGCCAGCCATAGAGATTGTGTTTTTCCGGCCATTTGCTTATAAAGCCGTCTTCGCCATCTTTAAACTTATTTCGATATTTTTCTATTTCTAGTAGGATGGCTTCTTGAATTTTGTCTGTGAAACTATTTTTTATATCAAATATATTTCCCGAAGTTTGGGCGCCATTAAAGAGCAAGGGTTGTCTTCTATTTGATATATTTTTTTCGTTTAGCAATAGCTCTGCTTTCTCGACGAATACCTTTTTAAAATCATACTGAATATTCATATTTACATGCGAGACATATTGTAATGGGTCAGTACAAAAAAGATTCCGCTTTTCCACTCCATATTTCAACGCAGAACGGCAAGTAAGCGAGCCAATGCTTGCATTGGTTACTTTTTTACTTATTAGAAAATCTAATTTATCAAAAAAAAGGGGTTGTCTATCTGACAAGTAGTACGAACGAAGCAACCTCTCGTGCGCAAGGGTAAAACCAGGCATTGACGCTATCGCGGCCTTATAGCTGTCTTCGGCCTCATTTAATCTACCAAGTGCATCTAGCGTGACCCCTAAGTTGTAATAGGCCTCAGCGTATCTTGGTTTCTTGGCAAGCGCTCGCTTATAACATTCTTCGGCCTCGTCCAACCTACCTAATTCTTTGAGAGTGATTCCTAAGTTGTTGTGCGCTTCGGAAAAGTCGGGTGTCAACTCTATTGCACGCCTATAACTCAATTCGGCGTATCTTGATCTGCCGCGCTCCTGAGATATAAGGCCTAGGTTGTAGTGGGCTTCGGCCAGCTTAGGCTTAAGCCGTATTGCCTTTAAATAGCTCGCTTCAGCTGCCTCTAATTTTCCAAGTCCCTTCAGCATATTACCTAAGTTGTAATGCGCGTTGGCATAGTCAGGGTTTAATGCTATTGCTTGATTATAGCTACCTTCTGCCTCTTCTAGTCTCCCAAGATCAAGCTGTAAAATACCCAAGTTATTATGAGCTTCGGCATCGCTTGGCGCGATTTCAATGACGTTTTTTAAATATCGCACTGCAGAAATGCAGTCACCGGTTTCTTTAGCAATCGAGCTGAGCCTGGACAATGTCTCGGTCGACTTAGGGTTGATGGCGAGCGCTTTTCTATACATCGACTCTGCTTCATTCGGTTTTTTAGACTGCTGATAAGCTGACCCAAGACTTAACAGTATATTTATATCAATAGGCGCCAATACCGTTGCCTTTTCAAAGATGTCAATGGATTCTAAGCCCCTTTTGTCTAACGTAAGTAAATTGCCAAGATTTACCATACAAGCAACGTCATTAGGCTGAAGTTCGTGAACTTTTTGCAGTGCTTTAATTGCCTTAGAAAGGTTTCTATTTTTGAAATGCAGTGACCCCAAAAGCGACCAGATCTGAGACAAGTGAGGTTTAATCAATACAGCCTCGCTTGCGTCAACAATAGCGCCTACGACGTCTTTGGAATCTAAGCGAGTGAGCGCCCTGGCAACGTAAGCCTCGGCGTAATTAGGTTTGCGCAATAAAATATCGTTAATTAGTTCGAGCGCTTCTTGATTCCTTTGATTTGCATTTAAACAAGACGCCAAGACAAGCGCGCTTTCTAGATCGTTTTTCGACCGGGTGTATCCGATCTGTGCTTTTTTAAGAGCTTCTTGAGGATCAGATTGCTTAAGCAGAATTCTTGCTTGATTACGGAAATTAGATATAAGTTCTGAATCGAGGAGTATCGCTGTTGAAAGCGCTTGCTGCGCCTTGACGACTTGATTGTCAAGTAAGAGAACGTGACATAATAGAGAGTAGGCGCTTGCGTTATTAGGATGGCTCTCTATAAACTTAATAAGCCAGTCTTGTGCCTCACGCAATTTACCTGTTTCGCGAAACTCGACTGCAAGAGACAGTTCGTCAGAAGTTTGGTCATTGTTACCTTGGTTGACACCATTCGAGAGTAATTGCTTTTCTAGTTCGTTTACCTTGTCTCCAGCCAATCCGAAGTTTCTACCGCTTTCTAAAACTTGCTTAGCAGCCTTAAAATCTTTTTTTACCATTAGAGCGTTGATGTAACTTAACCAAAACTGTTCTACTTTGGCATTGGCATCTAGGGCAGCTTTAAAATACGGTATCGCTGCGTCAATGTTATTCGAAGATAATGCTAAGACCCCTAAGTTATGATTAGCGTCAGGTTGTCCTGGCTGAGACTTCAATACAGCTAGGTAAATGCGTTCAGCGTCTTGAAGCTTATCTGCTTTAAGCGCGGAAGCGGCTTTCTGCAGGGCTTGGTTAATTGTCAGTACCATTTATTAGTCGTCAGTCCCAATTTACAAGTTAAGTAAATTACTCTTAAAATCAATTTTCGTCTATTCTTTAGATTTTTATTATTTTATTAGATTCTTATTCAAGCAGCGTTTGCTTTGAAGCTATATGAAAGATTCATCTATTAGCGCGATATACAATGTTTATACGTAACGTGATCGCGAGTTATACAAGTATCGCCATAAATCTTATTTGAGCCGTATTCATTAGTCGTTGTTGGCGTAGAGCAATTACTGCCGCAAACCTGTCGCGGCCGGTATTCGCTCGCTCATAAACTCGTTTACACGACTAACATTACGATTTCATGCTAACTGCGCATCAAGAAAAAACTGCTCCTTCCACTAATTTCCGCTTAGTAAAATTTTAACGTGACCGACCACGCTAATTTTTACTAGAATTCATTTTTTTGACTATAGTAATGCTGCCCTGCCGACTCTTATGAGGTTCTACAATGTCAAAAATAGAGAGATCACCTGTCGCGTTGTTTAAGATTATTTCGTGAAGCTCATTAGGGCTCCCATCGCTGTATGTATAATGGAAGAAAATATAATCAGAGCATATGTTCCAATATTTATTCATAAACGTTTTATATTCAGCAATCCCTCCACAATCAAACCAAACAAAATCAAACTCGCCAAATTTCCCAACTAATTCATCTGACATATTTTCAAAGTTGCCTTCTATAAACTCTGTGTAACTTGACGATATAATTTCGCCCATACCTGGCCTCTCGCTTAGTTCACCGAGAGACATATTGTCTATGACCACTAATTTGGGATCATAATCATGATCCTTAAAATACATCGGATCTAAATTGCCGTCATCATATACTCGCTCATTGTTTATAAGCGCCTCTAGAAGAAACGGGGTAGTGTATCCTGCACCAATTTCTAAAATTCTATTTGGTCTGAGCATTTGTGCCATGGCTCTTAAGAAGCCGCCGACATTTTCTGTGCCCATACCTGGTCTGTAAAGAGCAGGATATTCGATCGAATTCGGTCGACGAAATGGTGTCAAATTAGAAAACTTTTTCATTTCTACAGCGTCGAGGATTGGCGTTTTTAGAAATTTTGTGTACCTATCACTTTCCTCTGCTTTTTCAATCTTGCCGAGTTTTCTTTGCGTGGCAGACAAGTTTTCGTATGCCTCGAAAAATCCGATTTCCGATTCTACGGCATGTTTAAAACTTACTTCGGCGTCTATCAACTTACCCAATCTACTAAGCGTATTGCCAAGGTTAAACTGAGCTTCACTATACTCAGGATGCAAAGCTATCGCCTGTTTATAGCTGTCTATTGCCGCATCAAGCTTCCCCAAGTCATGAAATATGACGCCTAACTTATTGTGGGCTTGAGCGTTATCTGGTTGTAATTTAGTGATCTCAATATAAATTTCCGCCGCTTCTTCGAGCTTGCCTAAATTAGTATTGATTTCGGCAATCAGAAAGTGCGCCACCACGCCTAATAATTTTTTTTCCGCTCGCCCTTGCTTAAAAAATCGCTGAGCCTTCTCGAATTGCCGATCTTTAATAAGAGCATCGATATAGCTGAGCCAAAATTGCTCTATTTTCGGATTTACGTCCAAAGCGATTTTAAAGAGCGGCAGCGCAGCCCTAATTTGATTTACTGATATCGCTATTAGTCCTAAATTATGATTTGCGTCCGGTTGGCTTGGCTGACTAAGCAATATCGCTCGATAAATACGCTCGGCTTCTAGAAGATTACCTGATTTATGCTCTTCGAGAGCTTTTAGAACTGCTTGGTCAATGGTCAATTCCATCATGCATTCACCAGGACAGTTTCAAGCGCCTTCTTTGAGTTTGCTCGATATTTTTCTACACGCATGTTATATCTGAGCCCCTGTTTTAGTTGTTCTTACAACTTTTATCATATTAAAGACAAAAACTTACCATAACTCTATTTCGGCATAAATAATTAATAATTTTATGAGCTAATGATTGCGTTTAGTGTCCCCTATATAATAATTAATATCGCACAGCATAAGCCTAATTTGATTTGATTTTACGTTATTGTTATATTATTTCGTATTGATTATTCTCTTATAAAATATTCTGCTTGTTAGTCACTATCATATCGTCTTTAATTATATTTTACGTTGGCAAATATTTTTATACTACTTATGAACGGACCGGCAGATTAAGTCGCAAGTCACTAAATAACCTTACCTCTGTTTTTAAAATCTTACCCTTTCAAAAGAGATTTGACTTGTGGTAGTTCGTAAGAGCTCTTTACCATAACTTTTTTTCGGGAGATCATATTTGCAGATGCTGATCTTCTGTTTTCCGTGAGTCAAATTTTATTGTCCATTGAATCATAATTTGGTAGATCGTCGTTGTAATTATGAATATATAGCTTTTGTATTTTAAGATTACTCCGAAATACTTTTTATTCTTTAATTTGTTCTTACCTCGCGAATTAAATCGAAGGCAATAATAATTCTAAATGTATCTGTTGAAAAAGGAATAGTTTGATGATGAAGTGACGATGGGAATAAAACTATATCTCCTTCCTTAGGCTGGAAAGTAAGGCAAGGAGAATTATCGTTGCTGTAGTGCTCTCCATTTAAATCGAATCTAATTGCGCCCTCATCCTTATCATTTGGTGGAATGACCTTTAGATAAATTACCCCGCTGAGCCACCCATCATGGTGGATATGTGTTCTTTGATATCCCTGTTTCTTTAAAATTACGGTCCATCCAATAAGATTATGTAGTTTAGGAAATTTTTCGATATATGAGCCTTTTTCTTTTTCAAACTTTGAATAATAGGTTCGTATCTCGCTAATAATGATTGCTTTTAGTTTGTCTAGTTCGCCAGAAGGATTTTGAAATATATTAAGGTGACTCGGAGATTGAAAGCCATTGTAAGTGGTTTGCCCGGTGGGCTCCCAAATAGTTTTTATTTTATTTAATTCCGCAATAATATTGTCTGAGTATTTGACCAAGCTATTCACGTGAGAGCTTAGATTAGCAAAATATATAAAATCTAGAGGGTTAGGGCAGAAATTATATGTGCTAGGTTTGGCTCTTATATTTGAAATAAATTCCGCGAAAGCAGCAAGAGTTATATTATCAGGATCTTGTATTGCATGGATCTCCAACCTTTTATAAATTTCATTTATACGGTTTAATTCATATAACGCTATCAATGGAAGTACTTTGTTTTTTCCTTTTAAAGTTACTGAGTCAGCGTCTCTCAAAGCGGCTTCGTACTTTTTTTGGCTTAGATATAAAAAAGCTCGGCTAGTCACGGCGTCAATAAAATTGGTTTTCAATTTTATTGCTTTTGTATAGTAATGCTCAGCCTCGTCTAATTTATCGAGTTTATTGAACGCGCTACCAAGGTTGAAGTGAGCGTCGGCATAGTCGCGATTCAATGCGATTGCCTGCGTGTAGCTTGCCACAGCTTCGTCTAATTTGTTTTGTTCGAGCAAAGTAGATCCAAGGTTATTGTAGGCTTCCGGGAAATTAGGCTTCAATGCTATTGCTTTGATATAGACTCTCTCAGCTTCGTCAGATTCGCCTAGTTCCTGGTGCGTAAGACCCAAGTTATAGTGAACTATTGCGGAATCGGATTTCAGCGCTATCGCTTGAACATAGTTTACTTTAGCCTTATCTAAAGCGTTCAGCTCTTTGTACGCGTTGCCTAAGTTGCCGTAGGCGTCGGCGTAGTCAGATTTTAACGCAATCGCTTGTTGGTAGGTTGTAACCGCCTCGTCTAATTTACCCTGTTTTTGTTGCGTCAAAGCCAAATTGTAGTGAACTTCTGGCCGATCAGGCATCAGTGCTAGCGCTTGTGTATAGCTTGCTTCGGCCTCATTTAATTTACCCAACTCAGTAAAAGTTGTGCCCAAGTTTATGTGTGCTTCAACATAATCTGGTTTTAACGCTATCGCTTGTAGATAGCTGGCAACGGCTTTGTCTAATTTGGCATACTTTTGTAACGCCAGAGCCAGGTTGTAGTGAGCTTCGGCATAGTCAGGTTTCAGTGTTATGGCTGTTGTATGACTTGCTATAGCCTCTTCAAGCTTTCCTAGCTCTTGCAGCGTAGTACCTAAATTATTGTGGGCGTCGGCATAACCGGCCTCTAATGCAATTGCTTTTAGATAGCTTGAGGCAGCTTCTTCGAATTTTCCCAACTCTTTGAGTGTATTGCCCAAGTTGCAGTGAGCCTCGGTGAAGTCAGGCTTTAGGGCTATTGCCTGATTATAGCTGCCCTCAGCTTCGTCCAAGTCTCCCAACTCTTGGAGTGCGACGGCCAAATTGTTGTGGCCAGCGGCATCTCGAGGAGATAAAGCAACCGCTTCTTTGCTTGCATCTACGGCTTCTGACTTCCTGCCTAACAATGTTAATAAAGAGCCTAGTACTTGCCAAGCAAAAAAATGTCTTGGGTATTCATGAGTGATGTGAACTGCGAGCTTCTCAGCGTCCTTGTATTGTCCGTTGTTGTAATAGTGTAAAAGCTGATTTATTTCTCGCTCTGGTGGGTTGTTCACTTGTACGGGTTGTTTTTTTACCTTCCTCTTGCTTCGTCGCGCCGTAAGCCCCTGGTGCTTTTCAGGTGGATTTTTAGCTTCCCTGCCCTTTAATGCTCTGGATGCTGATTGTGAAATTATTGGCGCAATGCGGTTTTCTAAAGCGTCAATTTTTTGTCCCGAAATACCGCGATTCTTGCCCTGTCTAAGAACTTGTTTTGCATTATCGAACCGTTTCTCTTTGATAAGCGCATCAATGTAGCTCACCCAGAACTGCTCTACTTCTGAATTGGCTTCGAGGGCGGTTTTAAAAAATGAAAGTGCTAAATTAGTTTTGTTTAAAGAGACAGCTAATACTCCCAAATTGTGATTAGCGTCTGGGTGCTTTGGTTGAGCTCGTAGGATCGCTCTATAGAGGCGTTCGGCATCTTGAAGCTTACCTTCTTTATGCGCTGTGACACCGCGGTGTAGTGCTTGGTCAATCGTTAGCTCCATTAGGTTGCCTCAGTTTTTTCTGTAAATATCTTATAGGTAGCTAATTTAGGTTATAAAGAGTTCTTGTTGAATCGGATTTTCATTGCGAAGATTGTTCGGTTTTTAACAGAATATCGGTAATCATGTCTGATATTATCTTTGATTTCGAGACTCTGGTGTTAGAGAGGCTTCTTTGCGGGCCTCGCTATGTCAGTCATTGATATCGTCAAATTAAATATGCATCTCGGAATTTCGTGCGCCAAGTGGTGGATTAACGCCTTATTCCCTTCCTTATTGATTAGTCTATATTTTTTGAAAAGTGAAGGGTTCGTGTCAGAACCAAGTGATGTAAGCTAAGGTATCGGACTCGCAAAGTCTACGACGTGATGCGTCATGGCCTAGTCTATGTTGATTATTTTAGTGTTCCTCAGAAAATGCGTTTAAGTATGTCCCTGTATCGACTTTTTACGCTCCCCAATTTACTTTTGGCAGTGATTTACGTTTGGTGATTGTACTCTAGAGTGCAGCTTTTAGGGTGACCTGAGTCGATATGCTTTCTGGTTTTGAAAGGAATTGAAAACAGCTGTTAAGTGAAAATTTTTAGCTTTAGGATTCCTGTGATAAATTTGCGACAACCGCCTGAGCTTTGTTGCGCACGAAATTTGTGCTTAGTTTTCGATTATTGCTCTAAGGGCTCGGAACAGACAATGGTACCAGTGATTGCTTTGACTCTAGCTTATGGGAAGTAGTGTCTAGCTAATTTAATTAGTTTATTTTTAGGCATTTATTTTTTGAAAGCTATAAAAAAATAAGTCGAAGTTAGCCTCCCGCCATGGACTAGCTACAGTTTTGGAGCCATGTTGCATGAACGCCTAAAACCATGTTTTTTGTAAATTCTGTTTTATGTGACATTTATAGATTTTCGGCGGCCTTAGAGGGCTTATACCTATATAACAGATCAATTAGCGCGATTGAGTCGGCCGATGAGTTATATGCGGGTTCTGATAGCTTATCGTCAGCGACTAATTTGCAAACAGACTGGACGTCCGGGCACGTCAGCATAATTAAACCATCGTCGCTTAATTTTCTATAGACTTCGTAAAACGCAGGGACAACTTCATGAGGATAAAAACGCTCGACGTTATGTGTTGAACAGATCGTGTCTAAGCCACGGTATGCTAGTTTGGTCATGCCAATATCGGGGTGCGTTTTCGAATTGAAAGCGTGTGTAGTCGAAGTTCTCGGCTTTTTCCGGCATCCAACATATAGATATTCCATAATAAGGTTGCCGTCTCCTCTTGATGAATTATCGAATTACCCATTGTATTTGCCTTGGTAAGCAGTGTTCAGAGAGATCATAGTTGGTCTTTGCGAATTCTCTAGCTGCCTTCCCTAAGCGGGACCGTTCATCCTCGTTTTCGAGCAAACGAAGAGCCGAAAAA
>Ga0206128_1004998_pt1 | contig 10069 bp, 11 predicted proteins | sample Helgoland_Spring_7_FD_148601 | JGI IMG/M metagenome (GOLD analysis project Ga0206128, IMG submission 148601) | Pelagic subsurface seawater microbial communities from Kabeltonne, Helgoland, North Sea - Helgoland_Spring_Bloom_20160426_1 | ecosystem: Environmental > Aquatic > Marine > Epipelagic ...
GGGTTAGGAGATGGAGATGGAGGAGAACCTCCTGCTTTTAAACCACTTAATCCTTTTGCAGTTGCAGCTATGTTTGTTGCAATACTAATTCCTGCTGCTATTTTATTAGCAGTTACTAACTTTGCTGCTAACGCTACTGATGCCCCACCAGTTGGAATAGCTAATTGAGCACCTTGTGCTATTGTCGCTGCGTTTGATGTTTGTGTTTGTATTATTGTTCTTGCAATACCTACTGCACTTTCTCCAATTATAGCTGCCGCTTGTAATGCTTTATTATCTCCTGCTATCTTACCAAGTAAAGCGAAGCCACTTGCTATATTATTTAAGTTTGCATCTTGTATTGCTTTCTTTTGCTCTACAAGTATTTTTGCAATCCTTACTTCTTCATCAGCATTTTCTTTTATCTTTCTTAACCTTTCTGATTCTTTTTCTTCTAATTCCTTTTTTCTTTCTGCATCCTTTTCGTCTTGTATTTTTTGTTCTTCTTCTTTTCTTAATTTCTCCTCATCTTCGATAGCCCCTAACCTTGCTTTTTCTTCTCTTTTTGCTGCTACAATTTGAGATGTTACAAGTTTAGCTTTTGTTAATCTTGCAGTTTCTAAATCTATTAATCTTGCTTTTAAACTTGCTTCTTCATCTAAATCTTCTTTAGTTGATTTTGATAATTTGTTTTCTTCTACCTTTGCTTCAAATCTTAACCTTGCTGATTCTATTTCTTTTTTAGTAATTTCTTCTTCTATCTTTCCTGCTTCTGTTAAAAAATCTATTCTTTCTTGTGCAGTAAACTTTTCTTTATTTGCTGCCTTATCAAGTAACTCTGCTCTTTTTCTGTTTGCTTCTGCTCTTTCTACTATTAATGCTCTTTCTAACTTGTCTGCTTTTGCTCGTTGGTCTGCTATTTGTCCTGCAATTTTTGCTTCTTCTTTTAACTCTTTTACAAGTCCTTTAGTCGCTTCTGTTACTTTATTAATACTATCTTCAACACCAGTCAAAGAATCTATGTAAGAACTTCCTGCTGATTTTGCATCTTCTAAAGCACCTTTGAAATCTCCACTAAATACCTTTTTAAATGCACTACCTAAAAACCCTAACGTATCTATAAAAACATTAAACCTATTTGTAATATTTTCTACAATTAAGTTTTTAAAATCTATTAACGCTTGTTTAGGATTAGTAAAAGCATTTATTATACCCTCTCCTAAATTAGCTAACATATCAACAAGGTTACCAGTAACAGAACCGATAACACCCATCAATTTAGCAAACTTGTTTTGTCCCTCTTCTGAACTTGTAAATGCTGCTCTTAAAGAAACTAATGCAATAATTAATGCACCTATACCAGTACCTATAATTGCAACCCTTAAAGATTTAAAACCAGTTGTTAATCCCTTTATAGCACCACCAAAGTTTTTTATCTTACTAACTGCACCACCACTAAATTTATCTAAACTATTTGATGCTCCTGCAAGTTCTTCATTGGTTTTCTTAACCTCTTTATTAGTTTTAGAAATCTCTGTGTTTAGTTTCTCAACATTCTTAACACCTTTATTAGATTTTACTTCTAATTCAATCGTTACTTTTTCTGCCATTTTATTTCTTGTTTTAGTGCCTTATATCCATCCTTTAAACTAATTGGTAGTTTATTTTTACCCTGTGCAATACGTATGTTTTCTGTTTCTCCGTTTGCGTGTTTTAATAACTCTAATATATTTTCTATCATACTTCGTTTAATAATTCTAAACTACTTTCTCCAGTTTGTAGATTTGTAGTAATTGAGTTAATCTTATACTTGTTTTCAGTAATTATAAATGTATCTGCTAAAGTGTGCTTTAATATTATTTTAAGAGGTAAAAAAGCTTTAAACTTTATTATTCTTCTTTGCTTATTAAAGACATCTTTGATGTATTCTTTGTAATTTTCATTAAATAAACTACTATTGTTTTGTTCGTTATTCCATTCATTGTTTTCTGCAAAGAAATTTATAGATTTTTGTGATATATTGTTTTGAAAAACAACTTGATTAGATGGCATAAAAATAGGTGTTGTTATCTCACTGTGCGTTACAGTTGTATCTCTAAAACTAATACTTGTTGGATTCTGTAAAGATGTATAGTGTAGTAAAGGAGAACCGATATATGGCTCTTGGTTATCATCTGCAAAAAATCCATACATAATATTTTTTGGGGATAAAGTTTCTTCATCAGTTAATTTTTCGTAAACCATTTTCTCAAAAGGTAACTCTACGCTATATTCTTGACCAACCCAATTATTAGGAGTTTCTCCTTTGTATTCTAAAGTTGAAAACTGTCTGTTTTGTAATTGATTAAATTTTTCAGCTAAAAGAGTTTCATTACCTTTAAATTTAAAGTTTATTTGTTTGTATGGTAAAGCGACATTAACAGAACTTGAATTTACATCAATGTATTTAGTTATATCGTATTCAACACCATTAGAATAAAAGTCATCTAACTTCTGAACCTTTATAGTTCCATCATCTTGAACGTATGCAGTAAGATTAAAAGTTTTCCATAACCCAGAAAGAAAATCTAAAACTTTCATTTTAGGTAATTGTTGGCTTGGTAACCAATCAAACTTTTCTTCTATTGATATAGTTGTATTATTATCTCTTGAAGAACAAACTAAACAAGGTGGGAGCGTAATACCAGAACTAACAATAGTTGCAGACATTACAATATCTCCAGCATCAAAGTCTAAAGATTCTTGTGCTGAAAATTTAACAGTATATTTACCATTTAATGTACCACCAGAACCACCATTTGTAAAACTATTTGAATTAGTTATACCTAATCTTTCATCTACTAAAGTAGTAGTACCTCCGTTTGGAGTAAAGTATAAATAAGCATTGTAAGGTATATTATTATCTGCTGGGTCAAAAGTTATACTATAACCATAAGAAACATTTGTAGTACCTCCACCAACACCCCAAGTACCATTAGTAGTAAAACCATCACTAACAGATGAAATAGTATAAGTATTAGAACCAACAGTAGCAGCTGCCATCGTTGGAGGAGAAGATGTATTCATATTATACAAGAAAGTATCATATAAAATAACACCAGTTGAATAACTCGCCTCTGCTTCTCCTTTCTTTCTGTGCATTAACATCATCAAACTTGAATACTCCGTAGTACTATAATCAAAAAAATCATTTGAAAAAGTAATACCATATTTTTCCTCAATAGCTTTTACAATTACATAAACTGCAATACTGTATTTTAAGTCTTTCCAAAAAACTCCGTGTTCGTGAACTTGACCACCTCCAGTATGATACCATAAATTCCCATCAACAGATGTATTGGCAGAACTTCTATAATACAATCTATTAATACAAGATATTAAAGATGTTTTTATAACGTTTTGATATAATACAGAATCAACTGTAAAATCTGTGTTGTTACCTTTTAAATTATCTTTTACACTTGCAGTTGAATATTCTTTTGAAAAGTTATCTAACCAAGATAAATCTGAAAGTAAATCCTCTCCGATTAAATCTTTTAAATCAACTAAATTTCCAAAAAATGTTACTTTGTATGTATATGGTTTATTATCTTTTAAATCTACACCTTCAAGTTTTATTTTACCTTTCTTGAAATCAACACCATTTAATTTTATAGTACCACTTGTTTTTAAACGAGCATCAAATCCATCTTCTATATGATAATTATAATAATGTTTAAATATCTTGTTGTTACTTTTAGACGCTGGTATTGTAAATGTTTTTGTAAAATCAGTAAACACTTTTGCTACATCTTTAATATTTTGAATACTCTCTGTTAAAGAAATAGTTTCATCTTTAAATAACTCAACTCTTTCATCCCCTATGTATAGTTGTACTTGTTGCATTTATCTAATGTTATTTATAGTATCGTAAGATTTATCAAAGTCAAATGTGTACTGTACTAACTTATCATTTAAAGATGTCTTATAAGTAATGTTTGATGTTTTAACGTTAATTGGTAAAACTTGTTCTCCATCATCATTTATATTAGTAACCCAAACCTTTTCGGATAGCATCATTTGTTTAAATACTTCATTGTATTCTTCACTTAAAAAACCACTACTCAAAGTAACTGATTCTTTTCCTACTACATTGAAATCTCTGTAAACGTGATTGCTTCTACTGTAACTATTTGAACTATTTAATATATTAGATTTATAAGATTCTTTCTTTATATTCATCTTTTTAACTGACTTCTTAAAGAAATACATATCTTGTAAAGCACCATACTTATTTACAAACGTTACCTTTTTAGGTTCGTACTTACATTCTTGTAATGTTTCTACATTTATAACATCTGTTTTTATTCCGTAAAATTCTTTTATAGATGGCTCGTAAACATAAACATCTAAAGCAGCAGAACCAACGCTAATTATAACTAATCTTGACGGATTACTATCAACTCCTTTAGTACCAGTAACATCATATTTAGTCCAATTACTTGTCAAAGTTATAGTTTTAGAAAAGTAGGTTGTATAATCTCCTCCTAATTCTTGAAATCTTATATCAGTAGTACCAGTACCTTTAAGCCAAACAGATACTGTATAATCACTACCATCTGTTGTTTCTTGAATACCAACTGTTGAAGCGTAACCACTATTTCCTGCAGGACTTGTTACTCTATATGCTAACGCATCGTATAATGGAGATAATTGACTACCAGCTATAACTGTACTTGATGGAACTGTACCTCCGTTAAACCAACTACTACCTAATAAATCTACGCTTGGAATTAACTCACTTCCGAAATCCTTATAAGATACACGAACTTCATCTACTGCACCTATTGAATAACTATTAAAATATGCTTTTAAACAGTTATTAGGTTCGTAGCTTGTACCACCATTTTCTAAAACCCTCTCTTTGAATGTATCCCAATTCTCATTATCCCCATAAATAGAAACATACTTTATTTGTTTAGAACTCTCAAAACTATCATTAAAAGTTTGATTAGCTACAATCCCATCATCTTTAAGAAATACTACTGTTGGATTTAATTCTGTGTAAAGAGGAACTCTAAAAGTGTTATCCTCTAAAACAAACAACTTTTTATTAGAAAGCATTGGAGATTGCTCTTTGATATTTTCTTGCTCAAAGTAACTATAACCATCAAAAGCTATTTGTAAATTTTGCTTACTAAACAAAACTGCGTTAGATGAATTGTATGCAGTAAGTATGTGTTTAACCCATACACCTTGACCAGTATAATCTCCATCAAATGCAGTATCTAAATAATCTCTTATTAATTCAGATGTTTCAAACGATACACTTGGATTACCAGACGCTGGTGTTATTGCTGACTTTCTTAAAGTGTATGTAGGATTAGTAGGTACTTGACTAAATACATTAGATTTATTACCAGTCCAAATAAATACTTGTAAAATACCATAAGACATTGCAGCAAAATCAATGCTTTCAAAATGTGGACTTCTTGTGTTTATTGCCATTATCTATTATTTACTGTTGTTTTTATTAATTGCTCTACATCTAAAGCAAATGATTCTACTAACTCTTTTGGTAGATTCTTAAATGCTTTCTCAAATGGTTTAGTAAAAAACATACTCGCTTTAATACCTTTTTCAAATACACTTCTTGCAATCATAAACTGCAATGATTTTCTACTTATAAATTGACCCTTCTTATCTCTTATTCCTTTTAACCCTTTTCGCACAATCCATTTATCAAATGCTTTTGGTGGTGGCATACCTTTTAAACCTCTTTTACCTCCTTTGGATTTATAACTAAAAGGAGATTCTTTATTTTCTAAATAATTAGATTTAGTACCCTTTACCCCTTTATCTTGAAACACACCGTATTCTTCCATTAGGAACGATAATTCAAAACTATTTTTAGAAACCTTTATATCAGAACCTAAACTGTTGTAAAGTTCTTTAGAAGCGTTCTTTTTACCTTTAGTTAAATTAGTTCTACTTTGTTGTATAACATATTTAGCAAAAGTATTTAAAGCTTTCTGTGTTTCTTTTAACTGCATATATTAACATCATTTTGTATAAATACATTAAAGGTACAAGCCCAACCTGCTAACTTGTTTTCAAACCTTTCATAAAATGGCTCACAACTTGGAGAACCATCTAATTGGTATAAATCACTATGCAAGTTACCTTTTCTTAATAACATTGTCAATCTGTTAAGTACCGCTAATTGAGTATTTAAAACATCTTGCTCATTATCGTTACCTCTAAATATATCTGTTGCAGGCTCTTTGCTTTTATCTACAATATCCATAGACATAACAGTAAGGTTAAAAGAAAGATATTGTTCTTCTGTGGTTACGTTGTTTACAATAATATGTGATAAAGGAAATATAGTTTGTTTTGATAAATCTATTTCTGTTATATCTCCAGTTGTTACTGTATTGACATTTACATCATTAAGTAACTGATTCTTTATAGTTTCGGTAAGTTGATAAAATCCTCTAATCCCTTGCATCTAAAATTTATTTTTTATTTGTTTTGCTTCTAATTCGTTTTTCTCTTTTTCAAATGTCAAGAACATTAAACATTCGTGCATTTTTAGTTTGGTAATATCTTCAAACCGTCTAATATCTGATTGAGAGAGAGCATAAATGCTTGAGTACCAACCCCATTTGCTTCCGAATTGAGATGTGCTTGAAATTCCTCCATCTCCTTGCCCTCCAAAGAGTTCATCATAATTTTGCATAAGTCGTTCCCTAAACGATAAAAAAAAAGGATAGAACCCAATACTGCATCTAATGGCATTGCTTTTAAATGCTCTGTTTCTCCTGCTTCATATTCTTTTATATGGTATCTATTACCCTTTCTTATTTCTACTGGTCTGTAAAGAACTCCCATAGCTTTTTCTATGTTATCCCAATCTCCAATGAAAGTATCTAAATCAATGTACTCCCCAAAACTCATCTCATCAAGGTTAGGAATAAACCCATATTCAATACCATCTATTTTAAACGTATTTACTAAACTTGGTTTACTATCAAACATTTCAGATATAATAGTTACAACAGTTCTTACGTCAGTAGCTTTCAAGTATCTTACTTGTTCTGATTTCAAGTTACAGAATATCTCAATCATCTTTAGAGATAGTTCTGTTTCTGATAAATCTTTTAATTTTATGTACTCTTGGTATTGTCCTAAAGTAACTTCGTTTAAACTATTCGGTACTATTAATTCAACTTTCATATATGTATATAGTTATTTTTAAATTATTTTATTACAAGGTACAAAAAAACCCTTACATTTCTGTAAAGGTTAATTATTTAATTGGTTGTTTTAATTTAATAGTTTTTTAGATAATTTATTATTGCATCATACTCACTTAAATTTTCATCGTTGTAATTAGATAGAAAAAAGTGATTATAATATTTCGGTATTAAATTAAACGCATAATCATATTCTAAATTTGTTAATGGGTGTTTATTGTTTTTTACATCTTGTAGTAATGTATAAAATAAAAATTCGTTATAATTTATTCTATCACTTGATATTTGCTTATCATTCCACCAACCAACAAAATCATTTAAAGTTTCTCTTAACTTTTTAGTAATATCTTTTGCTACTAAATTAAAATTTACTTCGTGTAAACATTCGTCAGTTCTACTTCTATCTACATAACCAGTATAATTTTCTATTATTTTAACTACTTCACTTTCTTTCATATATTATTTTATTAAAGTTAAATCTAATTCTTTAGCTACATAATTTATATGATTCTGTGTAGTTGAACTCCATTGCTTTTTAACATCTCCGTATTTAAAGGAATAAGGTAATTGATATATTTCGTTTCCCTTAATTCTTGCAACAATAATATTATAACTCCATACATTGTTATTTTCTATTCTTAAATTCTGTTTGTGCTTTGGTAATGTTCTCATAATGTTTGTTTTTAAATTTAATATAAATAATTATTTTAATTATATAGTTTTAGCTTTTTTTAATGCTAACTTGAAAGTGTTTAGCAAAGTTGAAGTTCCTGCTCCTCTTAAATGAATCCCTTTAACCTCTTCAAAGGTTTCTGGGTCTACGCTATAAATCCACTCTCCCATTTCAGCAATAGCCATAGAACGATTGTTGAAAGCATATAAAACATCTATTAAAGTAGAAGAAGAAAAAGAAGAAGTTGAATAAGTCATAATATAAGATTTAAAGTTGTTGCTTCATTGCAACACTACAAATATAAAACAAATAAATGTAACTACCAAATTTATTCACAAAAAATGTTAATTATTTTTATATGATAGCGTATTTACCAAAGTTAGGTTTGCTTAATATAGAATAAGTAGAATATCTGACTGCATCAATTATATGATTATTTTTATCTATTGGTTTATTTATCATCTTACCACTTCTGTCCTCTTGCCATTTATAGTTTCTAAACTCTTGTATAGCATTATGACTGTCTTTCTCTATATGTATTTTAAAGCGTTTTAAGAGGTCAATACCTGCGTTGATACTATCAGCACCTTTTAAACTTGGTCTTACGTTAAAACCCATCCTACGGAGTTCCTCAATCAATCTTGGTTCAGCACTATCAAAGTAAATCAATTCTCTTTCAATACCTATCTCTTTCCATTTCCTACTGATGTCATAGGTAGTCATCTGTGTTTGGTATATATGTTCTTTTATGTAGAGGTTGTGTTCTTTCTTGTAAACAGATACTAATGTAGTTGGGTCATTAGAATATCCTGCATCTGCTCCATAACTTATAAACTCTGCATCGTGAGGTATATGGTTTACCTCTGTGTAATTAAATATAGTAGCTTTAGAGATACCCTTTAAACCTAATCCATATATCTGCCAATAGGTTTCATCTGTATCTTTTAAACGTTCTATTTCTTCTGTAATGCTTTTATTTAAAAAGCTATTATCTAAATAAGTAGTAATGTAGAAATCTGCATCTTCTCTTGGTATTACCTTGTCATAAATCCAATGGTACTCATCCGATGGGTTAAAGTCAAGTATTATCTTGTCCTCTGTTCTGAAAATTAACTGTTGCCAATCTTCGTAATCTAATTCGTTTGCTTCATTTATAAATAGCAAGTTTCTTTTTCTACCTCTTACCTTTTGTGGTTGGTCTAAAGATATAAACTCTACAAGGTTTCCATTTAGTTTATATTCGTGATTAGATTTATTGTGATGTAACTCTGAATAAGAATTGTATTGCTTTAGTATATCTAAAAAATCTCTCATAACAGAACTACGAACAGCAGGAAATGTTTTTCTACATATCGTAACTGTCTTACCAGTATTATCTAAACAGTATTTAAAGATAATATAAAGTAAAATGTTATAGGTTTTTCCAGACCTTGTACCACCTTGCTCTATTGTTATCTTTTTATCTGATTTTAAAAGATGTTTAAATACTACGTTAGTTTTTATTTTCAATTATTTCTATTTCAAATTTAGTAGGCATACCATCAGCACCAGTTATCTCTTGACGTTCTACATAACCTCTATTCTTTCCTTTTGTCTTTAAATAGAAAATAGTTTCAGATGTTTTTCCATCTCTTATATTTTCAAACAATTTACTCTCTACAAAATCCAAAGCAATGTTTTCAATATCTTTTACTTGCCTTGCAAAATTCTCATCATCTTTTAACCATTGATAAAATGTTGTTCTACCTACTCCTACTATCTTACAAGCAGTTGTAACAACTCCTAACGATTTTTCTAACGCTTCTATAATTGCTTTTTTATGGTGTTCTGTTCTGTTTTGGTTTTCTTTCATATTATTTCATTTCAAATGATGCTGTTATTCTATTTTTAGATGTTTGCATATTACCAACAGTAGCTCCTTTTGACTGTGAAGATGTCCTGCCAAATCTTGTTGTTATCCATTTATTAGATTTTTTTAAAGCATATATTAAACTTGGAGATGATGTAACAATATTATATCTATATTTTTCTTTTATATAGTTTTTACCTATTTCTTCTAAAAATTTAATACCAAATCCTGCTCCTTGATAATCTGGTAATATAACTAATCTATGTACTTTTTTAATATTTTTTACTTTTGGATGAGGAAAATGTAATACACTTAAAAAACCTGCTAAAA
>Ga0206128_1005007_pt1 | contig 10056 bp, 12 predicted proteins | sample Helgoland_Spring_7_FD_148601 | JGI IMG/M metagenome (GOLD analysis project Ga0206128, IMG submission 148601) | Pelagic subsurface seawater microbial communities from Kabeltonne, Helgoland, North Sea - Helgoland_Spring_Bloom_20160426_1 | ecosystem: Environmental > Aquatic > Marine > Epipelagic ...
AAATATTCTTGTTATAATAGAATCCAATACTATTTTATATGAACTACAAAAAGATATTGAGAAACTAATTAAAAATAAATTTACCATTTATACCAATCAAACCACCCATCAATTATTAGAAAATATCAATATAACCAGTAATGTCATCCAAGATACCGATTTATATTCACAATTAAGAAATAATAAAATAGAACTTATCATTAATATACCATATAACGAAGACAATAGATTACAACATTTTAAATTAAGACGAACCGCCATTGAAAATAATATTCCTATTATGACTAATATTAAAACCATTAAATTATTAATTAGTAGTATTAATAATTATAATGGTATAACCAATAACGTTCATTCTTGGGATTATTTTATCTCTCAAAAAAATAGATACCTATAATTTTTTTAGTAAGTTTCTAAATATTTAACCAAATAGATACACCTATATTATTTCTAAGTAGTTCTAAACCAAATATTCTAAATTGTGTTCTCGTCTAATGTTCCATATATGATATATGATATTTTATACCAAGTTCATCACCATAAGTTTTAGAACGAATATTAATTTCTTTATTTAGTATTCCATTCATTCTTCTATTTATTGTTCTATATATATAGATTATAGTCACTTACATTTTCTATAATATTAGTCATTATTTCTTCTGGTAATATTAATAAGGACATTTGAATATATATAAAATATTTTTTCATTTTTTTCTGCTGTAATTAATAATGAAAGATATAATTTATTGGTCATTTCTATGGGTTCTAATATTCTTTTCATTTGTAAATATGTATATTAGTACTGGTAAAAAAGATGAAAAAATTAAAAATTCTTATTGAATATGCTTTTCCTTATTGGTAATATGTATGAAAAATGTCCTATATTTACATATTATTTGAAAATGAATATAGATCCTTATATAATTATTTCTTCTATCTGGAAAATATATCTATTCTTCTATCTGGAAAATATATCTATTCTTTTATACTATTTATTCTATTTATTTAGTATATCTTAATAATGATTATAGTTGGTCTTGGAATGGTATTGGTTTAACTATACCATATTTTATTATATCGTGTATTCTATCAGTAATGAATATATATGTTAATAATACTTTACACCCTTGAAGATTTAAAATGAACATATTTAATCTAATTATATAATATGCCTAAACATCATAGTGAAGATTATAAAATTACTGCTGTAAAACATTATGTTAATAAATCTAAAAATTTATCAAAAACTTGTAAAATATTTGAATGCTCTAGAATTAGTTTGAAAAGGTGGGTTAATAGATATAAAAAGGATAAATCAATAAAAAGATATATTAGAAAACCAGTATCATATAAAATTACTAATGAACAAGTTAATTATTGATTTCTATAATAGTTTCATATTTAGAAAATTAAAACTAAATGGATACCTTAATAGAAACAGAACTGAACAAAAAATGGTTAATAGATTTCAAAATAAATTTGGAAATCCAGAAGATACTATAATATGTTTTGGTGATTATGAGCAAAGAAAACATATGAAATACAAAGAACCAATAATCGAAGATATACCTTTGGTAAAAGGTAGAGGAATACGAACTTTATTTAAGAAAAATGGTTACAAAACATATTTAGTTGATGAATTTAGAACCAGTTGTAAATGTTCCAAATGTGAAGGAGGTGATTGTAATAAATTTATGATTCGTGAAAATCCTAAACCTTATAAAAATAATCTTGGACTTATCCATGGGTTGTTCGCTTGTAAAAAGTGTTCTAATGTATGGAATAGAGATTGTAATGGTGCAACTAATATCTACAAAATAGCAGAAAGTCATATAAATAAAAATATACGACCTAATTATTTATGTAGAGGCAATTTATCAGGTGTATTAGACGATACATCAAAATCAAAATTTACACGCTCTGAAATGGGCAAACCTTGTTGAATTTAAATTGACTTAAAAATATGTTCATTTTAAATCTTCAAGGGTGTAAAATGTAATGAATATGATTAGTTGGATATCTTAATTATCTCTTAGTTAACTATTATAAATTTAACGAATTCGACAATTAAGAGATTCATAAAATAGATATAGAAATTATACACTAAGTTTAATTTCTATATCCTATTTATATATTCCTAAATTATTCTATATATAACTTATTGTATTACATAACTGACTTAATTCATCTATTACACCCATCGGTTGGTTGATGTCACATATTTCAATCAAGTCTATTGTTTCATCCAATGAATAATTTGGTAAGTTTTCTAAATAATATTTAGTTTTATAAATATCACAAATTATTTTTATATTATAAAAGATGCTATTAGAGTCTGTTGGGTCCAGTGGAGTATTATGGTGTTCTACTGCTACTGCCAAAATCTCCACTAACTTCTTTATCTCATTAAATTTAATTATATTGTTTTTTTTCTTTAAATCAGTCATTTTAGTAATAGAATGAAATATATTATCCATCCTTACAATAATATTAAAAAAACCCCGATATTTTAAAGGAGTATACGTCTTAATTAAATATTCTGTTATTCTATGACATAAATATGGATAGTTCTCTATATTCATAAATTCTATATCTCTATTTTTTATTAAATATAAATAAAAATTATTAGGATTATTCCTATGAAGTGTGGCGATATGTCTTAATAAAATACAATTTAAACCCATATTACCTTTGCCGTCATGTCTGCTATCTTTTTTAATCCAGTCTATGTTAGCATTATAGCAAAATAAAATTGAATTGGGTCTGTTATTGATTAGATTTGAACTCCTAAATAAACCATATGATTCACAACTATCTATAAATTGTATTATAGCAATTTTAAACAGAAAATCACATGCTGATTTCATTAAATATTCCAAAGATGGAACATTGCTATCTAAAAATTTGTGTATTATAGTATAATCTATATTTTTGTTTTTCTCGAGTGCTGTAAGTAGTTCTTGAAGAGCCGCTTGTTGTTCTTCTTCACCTTCCTTAAAATCACAACATTCATCCACATTAGTCATTACTATAGTTGTTAACTGTTCTTCAATATCTTCATCAGCAGGTATTTCTATAATAGACGGTTCAGAAGCATTAACAGTAATGTCATGTTCCGCTTCGACTATCAGACAAATAGGACAATACCAATCATCAGAAGTATTAAATGAACCTTCTTCTTTTATACACTTTAAATGAAAATAATTTCCACATTTATCGCAATATCCATGTTTTTTTATTTTTGTATTATAAGGTCTATATTTGGGTGTTGAACAGATTTTGCACATTATTTGTTCTATCTCTTCAGTTGCAGGTCCTTCCTCTTTTTTCATCTCTTCATTTATCTTTTCGTTTTCTTCACATACTATACAACTAAAATTATCCCCTTCAATTATTCTATTTTCATCTTGTAAACAACTGTAATGATATTTAGTACCACAATCGTTACACTGCCATTTAGATGACTTTCGTGTCCATATTCCATTACATATCTTACATAACGCTTTTGGTTTATGTGTTGCTGAACCAGAACCACCGGTCATCTTGTGTTTAGATTTAATCAATGTTCTACCTTTTTTAGATATACTATATCTGTGTGTTTTATTTTTTGGTTTTAATTTATGGGTTTTTTTTTTGTGATATTTTTTTCTTGTTTTTTTATTACCAATTCTCCCACCAGTTAATAATGGAATAGTGAATACATTCTCTATATGATTGCCTTCTTTTTTAATTATATATGCTAAAAAATCTCTTTTTAATGTTCCATATAAGCAAGATTTAATAGAATAGAATTTAGTAGTAAAATTATTCATATTTTTCTGTAATGCGTTATATTCTTCTATCATTTTATCACTGTTTTGTTCAATTATTTCTAAATATTCTTCTCCCAGTGTAAAATCTATCATAGTAAAAGGAATATCTAGAACATTACGATATTCATTAAATATATTTTTTAGAAAATTTAATTTATTTTCAGATGAAGTAAGAGTTATATCTGTTTTATTAATGATATATTTACATATATAAAATTTTTGACAATTTTCATTAATTGACGAATTATTAATATATTTTGAAAATTTATCTATTATTTCGTTTTTAACCCTGTCATATAAAACATCTGTTATTTTAAATATGTGTATTTTATATTCATCTAGTTTAATATTTATGTCAGTATAAATTTCCAACATCTGTTGTTCTTCTTGATATGCTGTTTTTAAAAAATCTTTAAATAATTCTTCAGACATATCTTCTAGTTTACTTGCTAATTGAGTTATTTCTTCTGGGGCTTCGTCAACAACTATTCCCATTTTACTGATTGTATCATTAATACCTATATATTCAGTTATTCGTTTAAAACATAAATCATATGGATTAGATTTCCCTTTATATAATATAACATATGTTTCACCTTGTTTGGAAGCAGTAAAAATACATCCACATTCTTTATAAATCGCATATAACGCACATAAACGGTCAAATGTAACTATTGTTAGTTGGTTTTTTACTGAGCAATCTACTTGTGTCCAATCACCAGAACGTTTCAAAAATAGAGCATGACATAAATTACCACCACTCTGTTCTGCTCCACTGTCTTCAAATACTTTTTCAATATTAGCATTGTTTTCTGATAAATTGCTTACAGATGGACCTTGATTAATTTTTCCACTATAAACCATCGTTGTCATATTATCTTCTATTACGTGTAAAGAATATTCTGCCTTACGATTATTATCTACCAACCCTTGTAAGTTTAATTCATGTACACATTGATTTATATTTCCTATTTTCTTAGGCCAGGGATTAGATAAATCTGAATCAATGGTCTGTCCTTCTCCATGTTTTTCTTCTAAGGGTAATGATTCAATATTATGTTTATGTAATGGTCTTGTTTTATTTGAACCAGAATCCCACAAACTAGTATCGCTATATACCATATCAAAACCTATCTCTCTACATAAATATTGGGTATAACCATAGTAATTCGATGCTTCAAAATGTAGTTTTTTATTTGGATAATAATTTAAAGCACACTGGCCTAACCTTGTTAAATTATTTAAATAGGTTTCTTCATTTGGATCGTTTACATTATCCCAAGATTTCCTACTTGTTTTAAATTTAAATATGGAATAATCTTCTTTAATCAATGGATAAACCCCATCTGTGTTTTCTTTTAATATTTTTGTTGCAGATAACATATTATTAATTAGACGCGTAATACAACTACTCTTCTCGAATATTTGTTTTAACAATATAACACTTTGTTCTTCACTCAATTTCCCACCTATTATTTTTGTAAATATAGTTGTATCGTTCATTATTCTTAATAATAAATGAAATAATATATCATAAGTGTTGTCTAATAATTTCTCTTCTAGTGTTGATATATTCATATCACTAATATAACCACAAAAAATATTTTTTGCGATTACCATATCTGCGTCAACTACAGTTCCAAAAAAACTCTTAATTATATCTATTAATTCTATATTTGCTCTTTTCCCATCATTGAAATCGTGAACACTATCACACACTTTTAAAAAATTTAACACAATACGTTCTGTATAATCTATTAAATCGTCCATTTTATCACTATCAGTAAACAATGTTTCTATATCTATATCTATACCACTACCTCCAGTCATAATTCGTGTATTTTGTTTAGAACTAATATCTATATCCATTTTATTAATTTCTAGTTTTAATGGTTCTATTTTTACTGGACTTTTAAAGTTTTTCCTATTATATAATTTATAATCCAAGTATTCTCCTGGATATTTTTCACAATCATATTTGGTATAATAACTATATGGTAAAGGATATACATAACCTTGATAATTATATATTGTTTTATTATCAAATCTTGGTAACTTATTACTATCAAATGGTAAATTGTGTTTTTTACACATCATTTTATAAAATTGTTCTATTTTAGTTTGCTCATTAAAATAACTCAAATAATGTATAATCACCGGTGCTGTAGTAGAGTAAGGGTCTATTGGATATGGAGATATTAGATTGTTTAATATTTTTAGTGGTAATATAATTTTTTCAAATTTGTTTTTAGTATTCAATGTTTCATTTAAATATGGAATAATATTATTTATTCGTTTTTTTAATTCATATATACCCATTGTTAATGTTGTTGTTCTCTCTAGAATTTCTACAAAAAAATCTAGATTTTGAAAATCTTTAGTATATCTTTTATTACTAGAGATATATATATCATTGCATATTTGTATCAATATATTTATAAATATCTGTATTTTTCCATCATCTAAATCTAGTTTACTTTTATTTTTTATTAGTTCGATTAACCTAGTTAATCTAGGTTTAGTTCTCATATAAGGACTTGATATTAGATTTTGATTTATTTTACTTTTATTTAAATAATTAATAATTTTTTCGTCGATATTCATTGTATATATATAATATTATAAACAAATATTATTCATAAAATTAACTAAATATTACTAATAAAGTTGTTATTGATTTATCAATCAATTTAACTAGATTACTATAAGTAGAAAAAGATATTATAAGTCCATTAGTATGGAAGGATATTATAGATTTATAATATCTCTAGTAATAAAAGATATAATAAAATACTCCTAAAATACCAGATAGTATAACAGAACGAGTTAAATCATTGGAATACGATAAACAAAAATATTTGGATTTTATTGGAGATAATCTATATTATAACTTAAATACGATACAATTTGGGAGATGGTCCAATAATATGGGTCGACATTAAAAATATGTTGTATTATCACGGTGCTTATGGTCCAATACCCAGCATCAAAAATGGGAAGAATAATAGTGTAAAACAAATCCAATTATAGGTACCGAAAAACCGATAATATTGGAATATAATAATTTAGATAAACCATTACCTACAATTTTATTATACCTTTAGACATTTAAAACGCCGATTATTTTACTCTTTATAGTTTTTCAATTTTCGTTTTCTTGTTTTATTTTTTACATATACAACATCTCTATTATACGCTCCTTTAAATATATTTTCATACTTTTCTTTTGGTATTCCTCTTATAACATTTGTTATATTTTCTTTTAGTTTTTCGTGTGTTAATCCATCTAACTTTTGTAATCTTGACTTTAGCATACTAAAATAATTTTCAATACTATTTGTAAAATGTTGATATGGAACGGAATACAATATTTTATTATTTTGATTTACTAATTCTTTTATTTTATCGCTTCTATGACTACTCGCATTATCCAATATAATTAATTTATTATTGTATTTATTTGTTATGTGTGTTTCTAAAAACTCATATAATCTATCTGTATTTATTCCATTTTTTTCATATAACTCCCAACCTAATACTCCTTTTGTTGAAATAGCAAATATTCCTGTATATTTTTTGAATACTTCTTGTGATTGTGTTTTTATTACACAACGCTTTCCAATTTCATTATAACAATGATTTCGTTTTTGTAATGAGTTTATGTTTGTTTCATCAATACAAATAATATCATCTAAATTGTATTTCTTTACTTCATCATAAAAGTCTTTAATTTTTGAATTTATGTCAATATCTTTTCCAAATCGTTTAATGGGTTCGTGTCTAATTCTTGTAATTTTTAATGTAATATTATTATCTTTTACAACTCTACTTAATTGTCGTGATGATAATTCAAATGAAGGATAATTGCTTTTTATTTTTGAAAGTAAATCATCCATAGTAATAGTTTTATTTTTATTTATTTCTTTTAAGGCATACTTTACCTGGTCTTTTGTAATTTTATATGCTACTGGTTTCTTATTATATCTTTTAATTTCACAATTATTGTTATATTTTTCAACCCATCTCATTAAACTTCTTGGAGAACATTTGAATATTTTACAAACTTCTTCTTGTGATTTGTCTTCTACTAAATAATATTCAACGGCACTTATTTTATAATCTTCGCTCTTATGTTTCATAATAATTCTATATATATATATAAATGAAAATATTTTCTTCCGGTTCTTGCCGTTTAGTAACAACAATAAATAATGGTTATGATAAAGTTGTTCCAATACATTCTATGTTTCATAATTTTGTAGGAATAAATTTTTTAGGTAAATTACATAATACTAAACAACATATTCAATTTATAAAATTTATAAAAGATGAAATTACATTACCAGATGATATATTATCAAAATTTTTAACATCATATTCTAATCTTTCTAGACGTCAAAATAAATCATTACTTCCCCCTGAAAAAGATAATATAAAAAAACAATTTGATGAATGTGACTGGTATTTGTTTGAAATATGTTCATTAAAATTATACAAGAATAAAGGGTTTGAGGTTCAGTTTGAACTTACAAATGAATATAATTATATTACAAACAGAAGAAGAATTACTTGAAGATTTACAAGTAATTAGACAATTAATACCATTCAATAAAAAAATATTATTTCAAATTCATTTTAGACCAAATATAATATATAATGATTCTAATAAAACTATAGAAAAAAAAGAGGTTTTATATAATTTAATAAATAAATTTTGTGAGAAAAATGAAAATACTTTCATATATGACCCAAGCATTTTAATTAAAACAAATCATTATTTATTTGATGGAAATACACATTTCACGCCCAGCGGACATGTGGAAAGTTTTAATTATATATACAATAATTACCTTATGAAATAGGCGTTTTAAATGTCTAAAGGTGTAAAAGAAGCTAAACCAATGTGTTTTTCTGACAAATCCATTGCAATACATATCCTTACTAATGAAATCAATATTAGAGAATTAAGAATGAAACATAATATTAAACCAGTAGTTAAACAAATGGATACTACCTCTGGGGAATTCCCAGCAGAAACTAATTATTTATAAACTAATTATTTATAAACTAATTATTTATATACTAATTATTTATATACTACTTATAATGGTTTATACCACGATATCTATTATCCAACAATTACAACAGAAAATAATAATTCTATTATTGTATTGGGTTATTGTGTCTATAGAATTGGTAGTAGTGTGGATTTTTATTGGTGCGGTCAGTGCTATTAGAACTTTAAAAAAAAAAAGAGAAAAAAACTATAGTTATTAATTATAATCTAGAAACCTTTTTTAGTACCGATTATGATGAGACCAATCGATTATATTTTGAGGAAATATCGTTAAAAGAGTATTTGATATTTATCAATTAGAAAATCCAGAAGGTGTTATTATTTCAGTGGGTGATCAAATACCTAATAATATCTCATTGGATTTATCCAAAAATAATATAAAAATACTAGGAACACAACCTGAAAATATAGATAAAGCAGAAGATAGAAATAATTTTTCTAAATTTATTGGATAGTATATATGTAGACCAACCACACTGGGAACAATTAACCAATTTAAATAGTGCTATTCAATTCTGCGAAACGGTGGATTATCCTTGTCTAATTCGTCCTTCCTATGTTCTTAGTGGAGCATCCATGAAAGTAGTATCTAATCAAATGGAATTGGAAAACTATTTAACCAATACTACTACTCAAATATCTAATGAACATCCTGTGGTAATTTCTAAATTTATGGAAGAATATAAAGAAAAAGAAATATATGCGATAGCTAGTAAAAGTTAATTAATATGTTATAGCATATCTGAACCCGTGGAAAATGCGGGCGTCCATTCGGGTGATGCTACTTTAATTATACCCGCTCAAAAATTATATTTGTTAACATTGAAAAGAATAAAAAAATTACTAGAATGATAGCAAAATCATTGGATATCTCTGGTCCATTTAATATTCAATTCTTATCCAACGATAACAATAAAATAATAGAACCTAATCTTAGAGCTTCTCGTAGTTTCCCATTTGTGTGTCTAAATGTGTTGGTGTTGGTGTTGGTGTTGGTGTTGGTGTTGGTGTTAATTTTATTGAATTAGCAACCTTAATTATGCTTGATTTACCTTTCCAAAAACCCAATCTTACTATTTATGATATGGAGTATGTGTGTATTAAAACACCAATGTTCTCTTTTTCCAGATTACCTAATACCGATTCCATATTGGGTGTCGAAATTTT
>Ga0206128_1005008_pt1 | contig 10055 bp, 10 predicted proteins | sample Helgoland_Spring_7_FD_148601 | JGI IMG/M metagenome (GOLD analysis project Ga0206128, IMG submission 148601) | Pelagic subsurface seawater microbial communities from Kabeltonne, Helgoland, North Sea - Helgoland_Spring_Bloom_20160426_1 | ecosystem: Environmental > Aquatic > Marine > Epipelagic ...
GGATGTGATCAAGCGGCGGGATGTAGCCATTATTGCGCCTGCTTATCGGCTGTCCTTGCAAGGTCATCCATATCCAGACGGGTTGAACGATTGCTATGACACGTTGCTGTATATGAAAAAGAACGCAGCCGATCTTGGCATCCGCAACGACAAGTTCATCATTGCAGGCCATAGCGGTGGTGGCGGGATGGCCGCAGCGGTGACGTTGAAAACCATTGATACACAAGCCGCTGACATTGCCTTTCAGATGCCGATCTATCCGATGCTGGATCACAGGAAGAACACGAAGTCCGCGCGCGAGATGGTCGGGACCGCCGTTTGGGACTGCCGCTCAAATGCTTTGGCTTGGGAAAACTATCTTGGCCATTTGAAAGGCAACATTCCCGATCATGCGTCCCCGGCCTTGCGACAAGACCTGTCCGGCATGCCGCCCACGATCAGCTGGGTCGGTGATATGGAGCCATTCAAAGATGAAACAATCACGTATATGACGGCCCTCGAACACGCTGGAGTGCCAACCAAATTCAAGCTCCATCAAGGCGGTTTTCATGGGTTTGAGACAGTTCTGCCGAAAGCCGGTGTGTCCATAGAGGCCAACGAATTCCAAGTCAGCGCGTTCGCAGAGTTCTACGACAAGTATCTGTAAGCAGCATCTATGAAACGGTCATTAGTGCAGCCGCAGCGAAAGCACAGTTTGGTCGGCAATGCTGGCCTTCCAAACCTGCACAAGAAACAACCATTCCACCCATCCGAGCAACGGAGGTTTCCGCCCCAATGCCATCGAAGCTGAAACAAGTTCAGAAAATAAACGCGTACGGAGGGCCTATAAGCCGGATTTTGTCCAATGCGGCCCTCTCGAGCCGCAAATAGATGACCATTCATCTTAGCACTGGATTACCCCAGCGCCTCTAGCTGCCAACCCGGATGCCTCAGGCTAAAGCTTCCCTGCGCGGATATCGATTGCTCGATCACACGCGCGCAGCATCCCTATTTGGCATTGCTCCCGGTGGGGCTTGCCGTGCCGGTCCGGTTACCCGTCCCGCGGTGCGCTCTTACCGCACCGTTTCACCCTTACTTAAGTCGAAACAAAAGCGGTTTCTTCTCTGTGGCGCTATCCCTCAGGTTACCCTGGCCGGGCGTTACCCGGCACCGTTGCTTCATGGAGTCCGGACTTTCCTCGGCCCAATTAAGAACCGCAGCCATCCAGCCTTCCGTACGCTGGTGTCGCCTAACTTGTGCCAACCCATGGGTCAACTGCGAATCGCGCAGCAAGCGACGCAGCATCGCGTTGGTCTGCAACAGTTTCCGCCCCCTGACGCCAAGGAGCAAAGCGCAAGCGGAACGCATTCAAACACGCCTCAACACCAAACTCAGCAACGCTGTAGCCCAGCGCCTGTAAACTATCGGTTAATGGCTGTTCTTGCGCCTCAGAGGGCCACACAGACAGCCCCCCCAGCGCCAACCGGCACCAGTCAAAACGCGCGCCGGGATCACCTTTGCGCAAAGGCGCCATATCCGAATGCGCAATCACATGATGCATAGGAATATCCCAACGACGCAGGATCGCATCCAGCAGCTCTTCCAAAGCATCCATAAGCGGCGCAGAGAAGGGCGAGAAACCATCGTTATCCAGCTCGATCCCGATAGAGCGCGAATTGATGTCATCGCACCCTGCCCAAAACCCTGCCCCTGCATGCCATGCACGCGCAGCTTCATCGACCATCTGCGTCACAACTCCGTCGCGCGCAATCAGGTAGTGCGCAGAAACTTCGCGCTCAGGATCACAAAGCAAGCAAATCGCATCCTCGGCGCTTTGCATCGCTGTGTAGTGAAGCACCACCATATCAGGTTTGAGAATGCCGCCTTTGCGCGGCCCACAATTGGGCGATGGACGCTGTAGGGCCGCGCCCATCGAATGATCAACCGCTTACTGCATTGCGAAAGGGTGCCGGATCCCATGCGCAGGCGAAACCATCACCATCGGGATCCATACCACTGCGATCCTTCACAGGACCGCCAGCAGCCAAGAATTCTTGTTGCGCTTGATCTTGAGAGGCAAAACCAGAACACGCGCGCTGATATTTGCGTTCAGCATTAAAACCGTTGCGTCGATAGACCCGCTGGCCTTTGGCGTTCTTTGCAGCAAGTGCAAATGCAACAATGTTCGGCCCTGCATTGCCTTGTCGCGTGGGCAGTGCCGTTGGCTGGATCACTTGATATTGTTGTTGGTTCTGCGCGCGTTTCGCGGCGTCGCCCTCGATCGAGCGCTGGCCAGAAACCGCGTTAAAATCATTCTCAGCACTGATGCCACCCGCACGCAGCACAGGCGCTGCATTGGTCGGGCTTGCGTTCACCGTTGCTTGTCCCGACGTTGCTTGCGCAATTCCAGACGCAGCAGCAGGCGCAAGGCTTTCAGAGCTTACCGCTTGCGGAGGCGGCAACGCCCCACCGCCCGTCAAAGCTGCGTCGCGCGCAGCTTGTGCACGTTCGAACTCATTATAATCACCAAAGCCAACACCAGCACCGCTGTCGGGGATGGTGGGGCTACATGCGCTCAGAGCAACGAGTGCGCCCAGCGCAAGTGTCGGAAGAAAAAACCGCTTCATTTTAGATGTGCCTCGAATGTCTTTTTGGGGCGTTTACCACCATTTGCTTGGTTTTGCTACAAAACCCGCGGATTGCTCGAGCGCATAGGCGGTATTTAGCAGATCACCCTCTTCCCACGGCTTGCCAATCAGTTGCAGCGCAAGCGGAAGACCATTCGCGTCAACACCCGCAGGCACCGCAATACCTGGCAGACCCGCAAGGTTCACAGTGACCGTAAAGACGTCATTAAGATACATCTGAACCGGATCTGCGTCCTTCATTTCGCCAAGGCCAAAGGCCGCGCTTGGGGTTGCAGGCGTCAGGATCGCATCGACGCCAGTGGCGAACACATCATCAAAATCTTTCTTGATGAGCGCACGCACGCGACGCGCGCGGTTGTAATATGCATCATAAAAACCAGCGCTCAAAACATAGGTGCCGATCATTACGCGACGCTGCACTTCTGGGCCAAAGCCTTCGGCGCGGGTCTTTTCATACATCTCTGTGATGCCGTCACCTGCATCCAGCTTGGCGCGGTGTCCATAGCGCACACCATCATAGCGCGCGAGATTCGAGGACGCCTCCGCAGGTGCGATCACGTAGTAAGCAGGCAATGCGTATTTTGTATGCGGAAGCGAGATATCAACAACCTTAGCGCCCGCCTCTTTCATCATAGCAGTGCCGTCAGCCCAAAGCTGCTCGATCTCGTCAGGCATACCGTCCATGCGGTACTCTTTCGGGATACCGATGGTCTTGCCTTTGATATCACCCGTCAACATCGCTTCAAAATTCGGAACAGGCAGGTTCGCGCTGGTGCTGTCTTTTGCATCGAATGAACACATGGCCTCTAGCATGATCGCCGCGTCGCGCACGTCTTTGGTCATAGGACCCGCTTGATCCAAGGACGATGCAAACGCAATCGTGCCCCAACGTGAGCAACGCCCGTAGGTCGGCTTGATCCCAGTAATGCCCGTAAAGGCCGCAGGCTGGCGGATGGAGCCACCAGTGTCCGTGCCCGTCGCCGCGAGGCAAAGATCAGCCGCGACCGCAGAAGCAGACCCGCCGGAAGAGCCACCAGGCGTGAGATCTGCTTCATCGCCGCTGCGACGCCAAGGGTTGACCACGTTGCCGTAGACAGAGGTCTCGTTGGAGGACCCCATCGCGAATTCATCCATGTTCAGCTTGCCCAGCATCACTGCGCCTGCGTCAAACAGGTTTTGGCTGACAGTGCTTTCGTATTCCGGCTTGAAGCCTTCCAGAATCGCCGATGCCGCCTGAGACGGCACACCTTTGGTGCAGAACAAATCCTTGATACCAATCGGCAAACCGCACATGTCAGGAGCATCGCCTGCTGCAATCCGTGCGTCCGCGGCTTTGGCCTGCTCAAGCGCGATCTCTGGTGTGTGATGCACAAATGCATTCAACGCGCCTGCGCCCTCGATAGCTTTCAAATGCGTCTCAGTCAGCTCAACGGATGTGGTTTCGCCCTTGCGCAGCGCATCGCGTGCGCCAGCCAGCGTCAATTTAGTGAGATCAGACATTATTCAACAACCTTTGGAACTGCGAAAAATCCTTCGCGCGCATCAGGCGCATTCTTGAGAATTTTTTCCTGCTGATCACCGTCCGTGACCACATCGCTCCGGCGATAAAGCCGCTGCGGCGTCACAGATGTCATTGGCTCAATGCCCTCAACGTCAACTTCATTGAGCTGCTCGATAAAGCCCAAAATATTGGTGAATTCCTGCGCCAAAGCGGGCAGTGCTTCTGGCTCTACCTTGATGCGCGCCAGTTTGGCGACGCGCGCGGCGGTTTGTTCATCAATGGACATTGGGCAAGTCTCCACAATAGCAAGTTGCGCTAGCGTTTAGCGCCCACGCCGCGCACTCGCAAGGGTGCAAGAGTTTGCAATTCTCAAATTGCCAAACCCTGCTAGCCTCTGCGTGTCAAAAAGGAAGGTAACACTATGAAAATCATCCCCCTCGGTCATTCCGGCTTTCGCATTGAAATCGAAGATCAGGTCTTGCTGATTGATCCTTGGCTCACAGGCTGCCCTGTGTTTCCTGAAGAGCGTCGCGCAGAGGCGATAAAGGGGGCAACGCACGTGCTTATTTCGCACGGTCATTTCGACCACTGCGCCGATGGTTTTGATGTTGCCAAGGAACTCGATATTCCAGCCGTCGGGATCTACGATCACATGGGTTTCATGGAGGGCAAACTCGGCATCAAAACCGTTGGGTTTAACAAAGGCGGTACCGTGCAGCTTGGCAAAGTGGCTGTCACAATGGTTACCGCTGCGCATTCCAGCACCTATAATTCCGACGATGGCCCCATGTATGCAGGCACCGAGAGCGGGTTCATGATCGCAGGCGAAGGCAAGGTCATTTACTTTAGCGGCGACACGGATGTGATGATGGATATGGAAATATTCGAAGACCTGCACCATCCAGATATCGGTATTCTGTGCGCTGGTGGGCATTTCACGATGGACATGAAGCGTGCCGCCTATGCTGCGAAACGGTTCTTCAACTTCAGCACGGTGATCCCATGTCACTACAACACTTTCCCTGTGCTCGAGCAAAGCGTACAGCCGATGATTGATGCCGTTCCAAACGCAAAGGTAATCGAACCTGAAGTGCTTGTCGCGATTGAGATTTAAAGTCCTGCAATGGAAATCATGTGCTTAAACGGTTGGGGCGGCAAACTGCATGAGGTGCTGTTGCCCTACCTGAACACTGCGACACCCGACGTGCTGTGTTTACAAGAAGTTGTGCACAGCCCGACCAGTGACAAAGACTGGCTCACCTACCGTGACGGTGACCATGTCCTGCCACAACGCGCGAATTTATTTCGCGATGTGTGTCGTGTGCTGCCCGATCATCACGCCATTTTTTGCCCACACGCTCAGGGCACTCTTTGGGATGGAGAGATGGAATTGCCGTCCCAATTTGGCATCGCGACCTTTGTGCACAAATCCTTGACCATCATCGGCCAAACCCAAGGTTTCGTTCACAAAGACTACTCTCCCAACGGCTATGGCAGTCACCCGCGTTCGCGAAACGCACATGGTGTGCGGGTCTATGACGACAATGCATGCCGCGCTGTGAGTATCACCCATATGCACGGACTTCGCGACTTGCGCGGGAAAATGGACACCCCAGATCGCGCAAGACAGGCGCAAAAGTTTCTCGACGTGAACCAGCAACTTTCCCAATCAAACGACATCAGCGTGCTTTGCGGCGATTTCAACTTGGAGCCCGAGCGCGAAACCCTCACCATCCTCGCGACTGCGGGTTTCACAGAGCTGGTCAAAGCACACGCTTTTCCCACGACGCGCACATCGTTTTACAAAAAATCTGACAAATTCGCCGACTACATGCTGATCAACTCTTTTACCGCAGTGAAAAAATTCGAGGTTATCAACAAACCTGAGGTTTCAGATCACTGCCCGTTATTCTTGCACATTTAGCATCACGGACCTGTCAGCTTGACGTAACGTACAACCGCGTCAAATAGCATTGCTCCTCCCAAACAAACCGCTAAGCTGAATTTTCAACAGAGAGCGTCCCCCACCCAATAGATCGCAAAGCGACGTCTTGATGGGGGCAAAAACAAGGTTTTGATCGGCCATGCTAAGCGTATCGGACTTGCATCTATCCTTCGGCGGGATCAAAGCGCTGCAAGGGGTCAACTTTGAAGCCAAAGAAGGCGAGATCACAGGTGTGATTGGCCCCAATGGCGCGGGCAAAACCTCCCTTTTCAACGCGATCTCTGGCTTTTACGCGCCTGACAAAGGCACCGTGACCTTCGATGGCGACGACATCACGGGTATCTCGCCGGACAAACGCGCGTCGCTCGGAATGGCGCGTACATTTCAGAATATTGCGCTCTTTCGCGGCATGACCGTGCTCGATAACATCAAACTTGGTGGTCATACGCGGCTCAAGACCGGTCTTTTCTCCGCGTTCAAGTATTTCGGCTCTGCGCGTGCAGAAGAGTTAGAACTGCGCCGCGACATCGAAGAGCGCGTGATTGATTTCCTAGAGATCGACCACATCCGTAAATACCCGATCACGATGCTCTCTTATGGTCTTCAGAAACGGGTTGAATTGGCACGCGCGCTGGCGATGCGCCCGCGCGTTTTGCTACTTGATGAGCCGGTCGCGGGCATGAACCGTGAAGAGACCGCAGACATGGCGCGCTTTATCTTGGACGTGCAGGAACAGTTCGGCACCACCATTCTGCTGGTAGAACATGACATGCATATGGTTATGGATATTTGCAGCCACATCGTTGTGCTCAACTTCGGTCAACAAATTGCCTCTGGCACCCCTGCGGAGGTGTCGCAGAACCCCGCGGTCATCGAAGCTTACTTGGGCGCGGCAGCGTAAGGATCGATCATGGGACAGTTTATTCAATTCGCAATTAATGGCCTGATGAGCGGCGCAATCTACGCGCTGATCGCTGTGGGCATCGTGTCGGTGTATAAAGCCACGAAAGTGGTGAACTTCGCGCACGGTTACCTGATCATGTTCGGCGCTTACTTTTATTTTACCTTCGCCGTGATCATCCCGGGAATGGAGGGCGCGCCAGCTTGGCTCGCCTCTTGGAAGCCTGCTTGGATGGTCGAAATGCGAGAAGGTTTGACAATGTTCTCGCCGCTCGGCGCTGTGCTCGATTGGGCGGCGAATATACCGCGCATCGTCTTTGGTTTGCTCGGTGCGCTATTCTGTAACGCGCTTCTTGGCCTGCTGGTGGAACGTACATTGATGCGTCCTCTGATGGGTCAATCGGTCTTTGCGATGATTATGGTGACCGTTGGCCTCATCTCGATCCTTTCGGGCGCTGCATCTTTGATATGGACTGCGGACGCTGCGTTCGTGCCGCATATCGCGCCGAATACGCCGATCCGTTTTGAATTGTTCGGCACGATGATCTTCCTCTTTGGCGCGGACATTGTGAATATGATCATCGCTTTGCTCATCTTTGGCGGTATCGTAGCCATGGTGAAATTCACCAAAGGTGGCGTCGCGATCCGCGCTACAGCAGAGGATCAATCGACGGCCTATTCCATGGGTATTTCTGTCCCGAAAGTATTTTCGCGCGCATGGGTACTGGCTTGCACCACCGGTGCTGTTGCTGGCGCGATCCTCGCGACGCGTAACGGTATTTCACCATCGCTTGGCCTGTTTGGTTTTTCGGTGCTCGCTATTGTCTTGATGGGTGGCCTTGATAGCTATGTCGGCTGTTTCATCGCCGCAATGAGCGTTGGCGTGCTGGAAGCGATGACCCAATGGAAACTCGGCGGTGAGTGGGCAGAGATTGTGCCCTACGTGGCCGTCTTGGTCGTCATCATCTTCCGTCCACACGGATTAATGGGTCAAAAAGAAGTTGAACGCATATGATTAACGGCAACCTCAAAGCCACCTATGGCGCGGATGAGCGGGTTCTGAACAACCGCAACAAGCAGGCATTTGTGATCATCAGCATCGCCTTGCTGGCAATCTTCCCTTTGTTTGCTGACGACTATGCGGTCCTTATGGCGTGCAAAATGGGGATCCTTTTGATCGCTGTCGTTGGGGTGAATGTTTTAACAGGATACACAGGTCTTGTGTCCTTGGGCCACGGCGCTTTCGTTGCCATCGGCGCATATGCGACGGTGATCCTGAGCAATGCATTCAGCGGCCTGCCCGCTGGCATCTTGCCGTTCATTGTCGTGCCGCTGGCTGTTATTATCTCAGCGCTCATCGGCATTGTCGTAGGCCTGCCCTCTTTGCGGGTTAAGGGCCTCTACCTTGCGGTGGCCACCCTCGCCGCCAGCTTCATTGTGAAATTTCTGATCGAGCAAGATCTTTTAAGGATTGGACCGGCGGCGTTGTCGGGATCAACACACCTGTGCCGAACCTGCTAGGTTGGGAGCTGGACACCAAGCGCGAAATGTATGTGCTGATCACCACTCTCGCAGTTGTCACACTTCTTGCGGCGCAAAACCTGTTTCGCACCCGCGTTGGTCGCGCCTTTATTGCCATCCGTGACCGCGATTATTCTGCTGAGATCCTCGGGATTTCCCTACTGCGCTACAAGCTTATGAGCTTTGCGATTTCTGCGGCCTATTGCGGCTTGTCCGGCGCTCTGTTCGCCTATTTCTACGCACGCATACTGCCTGAGCAATTCAGTCTTGATCTGTCGCTCGAGCTGGTTGCGGCCCTGATCGTTGGTGGCATGGGACGAACGATGGGGCCTGTCTTTGGCGTATTCTTGGTTCTGCTGGTCCCTGAATTGATCAAGATTGGCATGGGCGCGGCGACTGGTGGTAGCCTAGAATTGGCGCGCTACACTGCCCCTGTCCAAGAAATCGTCTTTGGTCTTTTGCTGGTTTTCTTCTTGTTGAAAGAACCACTTGGGATCAACCAAATCACCGACCGCATACTGCGCTCTGCAAACCGTTGGCCGTTTGCGCGTGGATAACAACATCAAAGGCCACCACTTAGGGAGACACTTTATGACACTCAACAGACGTTCATTCCTTGCCACAGGCGCCGCTGCGGCGGCCGTCATGGGCACACCAATGATCCTCAAAGCGCAACCCAAAGAGTATGTGCTTGGCGCGTCCTTGCCGCTCACAGGTCCTTTCGCGACTGCTGGCCAACTTGTGGCACCGGCGTTCGCATTGGCGCAGAAGTTGTTCAACGACGAAGGTGGTATCGCGGGTACGCCGATCCGTTTCGTCACAGAAGACTCCGGTTATGTGCCACAGAACACATTGGCCAACTACCAGCGCGCTTTGGCGACTGAGGGCAATGCTCTGGTTGGTTATTTCGCCGACTCCACAGGTGCGATGAAACTGATCGCGCCAGAGCTGAAAGGCGAGAATGCACGCCTGATGGGCTCTACGTCGTTCGCGTCTGAATTGGCGAACCCAGAGACGAACCCCTACCAGTACCTCTCTGGCCCGACTTATCAGGACCAGTTCGATATTTTGCTGCAAAACATCAAAGCGGCAGGTGGTACGAAGGTGGCATTTATCTATTCCAACACTGAGTTTGGTCGTGACCCGATTGAGCATGGCCGCGCGAAAGCTGCTGACTTGGGCATCGAAGTTGTGCTGGAAGAAAGCACGAAAGCGCAAGGCGCGGATATCCCGACACACGTCACCAAGCTCGCACAATCAGGCGCAGAGCACTGCATCTTGCAAGGCTACGTCACAGGCGTTTGGCCACAGTTGATCGGCGGCGCACGTCAGTTCGGTTTGCCTGTACAGTTCCACGGCACCTTCTGGGGCATGGAAAAGCTGATCGCGGATCGTATCACTGCAGAGGCGGGTCCGTTCCTTGCGGGCTACCAAGGCGTGATGCCCTACCGCTACTTCTATGATCGCGAAGACGCGCCGCGCTATCAGCAATATGCAGAGCTGTCCAAAGCAATGTTCGCAGGCACGCCGCTGGAAAACTACATGTCGACATGGGGTAAAA
>Ga0206128_1005011_pt1 | contig 10053 bp, 5 predicted proteins | sample Helgoland_Spring_7_FD_148601 | JGI IMG/M metagenome (GOLD analysis project Ga0206128, IMG submission 148601) | Pelagic subsurface seawater microbial communities from Kabeltonne, Helgoland, North Sea - Helgoland_Spring_Bloom_20160426_1 | ecosystem: Environmental > Aquatic > Marine > Epipelagic ...
AAGAGTTCCGTTAGCTTTAAGAGCCATTAAAGATCCACCAGCAAAATCGTTTAACGTACCTGCTGGAAATACAACAGACATAGTATTATCAGTAGGTACTGGCTCAAAGTCGAAAACTGAGACATCTATTATATTGCAATTTCCATTATCAATGGTAATATTAGGATTGTAGTTTACAGCCAATGGGTTAGTACAACCGTTGTAAGAAAATGATAAATTACCTGAAACCATTTCAAATGTGTTAGGAACATAAGTTATCGGAGGATTTACATCAACATTTACTATCGTCAGGTCATCCATTAGGATAGCAAAAATAAGTTGGTCTCCACCAGAAAGGTAATCACAGCCACAAATAGCATCTGTACCAATAGCAGCAATACCAGCAGAACCATCTTCAGCAATCTCAGAGGATGAAGAAACAGGAGTTCCATCAGCCTTAAAAGCCTTTAAAAATCCACCAATAAAATCGTTTAACGTACCTTCTGGGAACACAACAGACATGTTATTATCAGTAGGTACTGGCTCAAAGTCGAAATCTGAGACACTAATTATTTCGCAAGAGCCATTATCATTGGTAGCATTAGGATTGTAGTTAAGAGCCAATGTATTGGTGCAACCAAAAATTATACTCGGATCAAATTCACATGAGCCATTAGCTGAAGTTACTTCAGGATTGTAGTTTAGAGCAAGTGAATTAGCACATCCAAAAACATCAGTTGAGCTCATATCACAACTTCCATCATCAATGGTTGCTTGAGAATTGTAATTAGGGAATACACTTAAAGCACAACCGTAAATAATACATGTGCTATCATTTGTATTTGCAGACGGATCAAAATTATCTGCAGTTGGGTTCAAACAGCCATAATAAATACATGAATCATCATTTAAAGTAGCTTCAGGATTGTAATTGTCAGCATATAATTCCATGCAACCTAGTAACTCACAATTTCCATCATCGAAATTTGCGTTTTGATTGTAGTTAATTGCAAATGGATTGGTACAACCCTGAACAATTAAAATTTCACAAGAACCATCCTCAACATTTGCTTCTGGGTTGAACTCAAAATAATTTGGGTCTATACAACCTTGTACAATCAAAGTTGCACAAGAACCATTGTCGACATTTGCTTCGGTGATATACTCCAAATACATTTGATTGGTGCAGCCTTCAACTATTAAATTTACACAATATTCAATATCATATACGGAGGCGTATGGTATGTATTCTAAATACACATCATACGGGCAAGCATATGTAGTGCATTCTTGATTTAGATTTTTAACAGCTAAATCAGCCTGAACAGATATTGCGTTATAAGTAAAAGTAACTTCAATAGGCATTGATATATCCCACAAACTAGAACCATCAACCAATTGAAATCTTAAAGATTCATTATTTAATGCTCCATCTACTACTGTTGTTTCTGTATCGTCTCCCCAAATGGGAAATGATGCTTGACTTACATCAAATAAATTAAGTGAACCGATAACCAATCCATTCTGATTTAAGGCAACTAGATAAGCATTTTCATTAGCCACATTTAAAGAATTAATAAATTCAGGGAGAAGCATTACAGTCATGTTGGCACCTGTATTGCCCTCATATGCTAAAGGATAATTTTCAAAATCACAACCCCCATTAAATTGACTTGTCTGAGAATTGTAAAACACACAAGAACCATTATCTGTATTGGCTGTTGGATTATAAGTATAGGCCGTTTGATCTATACATCCTTCTACAACATCCTCACATGAATCATCATCTGTGTTAGCATCTGTGTTATAATTATATGCAGTAGAGTCCATACATCCTAAAACGAAAGCTTCACAATTAGTAGGATCAAACTCGGTATTAGCTTCTAAATTGTAGTTAAAGGCCATAGCGTCTGTACAACCAAAAACAAATGCTATACAAGAACCATCTTCTGTATTAGCCAATTCATTGAAATTAAAGGCTAATGCATCTGTACATCCTTCTAAAACATCTAAACAAGAACCATCATCCAGAGTAGCCCAAATATCAAAATTGAAAGCTTCACAATCTGTACATCCATTTCTTTCTGTTAATTCAACAGTACTGCAAAATGAAAAATTTTCCACACTTTCAAGTAAATTAATTTGATAACCGTTTAATTGTTTTAACGAACCAATCCCATTAAAACCATACTCTGGCCAATAAACATCTCCATAATTGTCTTTTAGTATTAATAGCTCATCAACTATTGAAATCAGAGCACCTTCTACTTGCATTGGCTCCACACATGGATAGCCAATCATGTTCCAACCCTCGTTTAAATCTATAGTTAATGGAGGGTTTTGTTCTAGTATTGAAATATTGTAGTCATTTACAGAATAACAAGGAGATTGTTCTTGCCCAAATAAGATAAATGGCAGTACAAATAGAATTAAAAATATCTTTTTCATGATAGGGAGATTATTACCTAAATATAGATTAAAACATCGAAATGAATCCTTTAACGAATTGATGTGTTCAAGTTATGAACAGTGCAATTCGTCGATATTTGAGTTGAAAATTTTACACACATTGTCGAATTCTGAGTGGGTTGACCTTAAAACTGCTAAAATCTGTAATTACTAATTTTCAAATAATTCTGACACATTAATTTGACTAATAGTTTCTATATGCTGCCTATGATAATCTCTATTTGAACCATATATTACTGCTTGTTTTAATATGTCAACAACTGCTTGTTTATTTTCATTCGGAGTTGGAGGGATGTAGTATCATAAAAAAAGGTCAAGTTATTTTTCAAAATAACTTGACCAATAAGGCTCCCCTTGTAGGTTCTCGTTCGAACCGCTTTTGGATAGATTTGAAAAAGTTTAGGGAATGAAAAAGCCTTAGTATTTGATAAAAAATTACATTTTAATTTATGTTATATTTAAAACACTAAATTTAAAAAGCTATGAATAAAATAAACTCTAAAATTGGAATTATATCAGCAATTATGATTTTTACTGGATGTATCTTAAAAGCTTTTCACTTAAAAGGTGCAACAGCACTATTTTTAGCCGGTAATCTATCATTTTCGATATTATTCATCCCTGCAATTATTTATAACCTTCTAAATAAAGAGAAAATATTTAATTCTATTTGTTGTTTCTTTTTTGGTACAGTGATGCTAGGCGTAACGTTTAAGATAATGCATTGGCCATATGCAAATTTTTTGATTACATGGAGTGTCACTATCGCCCTATTTCTATTAACACCTATATATTTATTTCGACTTTACAAGAGTGGTGTCAATGAAAAATATAATCTTGATGATAAGTTGAAAGATGTATTTATTGGCGTTTTTATTTTGGCTTGTCTTTCAATGTGGTATTTAATGATTGATATAAATCAAATACCTAGCCCTTACTCTCTTCCTTAATTTTTAGTTTTAAAAATAAAATAGGTCAAGTTATCTTAAAAAATAACCTGACCTATAAGGCTCCCCTTGTAGGTTCTCGTTCGAACAAATTCTGGATAGATTTAAAGAAGTTTAGGGAATGAAAAACTATGTTGTAATAAACATTAAATAAACTGTATATTATCAAATTAGCGTGTTGCAGAAAAAGAAACAGAATAAGTCTGCTCTTGAAAAATATAGTAACAATTGAACTCAAGTATAGCTCTTGCGCTTCCGTTCGGAGTTCTTATTTGCCCAGTTCCTTGATAAAACACAACTGATTCAACAAATGGGTCATAAATAGAGTCATTAATATTAAATTCAAGAGAAATTGGATTGGTGAATTCCATTTCCAAGTGATTTAATTCTTCATCAGGATACATATTATAATTATTCTGATAAGCATGACTACTAAGAGGGTAAGGTAATTTTATGAGTTTCCATGATTCAGGATTTGAATGATTGGGCCCTCTTGCTTTGAGATTTTCAATATCTTCTGTGTAAGTATTTCCTATATTATCAACTATATTAATTTGCCCACTCCAATATCCGTGATTAGTATATAGCCAAAGTTTGGGTCTACATTGCCAATTAAAAGACCAGTCTTCACTTATATTTGTACATCTTTCCCATTCACTACATACTTCATCACAATTTTGAATATTAAATAATGAACCAAGACCATCCTTACCACAATTAATAAATAATAGAGATAATAATAATATTAAATTATAATATTTGAAGGTGGGTTTTTTCATTTTTATTGATTTTTTTCTAAAATAGATTCTGTCGCATCAATAGACCAAATGTAGAATATTTAGTTAAGAGTTATAAAGAAATTTTAAAAGTTATTTATTTTAAAATAATTTGACCTATAAGGCTCCCCTTGTAGGTTTTCGTTCGAACCGCTTTTGGAAGGATTTAAAAAATTTTAAGGAATGAAAAAGTCGCTCAAAAGAGCGGCTTACTTCTGAATTTTTCTTTGAATTTATCTAGAAATATATTTCTTCTGAACACTACCATCATCATAGATATAAAATAAAACTGTGTTCGGTTTAATAGATGTTTCTCTGCCTAATAAATCAACGATCTTAACAATTAATGACTTGTTATTAAATAGAGCCTCGTCAAGATCTAAAAACACATTTTGATCTACACCTACATTCTCATGTACAAAAGTCCATCGACCATTATCAAGAGAACTCAAATCTTCTTGCCAATATAATTGATCTTCAATTAAGCAACTAACCGGGTTTCCTTCATAGATAGCAGAGTCATTTACTAAATGAGCGCTAACGTTAAGTGTATCGGTTAAAGATATGTTGGGTTCGAAATTAATGCGTTGATAATCTACCACACTTTCTTGAGCAATAATAGTACCCTGTGTGTCAGTAATATCCCAATGAATAACATTATGTGCTTGTGGGTGGGTCAAGTAATGACCAGGATGGTAAATGTCAACAAAATTTGAATCAGAAATATTAACAGTTAGATTCATCCAGTCACATGGAACAGTAGTCACTACTTGAGCATTTGTTGTCTGACTTAGCCCTAGAGAAATAACTAATAATAATGGCAAAACCTTTCTCATAATTTATCTTATATGATTACTAAACGTGCAATAATAATATTATTATTTAGATTTTACTTCACTCCTAAGGGTGAGTTCTCTATTTTTTTCTAAAATAAAAGGTCAAGTTATTTTTAAAAATAACCTGACCTATAAGACTCCCCTTGTTGGTTCTCGTTCGAACCGATTTTGGGTGGATTTAAAGAAATTTAGGAAAATAAAATTCGAGGGATTTGACGCTAAAAAAGTTAAAAAGAACAACCTATTCCTATTCCTATACCTAATACCCCAGCTTTTCCTCTAAACACAAATCCCCCTTCAGGTCTTTGATAACGGTAACCTAAGTCCAAGAATGGTAAAATAGAAGTTCTTCCTTTAAAAATCCCTCCACTTGCGTCGAAGTGATGATTACCTTGCCCCGTCAGAAGCGTAAGTGCACCAACTTTAGTTTTTATTTCTTCTACAGATTGGTTTGATGAAAGAAATGGTATAAAAGAAACACTACCGGTGGCAGCCTTACCATACAATCGAAGATTACCTGAGTAAGAACTTGCTAGAAGAACTTCAACATTTACAAGGGTAGAGCTCCAAATACCAAAAGTTGATACATCTGCATATAAAACAACTTTGTTATGGTCGTATGATGAATGACTCCTTGCTTTTGCTACTGAAAAAAGGAATAAAAAAACGATTATACTTCTAATTATTTTTTGCATCAATTTAATTTTTTTTGGAGTGTATTACAGAATCTACTCATTTCACATGGTAATCATCTAAATTCGCTAAATAGAACCCTTAGAGTCTCTGTCGAATTAATACAACAATTATAGGTTATTTAATTTGAATTAAAATTTTTTGCTATAGTTAAGAACCACAGCTATCCCAAATCTATTATTCTTTAGCTGCACTTTAAAGCTAATATACATCATTAAAAAGTAGACGAAAGTCCTATTTTGAGGGTTCAAAATATGTGTTCGTTATATTTTACATTAATTTTTTCTTATTTACAGTATGTAGCATCATAAAAAACGGCCAAGTTATTTTTCAAAATAACCTGACCTGTATGGCTCCCCTTGTAGGTTCTCGTTCGAACCGCTTTTGGAAGGATTTGAAGAAGTTTAGGGAATGAAAAAGCCACTCTTAGTAGAGTGGCTTTTTTCATTTCCTTAACTTTCAATCCTATTTAGTCAACTTCTTCTCCACGGTTGCATCGTTGTAAAGATAAAGAAGAACTGTTCCTTTCTGCTCTGTTTCTGGGTTCACCTCTTGCCCCAACATATTAACCACTCTTACAAGCGTTCGTATATCATTAGGGTGCAACTCTACTTCCATATCAATAGCCCAATTTGGAACTGTTGGTACTAAGTCAAACCTTTGACCTTGAGTTTCAGGATAACTAAAACCATTATAGTTTTCTGAAACGTTAATTTGGTAACCTTGGCCAGGCAAAAAGTCTCCAATTCCATTGAAACCAAATTCTGGCCAATAAACTTCTGCTGCATTATTTTTTATGATTACTATAATATCGTTTATTTCTTGAACAGTTGCAACAACATCTTGAGGTTCTGGTATAGAATATCCAATTATGTTCCACCCTACTTCTAAATTAATTTCTATTGGATTGTACCAGTATGTCAACTCAGTATTTACTAACTCTAACTCATTTCTTAAGTCTGCTAAAACTTCAACTGAATCCGTGAACTGATTGTTAAGAACATTCAATTCCAATGACAAATCACTCAGTTGATTCTGTAAAGTAAAATTATCATCTTGAGATGAATTGTATGCATCTTGCCATGACACTATACACAGTTCTTGTTTATTACAATTGGCATCAATATCATATTCTGTATAAAATAAATCCAAACATCCTGGTGTCCCATTACAACTTCCATCATCTTCTTCTGCATTTGGGTCATAACTACAATATGAAGGGTCTGTACAACCATATAGTCTAACATCTAACTCAATTCCATTGGATACTAAAATTCCATTGGAACTGTAAAATGGGAATTCAGGTAATAAATCAAACACAATTACTTGATTATTTTGAGTTAATATTGCAAAGATAACCTCTGATTGCCCTTCAATTAACCCATCAACTTCATTTGTAGAGCTGTTATCACCCCAGAGTGCTAGAGTGAAAAATTCATCCACATTAAAATCCGTTAGACCGACACATTCAGAATAAGTTTCTCCGGTGTCATTTGTGTAGGTGTCTGTATTAATAATTCCATCACCATTTAAATCATAGAATGCACCAATAGTAGCGGATTCTATATTTGAAATACTTAAGCTGTTAAAACCAATATTCATACTGTTACCAGTAATATTTTGTACTTGAAAATTTTGAGGAGATAAATTAAAATCCTTTACCTCAATAGAACAAGAACCATCCGCACATCCAGCCTCAAAACCTTGATTGAAGTACTCAATATAATTATTATCTGTACATCCAGGAATACTACAAGAACCGTCGTCTTGCGTTGCTAACGAGTTGAAATTACAAGCTAAAGAATTTGTACAACCAGAAACACAAAAAACATCTGTTAAAACAGCTGCAGCAAATTGAACAGCCAAATCATTGGCATAAAAAGCCACAGATGAAGGCATTGAAACATCAAACAATTCAGTTCCATTTACCAATTGAAAAGTAATAGATTCGTTTGGTAAGGCGCCCTCAACTTCCGGTGTGGAAGGATTGTCTCCCCAAACAGCTAGAGTCGTCTGTGTTAAACCAAAAACAGGCTCAGAGCCCACGACTAAACCATTTTGATTAAGTGCAACCAAATAGGCGTTTTCGTCTGTAATCTCTAATGAATTAATGAGAGATTCAGTGAGCATTACGGTCATGTTATATCCCGTATTCCCCGAAAATAAAGGAGGTAAATCACAATAACTAGATGGCGAAGGATCACATACTAAAGTCAAATCAGCAATACTATTTTGATAAACTAAATTATTAGTTACGTAAAAAACCGGTGTTGGCATATCAACATCAAATAAACCATCTCCATCAACCAACTGGAAACTTATAGTTTCATTTGCCATTGCGCCATCTAGCTCTCCTGTTTGTGAGTCGTCTCCCCATATGGTTAGGTGTGTTTGTGTCGTATTTGGATACAAAAATTGCGAACCGACAACTAAACCTTCCTGCGAGAAGGCTACCAAATAAACATTTTCGTTACTGTAATTTAGTGAATTTACAAAAGATTCTGATAGCATAACAGTCATCTCATTTCCAGTATTTCCTGTGTAAGGTATTGGTAAATCACAGGACACAACTTCACAATTTAAGGAAGATATTGCTGAAGTAGTCTGAACAGCTAATCCATTTGTAACAAAAGAAACTGGTAAAGGCATTGCAACATCAAATAACTGAAGTCCATTCACCAATTGAAAAGTTATGGATTCGTATGGAGTGGCGCCATCAACTTCCGATGTAGATGTGTCGTCTGCCCAAACGGCCATTGAAATTTGACTTACTCCATATAAAGCCAGAGAGCCCACGACTAAGCCATCTTCATTTAGCGCAACCAAATAGGCGTTTTCATCTGTTATATCTAATGAATTAATAAGAGATTCGGTAAACATTACAGTCATATTACTTCCTGTATTCAAAACTTCAGAAGTGGGTAAAACACATTGAGCCTTTGAAAAAAATGGGAACACTAAATATAAAAATACAATTGCGATTAAGTTTCTGTTTTTCATCCTTGCCTTAGTTTTTATTAACGAATATTTTTTTCAACTGTACCATCATTGAATATATTAAAGAGTACAATTCCTTTAAAGGACTCTTCATTTAAGTCAACCTCTTGCCCCAATACATTGATTACTTTTACCAATAGACGCTCTGAAGTGTTTCCTGTATTTGAACCAGTAGATACAATAGATGAGGCAACGTTTATTGCATTTATATTAAAAGCAGCTGAACCATCGCTCCACTCTACTACTCGGAAAGTACTCGTTTGGTTGTTAGACCATACTTTAAACGTTGTAGATTCAGAAAGAGCCATTCCGTCTTTTGATTCGGTGGTTGCATCGTCACCCCAAACAGTCAACACCGTTAATGGGGAAGTATGCCTTACAGAGCCAACCAAATTTCCTGCCTTATCGTAAGCCGCAACCTCAGCTCCTTTAGGTGGTACAATATCCCAGGCAGCATCCTCAATAATAACAGTCATATTGTTGTCTGTAGCAGCTACTTTAGCAAAGTGAGAAACAGTGTTGTTTGTAACTTCAACGTTAGATGCTCTGTAAGACACACCGTCTGCGTTATACTGAAGTACGTCAGCCTCAACTGTTTTCAATTGGTAACCTTGACCTGGCTGCATGTCACCAATACCGTTAAATGAATATTCAGGTAAGAATGCAGAACCGTTGTAGTCTTTAGCAATGATTAGGTTTCCTTCATTAGTAATATCGGCAAATACGGCAGTAGCATCAGCTGGTGTAGAACGTAAATACCCAATAATATTCCATCCTTCAACCAATGGAATTGGATTGGTTTCAGGAGTATTAAAAGATCCTTCAATTGTAAAAATAACTTGAGTGTTCGTTTTAATTTTATAACCCTGACCGATTAAAATTTCGCCTATACTATTGTAAGAATATTCTGGGATATAAGGATTACCATTATTATCTTTAACTATCTCAACGTTAATTGAACCTAGAGCAACATCAAACGACATGTTTTCCGCTGTCATGTATGTAGAGAACATAGACCAACCACTTGGTAATTCAATTTCTTGTGAAGTTGGACCTTCATAGTCTACAGGTGATGGAGAAAGAGCAGCATCTATACGCGGTGCAAAGAACTCGTCCATCATGTCTAACATAGCAAGTGCTTTTTCTTCGCTCATATCAGGGTTAACTAGAGTAGCTAAACAACCCATAACACCAGCAGGTTGACCTTGATATACACTAGCCATAGCATCATACATAGCATTATCCCATGCATCCCAAGGTGCGTTTTGAACCGTTTGCTTACCACAAACAGTAGGAGCTGCAGAAGGAGCAGGAGTTACCATACCAAATAAACCAGGTAAGTCATCGTGTCCAGCA
>Ga0206128_1005012_pt1 | contig 10052 bp, 4 predicted proteins | sample Helgoland_Spring_7_FD_148601 | JGI IMG/M metagenome (GOLD analysis project Ga0206128, IMG submission 148601) | Pelagic subsurface seawater microbial communities from Kabeltonne, Helgoland, North Sea - Helgoland_Spring_Bloom_20160426_1 | ecosystem: Environmental > Aquatic > Marine > Epipelagic ...
GGTTCAAATCCCGTTTTTCGCTCTATACTATACCAATGCTGAAGTGGTGGAATTGGTAGACACGCTGGACTTAAAATCCAGTGGGCAGTAATGCCCGTACGGGTTCAAGTCCCGTCTTCAGTACAAGTAAAAACCGAAACGAAAGTTTCGGTTTTTTTGTTTTTCTGTAACGATTAAAGCTCGCTTTAATACAGTGCAAGGAAATAAAAAATAAGCTACGTAGTTGCGTCGGCTTTTTTCAAAATGTTTATTCTGGGACTCAGCATAGCTAAGTCCCGTATTCAGTACAAGCAAAAGCCGAAACTATCGTTTCGGCTTTTTTTGTTTTCTGTAATCAGTAAAGCTTGCCGTAGTTATCTTGGCTTTTTTGAAAATATTACCTCTATGTCGAGGTTTTTCTTATTAAATCTTTAACAATCTATGGTAATCTTCGGTATACCATAGATTACCATATTTACTTTATTATAAAATTTTAAAAGGATTACTATAAGCCATTTAAACCAAATGAATAATCAAAATAAACCACTCTAATTTTTTTATGGCATATAATTAATGTTTAACAAAAACCATAAAGCATCGAACAATTTTGATTTGTTTTTTGTTAAAGAAAACATCTCTTTTTTCCTGTTTTGTTGCTAACATCTCATCTATTGATGTGCTTTTCGTCCTTTTTATTTACGTTTGGGCTAAAACTTTACAATTTTTTTAATTAACATTTTTTTACTTATTTATTTTAATTTTTATTTAACAGTAATATTTTACTCAAATTATTCCAAAATAGTGTTTTTTGGATTACAAAAATGTTTCGAATTACAGACTATAAACAAATTACTATGAAAAAATTATTACTAACGTTAACCCTAGCAACTATATTTAGTATTGCAAACGCACAACAAGCCACTCCATGTCCTGTTAATGTTTATGATGCAGCTGGAAACAGTACATATGGTATTTATATTACTAATTTTTCAACACTTCTTGGAGATACAAATATAAATAGTACTACAGGTAACAGTTCAAGCTCAACTCAAAACGATTATCGAACAACACAAATCTTAACAACATATGCGGGCGCATCTATCGGTTATTCATCTACTCTTGCTGTAGGGGCTGATAGTACTATGCTTTGGGGCATCTGGATTGATTCAGATAATGATGGTGCGTTCTCTAATGCTGAAAGAGTTTTATTCACAAGCCACGCAGTTAGTCCTTCCACTGGTTCTTTTACAATACCTGAATCTCTAGCAGATGGAAATTATAACATGAGAGTTGTTGCAGATTATAATTCACAATATATGACAATTGACGATTCGGGTGCATGTGGTAATTTAACAATATTCCCTGACCCTTGGCAATACTTTGGAGAATCAGAAGATTACACGTTAACGGTAGGTCCTGCGCCAGCTTGTTTTGTGCCAAGTGATTTAACACTAACCGCATCTACAACAACAACTGCAGATTTTACTTTTACTGATCCAAATGATCCAGCTACAAACGATTATGAGTATCAGTTAATTGATTATAACGCTGGCGAAACTTTTGACGATGATGCTGCAGCTGACGGAACTACTACAACTACAAGTATAGGCCTAACATCTTTAACCCCGGCAAATTATTATTCTGTAAGGGTAAGAACTACCTGCTCAGGTGATGCCACTGCTACAGATTGGACTTTGGCTTTAGATTTTAATACACCTTGCTCTAGCGATCTTGTTACAGCTATAGATGAAGATTTTGATGCTACATCTAATATGCCTGTTTGTTTTGATACGGCCTTGACAACTGAAGGTTACGCTTCGGTATCAGTTTTAACCTCAGGTGGCGCTTCAGGTACTAACAATATAAGGTTACGTAAGTATACAAGTACTGAAGAAGCTTTACTAATATTGCCTAGCGTAAGCAATATAACAGATAACCATCGTTTAACATTTAATGTAAAAAGCCGATCTAACGAATCTGGATCTGTATTCAATGTAGGTACTGTTGACGGTACTGGTGTTTTTACATCTTTTGAAGAAATTACAATCACTGGCACCTGGGATGGAATGAGTATAGATTTTTCTACATACACCGGAACAGATAATACTATTGCAATAGCAGCAGCATACAACGCAGGTTCAAATACCGCGGGAAGTTATAGCGATACTTTTATTGATGATGTAGTTTGGGAGCCAACACCTAGTTGCTTCTCTGTGAGTAATATTAACTATACTAGTGCAGGCACTGATGGAACCTCCTCTGATATTTCTTGGACTGGAAATGGTACAACAACTAATCACAACATCGAGGTGTATGCTGCTGGAGCAGATACATCAACTGCAACTGCAGTTTACACTGAGGCAGTTGTTGGTGCAACAAGTACCACAGTTACAGGATTAACTGCATACACTTATTATGATGTTTATGTACAAGCAGATTGTGGATTTAGCGGTCAAGCTGCCCCTGTGATGCAACAGATTTATACAGGACATTGTAATCCATCATCAGATAATACAATTGTTTATATAAATAGTTTTACAACTACAGGTGGTGACACAAATATCTCTAACACTGCATCTGGGTTTAGCACAGGTGGTTATGGAGATTTTAGAGCGCAAGCAATCACTGGTCTAGTTGAAACGCAAAGTTTTGATGTAGCTTTTGTTAATGATGGTACATATGGAGGGTTAATGTATGCTTGGGTAGATTGGAATAATGATTTAGCCTTCGATAATACTGCTGGTTCTTCTGAAATTGTATTAGCACTCGAAGCCGGTAATTATGCATCCGGAAGTTTCACTGTAACTATTCCAGATGGCCAAGCTGCTGGTGATTATGTGCTACGGATAAAAGTACAACAGCTTAGTGATGGTACTCCATGTGGTGATATGGTTTATGGTGAGGTAGAAGACTACACAGTAAGTGTGTCTGAGGCTTGCTCTTGGAATGGTGCTACCAGCACAGACTGGGCAACAGGATCAAACTGGAGTACAGGAGCTGCGCCTACATCAAGTGATACTGTTTTAATTAAAGGAACATTTACCAATGAGCCTTCAATATCTAGTACAGATGCTGTAGCCAAAACAGTAATTGTAACCACTGGCAACACCTTAACTATAGACGAGACTTCTTCTCTAACAGTTTCTGGAGACTTTACCAACACAGGTACCGTTACCCTAAACTCTACTGCAGATGATTTCTCTTCTCTAATTGTTACAGGTACAGCTAGCGGTGATATTGTATACAACAGATATGTAAATGTTTATGACGACACCCTTGGTGGTGGTTGGGATTTAGTATGTTCACCTGTTGGGATGTCTATTGCAGATTTTATAACTGCAAACGGATCTAATATCCAAGTACTTGGTGACGATTACGCCTTTAGCCAGTTTAACAATGCAACTGGGCAGTGGGAGAGATATGCTACAGCTTCACAAACCGGAAACTTTGAAGCTGGAAAAGGATACTCTATGGCAACTACCGGTGGTAGTACAGTAGCCTTCACTGGTGCTATGCAAACAGCAGATCAAAGTATTAACATTATAAATAACAATGGTTTAAACGGTGTTGGAAGAAGATGGAACCTAGTTTCAAACCCTTTCCCGTCATACATTAACGGTAATGCAGCAGCAGGAACTAACAACTTTATGGATGCAAACGCTGCGGTTATTGATAGTGAGTTTTTAGCTGTCTACGGTTGGAATGGATCAAGTTACACGATTTACAATAATCTTACAACAGGTGCAGATACAGATACCCCCGCCTTTTCAATGGCTCCTGGTCAAGGATTTTGGGTAGCTGCATTAAACACTACAGATACAGCGCTTAGTTTTACAGCTGCTATGCGTACCACCACAGGAACTGGAGATTTTGTTTCAAGCCCTCAACTTCTTACTTACAATGTAGCGGTAAAGCTTTACAATGGTGAGATAGAAAAGGCAGCCACCAATTTCTACTTTAGAGATGGACTTTCTCTAGATCTTGATCCTGGATATGATGCGGCAGCGTTTAACCAATCTATGGCACTAAGTACTAGATTACCTCAGGGTAGTCAAGAAACAGCCTTTGGTATAAATGCTATGGGTATGGATGCTATGCAAAATACTAGAGTGCCTCTAGAGATACGTCAAAATGCAGGACAGGCCTTTAGGGTAAGTATTGCAGATATGGAGCTGCCTGAAGACATCTACGTATATCTAGAAGATACCTTAAACGGAACGCTTACTTCTTTAAAAGACGGAGATTTTGAGCTAGTAGCGCAAAGCAACCTAAGCGGGTCAGATAGATTCTTTATTGTATTTAAATCAAACAGTGTACTCTCTAATGGTGACACACTTGGTATAAACGCTTTAAATGTTTATAAAGCAAACACAGACAGCTTTGTTACCATAGCCGGCATTAGCCCAGAGTTAGGGAAGCTAAACGTTAGTCTTTACAACATACTAGGGCAAACAGTGCGTGAAAAAGCATTAAGCTCAGCAACTGCAACCCAGAGAGTCTCTACAGATGGCTTGGCAAGTGGTTTGTATATCGTACAGATAAGATCAGGGAACCAAGTATTTATCAAAAAGATAATTGTAGAATAATAACTATAAATCTCAAATTATTTAAAATATTTCAAGATATTTAGACTTTAAAAAATATATAATTATGTTAGAAAATAAAGAAACCCCATCAAAAGATATCACTAGAAAAGATGCATTAAAAAAGATGGGTTCTTACGCAGCTTTTGCAGCTCTTGGAACCATGATTATGCTAAACCCTCAAAAGGCGCAAGCACAATCTGGGCCACCAAATCCAGGTTTTGGAGGACCAAACAGTAATGTAAGAGGTGTAAGAATAGATAGAAATAAAAAATAGCACCAACAAAAACAAATTAGTACTAATTACTAGTAATTTGTTTTTAATATAACGCTAAACCAGAGGTAGAACAATGTATTGTTTTACCTTTGGTTTTTTGTATTTTTAACATTATTTAATTTAAATATTCAAGTTATTTTTTTACTAAAACCAATAGATGATAAAACAGTTTTGTGGTCTTCTAGAGATAACCAATACCTGGTTATAGAAAACACTACAGCCCTTTTGGTGAGTAAGCTGTCTAAGGGCATAGACTTTGAGGATATTTCAAGAGAACTCTCTCAAGAGATGTCTTTACCAATTAAAGAAACCACAGATTTTGTACTAGATCTTAAAAAACGCTTTATAGACCCGGGCCCATCAAAACTTCTTAACAAGCCAGAAAGCTTGAAAGATGTAGTGGTCCCTAATCATTTTCCTGTAGAGAAATTTTATAAAATAAACGAGCTTGTAATTAAAGCCTGCTTTGATAGTCAAGAGTCTTGTTTTTTGATTCATCCAAAGTTTGAGCATCTAGAAGTAGAAAGTCAAAAGCACGATTATTGTTTTAAAACCTTTACCCAAGACGCCCGCATTTTTTTGGCAGTAGAAGATACACTCATTGGTAGTTGGCCATTTGATGAGTTTCACTATTTCCAAGGGAAATACTCCATGCAGCTCATCCAAAAAATTCATAAAAAGCAAGAAGATAAGTGGCTGGGTGTGTTTCACGCATCTGCTGTTTCAGACAAAAAAAACGCCATGCTTTTTTTAGGGGATTCTGGTAATGGCAAAAGCACATCACTAGCGCTTTTACAGGCCCATGGTTTTGATTGTATTGCAGATGATTTTGTGCCTGTTGCTGCCCATAGTCAAGAAATATATTCTTTTCCAGCTGCAATTTCAGTTAAAAAAACAAGTCTAGACACCTTACTTCCTCTCTACCCAGAGCTTAGTGATAGTAAAGAGTATGATTTTAAGGTGGCGCAAAAAATTGTTAGGTATTTAAAGCCAAACAACAGTGATTTTTCTAGCCATTTACCATGCAAAGGCCTTGTGTTTATAAAGTATATAAAAGACGCTCCTTTGTCTTGCGAAAAAATAGATAAAATTACCGCTTTCCAAAAATTGGTGCCAGATTCTTGGCTGTCTCCAATAAAGGAAAATGCAGCCATCTTCTTAGATTGGTTTGACTCCTTAGATTGTTTTGAACTTACCTATTCTAATAACACTGAGATGGTAGCTCAGGTTTCTAAACTCTTTAGAGATGAGCTATAAAGAGGTCTATTATTTTGTTGCCATGTGTTTGACGATTTCTCAAGAGAAAAAAAACAAACAAATCATAGAAGCGCGCCTTAAACAAAATGATATAGACTGGGAGTTTGTGGTTGAGGTAAGTACGGGCCATTATGTGTTTCCGGCCATGTATTGCGCCTTAAAACGCGAAGGTTTTTTAACCTATTTGCCCCAAGAGCTGCTTAATTTTATGGAGCACGTGGCCAATACCAATCGAGACAGAAACACCCAAATCATTTCTCAGGCAAAAGAGCTGAACACATTTTTACTATCTCACAACATAACCCCAATATTTATTAAAGGAACCGCAAATTTATTGGCGGGTCTTTACAGTGATATTACAGAGCGAATGGTTGGTGATATAGACTTTCTTTTTTCTAGCCAAGACTACCCAAAAGCAATACAGGTTTTAAAAGAGTGGGGGTATTGTAAACAAAAACAGTTGGCGACAAAGTATCCTTACCCCTGGAGTAAGCACTACCCAAGATTGATTAAAAAAGAGACTATTGCAGCCATAGAAATACATGACAAGCTTTTGATAGAAGATTATACGCAAGAGTTTAATTATAACACTATAAAAAGCAGCATCCAGGTTATAGATAATGTTGCAATGCTAAGTGATGGTAATATGCTTAATCTGTCTATACTTTCAAACCAAATTAATGATTTCAGGTTTCGTTACAGAACAATAAACCTAAGAAATGCCTACGATGTTTTTTTACTCTCAAAAAAAGTATCTGCAAAAAATGCAGTTAACACTGTTAAGGGGTTAAGTCATCCACTAAATTGTTTTTTGGCAGCCTGCTGTGAGGTTTTTAATACTCCAGATTCTTTGGAGTATACAAAAACAAAAAAAACTAAAGCCTATCTCATTTTATTTAAAGAGCAGTTTACAAATCCTAGAAAAGCAAAAAGACGCAATGCTAGAATTAAACTTTATAATAGTATAAAGTTAATTTTTTCTACATTATACAAAGCTATTGTTTACAAAAAACATAGGGTTTGGCTCTTTTACTATATCCTAGAATTAAACTACCTAAAGGAGCATTTAAAAAAAATATAATTACAAAATTGAGTTTATTTTTTCTCTAGATTTCAACCTCAACCGCTATTAAACCACCACTCACTAACCTTGCTAGGTAAAAACAGCCTTACTATTTTACGATTTATCTTTATTGTTAGCTATTTGTTTGTAAACTAAATTTTTTGATTAAATAATTAGTCTTTAATACATAGTAATTTTTTATATTTATAATTTCCACAACATTATCTTTTAAATAGCTGCTATGAAGACACTTACTAGTTTTAATAAAACACTTTTAAATTACATAAATTTTAAAACTATTTTTAGTTTTATAGCACTTGTATGCTTCACTCAAACAGGGTTTGGGCAAGGCCTAGAAGATTTTGCTAACTGTACAGTAGGCTCCTCATATTCTAGTAGTAATTTTTTAGGAAATGATGGAATAACTTGGACATATACAGCCTCAAGAGATGAGGCTAATACTGCAGGTGTTACCGTTCCAGGTTTGATGTTACGGAGAGTTTCAGATGGTAGTAAAGTCACCTCAAGCACCATTACAGGAGGAATTGGAGATTTTTCAGTAAAACTCTATAAAGGTTTTACTGGGGGAGGTAATAGGCAAGTAGAATTGTTCGTAAATGGAGTGTCTCTGGGTACTTCAACTCCCTTTGACAATTATGATGAACAAATATTTATGGTGTCTGGAATAAACCAACCCGGAGATGTCATTATAGAGTTACGCAATACTACAGCAAAGCAAGTAATAGTTGATGATATAGAATGGACAGCTTTTTCAGGCTCTGTTCCTCCCGGAATAACATTAGGTGCGGTTTCAGGTAATACCAGTGAAGACCAAACAGCGGCAACTTTTACTACTGTTTTAGACATAGCTCCAACCAGTAATGTGGTATTAGATGTAACAAGTGGTGATACGGGTGAGGTAACAGTATCTCCATCATCTCTAACTTTTACAGCTGCAAATTGGGACACTCCGCAAACTATAACTGCCACTGGGGTTGATGATAGTGATTTAGATGGTGATATAGACGTAACTATTACAGTTGCGGTAGATGATGCAAATTCTGATGCTGCTTATGCTGGTATATCTGAAACTACAACTGTTACCAATGAAGACAATGAACTTCCACCTTTAATTATCAATGAATTTTTAGCAGATCCTGATGGTGTTAGCGGAGATGCAAATGGAGATGGTACAGCCAATACTTCAGATGACGAATTTGTTGAAATTTATAATAATACCCTTAGTGATATTGATATAACAGACTATAAGATAAATGATGCGTTTGGTCTTAGACATACATTTCCAACAGGTTCTGTAATACCTGCCGGTGAGGTGATTGTAGTGTTTGGTGGTGGTACACCAACTAATATTCCTTGTTTGAGTCAGGTTGCCTCCGTTGGAAATTTAGGCCTCAATAATGGCGGAGACACCATAACAATACTAGATGCCTCATCTGCGGTTGTAACTTCTTACTCTTATGGTAGTGAAGGGGGAGACAACCAATCCCTTGGTAGAGATTTGGATATAACAGGTGATTTTAAGAAACATTCTCTAATTACCGGTAATCCAGTTGATTTTTCTCCTGGAAGATACAATGAAACAAATATTCCTTTCTCGGCTGTTACATGGAGTGGAACCACCAGTAGTGACTGGGCAACTGCAACAAACTGGAGCACGGGAGTTGTTCCTACAAGTGCTGATATTGTTTATGTAGACGGCACCTTTACCAATGAGCCTGCTATAACAAGTACAGATGCTGCAGTTAACTCACTATTTGTTGCCACAGGCAATACCCTAACTATAGACGAGACCTCTTCTCTAACCGTATCTGGAGATTTCACCAATGATGGCACAGTTACTCTAAACTCTACTGCAGATGATTTCTCTTCTTTAATTGTAACAGGAACTGCCTCTGGAGATATCACATATAATAGATTTGTTAATTCTTATAACGACGGTTTTGGTGGTGGTTGGGATTTAGTAGGGTCACCCACTGTTATGACCATTGCAGATTTTACAACTGCAAATGGCGCTAATATTGAGGTGCTTGGAAGTGATTACGCCTTTAGCCAGTATGACAATGCAATAGGCGATTGGATAAGGTATGAAACTGCCTCGCAATCAGGAAGCTTTACCACTGGCCAAGGATATTCTATGGCAACTGTTGAAGTATCTCCTCCGCCTCCAGGAGCAGCAGGAACTGCAGTAGCCTTCACTGGTGCTATGCAAACTACTTCTCAAAGTATCAATGTTATAAATAATAACGGATTAAACGGTGTTGGAAGAAGATGGAATTTGGTTTCAAACCCGTTCCCATCATACATTAACGGAAATACTGCTGCCGAAGCAGTTAACAACTTTATGGATGTTAATAGCGGTGTTATTGACGGTAGTTTTCTAGGTGTTTATGGCTGGAATGGCTCTAGCTATACAACGTACAATAATACTTCTGAGGCTTTTTCTATCGCTCCTGGTCAAGGATTTTGGGTAGCAGCAGCGAACACTGTAGATACACCCCTTGATTTCACAACTGCTATGCGTACAACCACAGGAACTGGAGATTTTGTTGCAGGACCTCAGCCTCTGGTTTATAAACTAGAATTAAAACTATTTAATGAACAGACGCAGAAGGCTGCAACTAAGTTCTACTTTAGAGATGGACTTTCTCTAGATCTTGATCCTGGATATGATGCAGGAGCCTATAACCAATCAACAAAGTTAAGCACAAGATTACCGCAGGGGAGCCAAGAGTTTGCATTTGAAATAAACGCTATGGGCATAGATGCGTTGCAAAACACCAGAGTGCCACTTGAGATACGCCAAAATGCAGGACAGGCCTTTAGAGTTAGTATGGCAGAGGCAGATTTACCCCAAGACATCAATGTGTATCTA
>Ga0206128_1005016_pt1 | contig 10044 bp, 10 predicted proteins | sample Helgoland_Spring_7_FD_148601 | JGI IMG/M metagenome (GOLD analysis project Ga0206128, IMG submission 148601) | Pelagic subsurface seawater microbial communities from Kabeltonne, Helgoland, North Sea - Helgoland_Spring_Bloom_20160426_1 | ecosystem: Environmental > Aquatic > Marine > Epipelagic ...
ATCTGAACGATCCCCCGAACACGGGAGTTTTATTACACAGATCTGCTGCCGAGTGGGTATAAAATAAAGTGAGTATTTTGTCACAGATCTGCTTGCTTCATTTCCAGATGCCAAGAGCTTGTCGTAAGCAGGCAAGTGCGAACTGAAATTTACCCTTAGTAGGGCGGCTGGGTGTAACAAGTTGCCAGCCACGTTTCTGACCTTCCAGGCGCAGTTTTTCGGTGGGGTGCACCATGGTGGCGTGTTCGCAGATCAGTAACATAGGAAGGTCTGCATGGCTGTCTGAGAATGCGTGGCTGTTCGGTAAACGCTCATCTCCAGCTGGATCAAAATCGGCAGGGAAAAGGTGGCGCATTTTGCGGATTTTATTGGCGCCTTTGTTGTTGCCGCCCAGAAGCTCTGGAAATAGCTGGACGCGCCCTTGGATTTCTAAGGTGGTGGCGAAGCAGTGATCAAAGCCGAGCTTTTCTGCAATGGGTATGACCCAGATATCAGGGCTGGCGGAGCTTAAGACCATGGTGCGTCCAAGTTTTTTTTGTTCTTCAACGACCTCAAGCATTTCCGCGTAGAAGGAATGAGGAAGGTGCTGTTCGACAAATTCTGCGGCCAACTCTTCGAGCTCATCGCGGCTTAGGCCAACGAGGTAGTTGAGGAAGACGCGCTTCATGCCGCCAGCACCAAGGAGCTTAGTGAGTACAAGAAATGGAATCAGAATAAGTAGATAGAGACGACGCAGTGGCATGCGCTTGAGGATATAGTTACAGAAAAGCAACTGGGTATCCCAGGGCACGAGGGTTTGATCCAGATCGAAGAGGGCGTAACCTGTTTTAGCGGCAGAAGGATCTGCTGAGTTAACCTCTTGATGTTGTTGGCTTGTTTGCACGTGATGGAGATTTGCCGCTGATGCTTCGGTTGGCAAGCGCTCAGAGCGTGGATAAGGTGTTATTTTTTAAGCCGATGACCTTTGACCTGTGGCTTGCTATTTGCTGCAAGTTGCCAGATGGCGGAGATAGCAGGACGGTGTAAGTTTTTATGGGTGGTGCAGAGGCCTACCACGTAGGGTGCGAGATTTGGAGCGCCTTGAATTTTCCTGATATCGTCACGGAATGGGCTGCGCTCGAGCACGAGTTCGGGAACGATGCCAATACCGCAACCCATGCGAACCATGGCCAGAATTCCCTCGTTTCCCGACACCTCAGTATTGATGTTGGGTTCGATGTTGTGCTGTTTTAACCACAGGTCGAGTCTGCGCCGAGATAGTCCCGTGCGGGGTAGGACGAGGGGAGCGCTGGAAAGATCAAGTTCATCGTTCTTTGTGGTGGGCTGTTTCGATTTTTTGGGTGCTACAAAAACGAGTTTGGTTTCGATGAGCGGCATGAACTCGAGCCGCGGGTGCTGCTGATCTGGAAGGGCGGCAACAGAAATATCGATCTCGCCGTTGATGACCTGTTGAATAGATGCTTCTGCAGATCCTGTGCGCAGCTCGAGGTGAACATCGGGGTAGGCTTCTCGGCATGACTCTAAGAGGTCGGGTAGCAGGCTATAGACGGCCGTGACGGATGCGTAGATGGAGACGAGGCCTGAGATCTTGCCATGATCATTGAGGTCTTCGCGCATAGCTTCCCAGTCACGGATGGCTGAGCTGGCGTAGGTTCGGAATTTTTCGCCAGCTGCAGTGAGACTGACTGTGCGGTTATCACGCATAAATAGGGGCTGCCCCAGAGACTCCTCGGTGCGCTGGATGCTGCGCGTCAGTGCGGAGGGACTGAGGTTGCATGCCTGGCTGGCCTTGCCGAAATGAAGAAGCTCGGCGAGGACGAGGAAATTTTTGAGCTCGTGAAAGTTCACAAGCCATATTCTCTATTAAATTGCGTAAAACGCAATACTATGTATTGAATAAATCAATTTACGCAATGTTCTGACTACGCTTAGATATCACCGTTAAACAAAACACATACAAAACTTATGAGCCAAAACTATTTTAATTCACTTCCGCTGCGTCGTCAGCTGGACGAGCTCGGCACTTGCCGATTCATGGATATCTCAGAATTTGACAACGGCATTGAAGCCGCCAAGGGCAAGAAGATTGTCATCGTCGGTTGTGGCGCTCAGGGGCTTAACCAAGGCCTCAACATGCGCGACAGCGGTCTGGACGTATCCTATACGCTTCGTGCTGAGGCTATCGAGCAAAAGCGCCAGTCCTATCTTAATGCTAGCGAAAACGGTTTTAATGTCGGCACCTATGAGGAAATGCTTCCTAGTGCAGACATCGTTATGAACCTCACACCTGACAAGCAGCACACGGCTGTGGTGGAGACAGTGATTCCACACATGAAAGAGGGAGCTTGTTTCACCTATGCTCACGGTTTTAACATCGTTGAAGAGGGCGTTCAGATTCGCAAGGACCTCACCGTGTTCATGGTGGCGCCTAAGTCACCTGGTTCTGAAGTGCGTGAGGAATACAAGCGAGGTTTTGGTGTTCCAACTCTGATTGCTTGCCACGGCGAAAACGACCCCAACGGAAACGGCATGGAAATCGCCAAAGCGCTTTGTTTTGCTCAAGGAGGTCACCTTGCTGGGGCTCTTGAGTCATCCTTCATCGCTGAGGTGAAGTCAGACCTGCTCGGTGAGCAGACGATCCTGTGCGGTATGCTACAAGCCGGTTCATTGCTTTGTTATGATAAGATGAAGGCTGAAGGAATGGATACTGCCTACGCGGTCAAGCTTCTTCAAGATGGCTGGGAAGTCGTTACTGAGGCTCTCAAGCAAGGTGGTGTCACCAATATGATGGACCGCCTCTCTAACCCTGCCAAGATCGAGGCTTTCCGTTTATCGGAGGAGCTCAAGGTCATCATGCGTTCCCTGTATGAGAAGCATATGGACGATATCATTTCCGGTGAGTTTTCCCGCGGTATGATGGAAGATTGGGCCAATGGCGATGCTAAGCTTCTGGGCTGGCGTGAGGCAACTGGCCAGACTGAGTTTGAAAAAACTGAAGGTGTCGGTGATATTACTGAACAGGAATACTTTGATAAGGGAATTCTGATGATCGCCATGGTGCGCGCCGGTGTGGAGCTTGCCTTTGAGGTGATGGTCGAGGCGGGTATCGAGCCTGAGTCCGCTTATTACGAGTCACTACACGAGGTGCCGCTGATTGCTAATACCATTGCCCGTAAGAAACTCTACGAGATGAATCGCATCATCTCTGACACAGCCGAATACGGTTGCTACCTTTTCGCCCACGCTTGTGTGCCTCTGCTCGAAGACTTCATGAAGTCTGTCGACACTGATGTCATCGGTAAGGGTATGAGCCCTGAGGATAATGGGGTGGATAATCGCACGCTTGTGGATGTGAACTTCATCATCCGCAATCACCCTGTGGAGGAAATCGGCGAAGTTCTTCGCGATGCCATGGGCTCGATGAAAGCTTTGTAAAAAAGCAGTAAAACCTATTCACAAAGAGCCCTCGCACGTATGCGAGGGCTCTTTTTTGTTTCACTATGTTTGATTGTGCATTCAGCTGGAACTTTGCATTTCCTGCGTAATCAGTTTAGCGAGCTTCACCATGATTTTTTCTGGGAGTCCTATTTCCTTTCCCATTTGAATGAGGTGCTGTGGCACGGCTTGTTCAAGATGGGCGACACGGAGACGAAGTTGCTCTGCGCGGTAATGTAATTGCATATCTTGTTCAACACATTGTAGAGCGAGTTCACTCAGAGTTTGTTGTTCAGATAAGGGACCAGTCTCTTGCTGAAGAAGAGGCTCAACGGCATGATACATTTGTTGGGTCCAGTGGTGGTGTTTCTGATGTGCCTGCTGACTCTCAAGAAAATCTGACTTGAGATTGTTATAGGTGGGAAGTTTTTTAGAGATTAGCCCAGCAATGAGTTGCTTCGCACAATCATGTTGCTTGGATAATGAGAGCTGCTCGATACAGCTAAAACAAAAGTCATTGAGTTCAGAGTTTGAAATCTCATCTTCTAGGCTCAATGCAGCATGGACTTCGTTTTGCCAATCATCAGCATCGCATCGCTCAGAATGGTATCGGTAGGGGATGGGGCTCACCTGAGAGTGAGATGATGGCCGGGATGAGCGTGTGAACGTGCGAGGTTCATGCTGGGAACGGAATTGCCTGCGATGCAGGTCATGGCTGTGGTGATTAAAGCGTGACTTCATGGTAAACAGCGAGTTGCTAATATCTGGGCAAAAAATTACCTTAATGTGCTAATATGGGAAACTTTTTGAATACTGGCTTTTTAAATCATTATAAAAACAAGGGATTAGAGCAGTTAATTAACTAATCCTAATTATTATGATGGCTGAAACTTTGTGCAAATACCCTGTTTTAAGGGGTCTTTAATAAATGTTCTTGAGGCGTAAGTAAACTTTTGCTAATTTATTCCCATGTCGGAAGCTAATATCATGCAAAAGTTAGCGGATAGTGTATCCAAGATGAGCGATCAAATGAGTATCGAGCAGATGCGCTTGTACCAAAATTATGTGACCAAGTCGCTCGAAGCTCGCGAGGCTGAAGAGGCCTTTATGGATGCAGTGGATCAGGAAGCTGGAGGAGATTTGAAGACATCTCAGTATCTGCAGGATATCCGTCAGGTACTGGCAGATTTAACATACCGTTTGTCTGGCAGTGAAAGTGTCTTGCTTGCTTGCCTCACTAAAGCCCTCGAGGGAGAGGAGCATTTGGATACTAAGAGGCTCAATATTTTACTGCATAGCTACGAGAGAAAGCCTGCGAACGCGACGAAGATTGTCGATGCTCTTGAGAAAAAAGCATGGCTAGAAATCAGGAGTGATGGTCTGCATGCTCATAAGCTGTTCCGTCTGACTCGTGCGGGAGAAGATCGTGCTCGGGAACTGCTCGCTCAAGTAGGCCACGTTGGTGGCAGCGAGCGCCTGGCCATCGTTGACTGAGGAGCTCATCCTAGCACGGTGTACTTTGCCCCAAGGATTGGGGGAGTCTAGCTCGTGGTGGCTAGAAAATTTCTAAGCAGCTGCAGGCCGTTGTGCTGGCTTTTCTCTGGATGGAATTGCGTGGCAACGAGGTTACCGCGTCTTACTGCTGCGGCAAAGGAAACGGCATAGTCACAACTGGCGGCGACATGCTCAGTATGGCTAGGCTCAGGGTAGTAGGAGTGGACAAAGTAGAAGAAGGGGTTTGCGGGCATGTCTTTCCAGAGCCCATCATCGGGATGGCTGGGGCTTATCGAGTTCCATCCCATGTGCGGAATTTTTAGGTCAACATCAGGGAAACGTTTGACGGTGCCGGGTAGGATAGCAAGACCTTCAGTGCTCGGGGATTCAACACTTTTTTCAAAGATGAGCTGATAGCCGACGCAGATGCCGAGATAGGGTTTGTCTTCAGAGGTCCATTTTTGAATAGCTTCAAACATGCCCTGTTTTTTGAGGTTGGCAGCACAATCGCCAAATTCCCCTTGGCCAGGAAGCACCAGGTGGGTGATGTCTTGAAGTTGTTCTGGGCTGGTAATGAGCACGGTATCCGCGCCAATGGCGAGAAATGCATTCTCCACGCTACGGATATTACCTCTACCGTAGTCAACAATACCGACTTTCATGAATGGAGGTGATTAAGGGGGGTAGGCCTGCCGCCCGCGGATGCGAGCACTTGAATGCTAATCGACAAATTGACTAGAGCGCCTCTTTGGTGCTGGGGATACCTGTTTCACGAGGGTCGATCTCGATCGCTTGTCGCAGTGCGCGCGCAAGTGCCTTGAAGATAGACTCAGCAATGTGGTGGCCGTCACGTCCATAAAGGAGTTCGATGTGGAGATTGGCTCGTAAGTTGTTGGTAATAGCTCGGCAGAATTCTTCTGTCAGAGTGAATGGGAAGTTAGGTGCATCAGGAGTTGATGTCGGGGCACGGAACTCAAGATGCGGGCGGTTGCTCAGATCAATGACGCAACGGCTGAGGGTTTCATCCATGGGGAGGTAGGCAGAACCATAACGGCGAATGCCTTTTTTATCGCCAAGTGCCTGACGAATACAATCGCCTAATACTATACCGGTATCCTCGACCGTGTGATGAGCATCAACTTCGATATCACCGATAGCCTTAACCGTGAGATCAATCAGGCTGTGCTTGCTCAGTAGAGTGAGCATGTGATCAAAGAACGGGACGCCGGTGGAAATATCAGAGGTGCCAGAGCCGTCGAGATTGATCGTGACACTGATGTTGGTTTCCGCTGTTTTGCGGTCTTGGCTTGCGGTGCGTGCATTCATAGCTTGCTGGTGCGAAGAGTGCCTTCAGATAGTCCGATTTGCAATGGCAATTTTACCGATTAGTAAGTGCACAATCGTAGTGAATCATAGATTTGGCTAGAGTAGCCGCTGTTTACATCGGCACAGCCTTATTGTGAGAGAAGAGCTTGAAGCTCTTTTGGCGAAGCCGCAGCGCCGATCTTCTTGCCGCCTAAAATCACAGTAGCAGTGCCGGCCTTCATCTCAGAGGGCTCAATGTCAAGTTCAGGATACGAGCCTGAGTCAGACACCGCAATGAGCTGGCATGGTTTACTGCGCGCCATCGCTAACAAGGGTTCGCTGATTGGGCGTTTTAAATAGACTCTAGTGGATCTTGCGGTGGATTCGTGGGCAAGGTAATCGATCGCCGCAGGTGCCGATATTTGGGCGGTTCGCAACATAATGCCATCGAGTTGATCGGCTTGTTCTGAAAGTGACTCATCCGCAAGTCTCAGAGAAAGTCGCTTGGCATTGGAGTTGGCGATGGCCCATGTATTATCATTATCAATGCCATACAATGTATAATAGGCATAGGTAGGATAATCACGTGGGTATCCTGTGCCGTCATATTCTACAACAAATCCTGTTTCAGGATTTTTAAGACGCTGATTCATTTTTGTGTGCATTTCATGGGCAAATTCTAGCCACTTGGGATCGAGAGTTGCTTCATGCATGTCGAGAGCAGCTTGGCAAACCGTTGCGTAATCAGCACCTTTAGCGGGTATATCATTGAGCTGACCATTATACAGTGCCCTGTAAAGATCGCCATTTTGCCCGGTGAAGTGATCGCGGATGTAGGTGAGTGTATTTGTGGCTATCTTGAGGTGTGAGGCATTTCCCGTGGCGCGGTATCCGGATAAGCAGGCGCTGCTGTATGTTGCTAATGAGCCGGCTGTTGAAAGTTTCTCTAGAGTCGGTTTGCTCGGTTTTTGGGTGCGTAAGGCCTCCAGTTTTTTGGCGATGCCATCAAGTGACTGTGTTAGTGCTTTGGTTCCTATGGAGCTGCGCTTGGCGAGCTCAGGCAGGGTGGCTTTCCATGTGAGACTGTTTTTGCGGTAGTGGATCTTTTTCGGGTCGTCAATCAGGGGGATATTGCCCAGCTTACTGAGCCCGAATGCTTGAGTTGCAATATCTAATTCTCGTGGAGTTAGGGCTTTTTCGATTTCTGCAAATGTCCAAAGGCAAGGCTGTTCTTGGGCTGCATCTGACCGATGTAAGAGGCCCAACGCGACGCTGCCATCTTCCATTGCAAGGTGCTTTTGTGTGTAGTCAAGAATACCATTGGCAGCTTTGAGATACTTGGCGTCTTGGGTGGCCTGATAAAGACGATATAAACTCATCATAGACAAGGTCTGAGCTCGAAGTGTTTTTGAGAACTTGGGGAGGGTATGAGTCATGCCCTCGTAGCCGATGAAAACGCCTCCATCAAGTGGGTCTATTAATCCATAGATGAGCATTTTATCTGTAACTCGTATGGCAGTCTGCAGGCATTGTTGGCGTTGATGCGATGATAGTTCAGGGAGGTTTGATGCCCTTACCATTAGATCAATGTAGCGTGCGGGAGTGAGATTGAGTGCGTTGTCTATCGTATCCGAGACTGGGTCGAACAGTGACTTATTACGTGAGATTGGCCCTACCAGCGACGGGGTGTTGCCTGGCCCTGCCTCTGCGGGCTCGGGGAAACGGATAATGGAACGGGCGTCGTTATCTTTCCGGCTATTGGCTAAGGTATATTCTGGAGACTCCAGCCATAAATTCTGCACGGTGTTGCTAGTGCGGCGAATCACTTGCTCGACTTCTTCCATCGATTTTGAGTAGAGGGGACTCCATGAAACGAGGTTTCCCTCGTAAGAAAACCAAGCAAGTATTGGGCTGTTAATTGGTATTTTTGAGTTCATGCATATAAGTGCCATGTAATGCTCGATGTCTGGGTGGAGATTGGTATCAATCAGCGTGTTGATATGATTGCTTTTCAAGAGATTCGATAATGACGCTGATTGATTGATCCGGTCGAGAGCATCAAGTGTGTTGATGTCAGTGCCTGAACCAATCAGGGCAAAAACAATCCGCCTCTCGTTGTCGGCTTGTTTAAAAAGATCCTTATGCCAACTTTGCCAATTAACAGGAGAGGATGTTTGGTTATCGAGTAAGCTGCTTTGACCTGTACTCAAGGGGGCTTTTTCGTATGCCGTATCTTGACTATAACTAGCCGCGCTTTGCTCAGCTTCATCACTACTCGAGCGGCACCCGATCATGATGATAGATGTCATGAAAAGTGCGGTGGTTAATGCTAATGAAAAATGTTTCTTATATGTGGAGCTAGCGGCCATTGGTAAAGATGCGTGTAATATTTTTGTTATCGTAGTTTCATTCTACAAAGTTGCACCAAAAAAATGAATGTATCCTCTAGGATTTTTCCTTCAAAATAATCTCGCGCATGGGCGAAAAAATGCTTTTGTCTCATTGCGGAGTCGTTACTCTCACAAAGATTTTTATTGTTTTGATCACTATCGCCATAACCAGTCAAAAAGGAGGTGTGGGTAAAACCACGGTCTCAATCAATCTTGCCCACGCTTACGCAAGGATGGGCAAACGAACGCTGCTTGTTGATGCCGACCCACAAGGTTCTGTCGGCTTGTCCCTTACTCGACAATCACGATCACTTAGTGGTTTTTATGATGCTATTGCAGATTCTGACTTTCCCATCGATCAGCTGATTATACCTACTCGTTTAGAGACTCTTAGTATAGTTCCTGCAGGCCGCTGTAGTGATTACGAGCTAGGGGGAGGTGCGATGGGTGTATCGCTGCACCGTGTGCGAACCTTCTTTAAAATGGCCGAGGAACAAGGCTATGACGTTTGTATTATTGATACAGCCGCGGGACTGTTTGGAGCCACAGCCGATGTGCTCTCTGCCTGTACTGCGGTCGTTGTTCCTCAGCAAGCAGAGCCTCTAGGTGTGCGTTCCGTGCCCAAAATGCTTGAAGCGTTGACACGCATGCAGATCGTTAATCCCAGATTAAAAGTTTGCGGGGTCCTGATGACCATGGTTCAGAACCGGCTCGCGGAGAGTGTTGAGGCTGTGCAAGCATTACGAAATCTTTTACCGCAAAAAATGGTTTTGCGTAACGTCATACCTCGCGATGATCTTTTCGTTCGGGCAAGCGCTAAGGGCCTGCCGGTGGGAGTGATGGAAGAGGGTGCTGGAGTGCTGGCTGTCTTTGAAAATCTCCGCGCAGAAATTGACGCAACCATTAATCAGTAGACAATAAGCTAAAAATTAATGGATCCGCTACAACCATGGTTAGATGCTAAGGAGGTTCGCCGTTTGGCAGAGGGCTTGCTGGCTCCCCCCCCTGAGGTAGAGGAGGCTGCAGTGGATGCCGCCTATGGTGAAGTTTTTGAGGGTTTTGCTGGCGGCGATGATACACCAACTTTAGCTAAACCAAGCGAGGCTGCAGTGGTAGATTCGCCGGATAAACATGAGGTGCAGTCTGCGCCACAGCCGCTGCATAAGGCTGAGGATAAGGCTGAGAATAAGGCTGAGAATAAGGCTGAGGATAAGGCTGTAGATGAGGGTTCCATCGATGATGCGCTACCTCAACAAGCCGATACACCAAATATCGAAGTCACCAGTCCTAGCGAGGTTGCTGAGGAGCATGCGCGAACTGTAGAACCGATAGCTGCTCAAGTTGATTCTCCGTTTCACATATCAGCTAACCAAAATCACAGCGCGGCAGATGTCATAGCAGCCAAGTTTGATAGCCAGGA
>Ga0206128_1005021_pt1 | contig 10036 bp, 9 predicted proteins | sample Helgoland_Spring_7_FD_148601 | JGI IMG/M metagenome (GOLD analysis project Ga0206128, IMG submission 148601) | Pelagic subsurface seawater microbial communities from Kabeltonne, Helgoland, North Sea - Helgoland_Spring_Bloom_20160426_1 | ecosystem: Environmental > Aquatic > Marine > Epipelagic ...
AAAAAACGTGTAAAGAATTAATACTTAAAGATGAATATAGAATTGGAGAACCATATGAATTTAGAGGAAAACCATCGACTAAATGGTTTCATCAAAGGTGTCATTCATCTAATATTTATAAAACGGAGAAATTAATACCAGAAGTGTCTGCTATTTCCCAACAATCTAATAAAGAACCAAATATAATAAAAGAAATTGCTACTACTGGTAGAGCAAAATGTCAAAAATGTAATCAACTAATAACAAAGGGTGAATATAGAATAGGAACAGAATATACATTTAATGGGAAATCTAGTATTAAATGGATTCACGAGGTATGTAATATTATAAGGTCTATTCCCAAAACTACTAAAAAAATAAATAAATGTGATAGATGTGGTAGAAAAGGGCATAGTTACGAAGATTGTTATGCTGAAACTGATGTGAATGGCTTTGAATTAAGTGATGATGAAGAAGAGGAATGTTGTTTTAGATGTGGTAGAGATGGACACTATGCAAATGAGTGTTATGCTAAAAAAAATATTGATGGTTTTTATATTCGTGATTGAAGTTCAGTAGAACAACTATTTTTAATGGAGTATATAATTCGCATTTACCAGAAAAAATAATTTAAGAGATTATCAAAATAAAGACTTATATAAATAGAAATATTCTAATTGAAATAACACTAATTCTATCAATAATTCATAAATCTAGTTAGGGAAATGTATTATAAATGTAAAATTGAAAATATAAAAAATAGATAAATTGGATGTTATTTGAAGATAAATTGGGAGGTTATTTTCCTAAAGAAAATAAACAATTAGAATTTAAAGAATTTTGTCTGAAAACCCCATTAGATATTTATATATCACCTCAAGAAGCCGAAGAAATACTAGAGAAACGGATATGGAACCCAAAATTACAACCAGTTATAATAAAAAATTTACATATATATATTGATTCATTTCTTCCAAAATATATATGTTCATTTATTAATACTAATATCAATGGAACCTTTTATATGGGCATTAATGATTATGGTGAAATAACAGGTATACCATTTATGTATCAAATGAAACAAGACTTTATTGTTGGTTTAATTAAAGACAGTATTATTAAAAATATAAAACAAAGAAGAAACGAATCGATTCAACAATTAAATGATACACTAGTAGAAAAAATATTATCTAATATCAATTGTTCCATAGAATTATTAGAAATAGATAATATATTGATAGATGATGAAAATTCCAAATTATATGAAAAATATAAAAAAGATTTGATAGAGAGCAATGATAGACAATTAAAATATAATAATGAACGAGTTAAATGGTTGTTAAATTTAACAAAATATTCCACAAAATTAAAAGATATATTAAATACAACAGAAACTAGAAAAGAAATGATTGAATATATGTATAATAATGGTATAAAAGAAGATAACGATATGATTACCACATTAAACAAAAATAGATATATAACTATACCCGATTATGATAATTTACAACAACGGAAAATAAATACTAATGATATAATGTATTGGTTAGTAAAGTTCAAAGATTATATTACAAATAAAACAGTACTACAACGACCAGAAAAACCATTACCCATTAAAATGTATACACCTTATAAAATAATACAAAAACTATCATTAATAAGAAATATTTTAATAAACGACAAGCGAGTAAATTACTATTTAATTAAAATAACAGTTAATGGAGAAAATATAAAAGACCAATTATATTATAAAAATTATGGAGAATGGATATTTAGGAAAAGAGAGGAACAAGAAGATGGAAGTCCATATAGTTATTAGTAAAGATAACTATATGGATTACTATATGGATTACTGGTTATTCAACAACAATAAGAAATAATCACTATCCAGAATATTTATCTAGATACACTATTTATTATTTTTTATTTTTTATTAGACGATAAACCAGAAAATGATAACCTTAGAGTATAAAATCGATGCGGTTTAAATCTTCAAATGGTTAATATTAACAATATTGTGGATAGTCTATTGTAAATGGTTACTATCTAATAATTTATAAAATTTATTACATTTATCATTATTATGTAATGGTATCAGAGAAAATATTAAACTAGAAGTTATTATCTTTACATTATTAAAATCATTTTCCGTATATTTAGTAATAAAATAGTTTTTGAAATATTCTATATTACTATTTTGGTATTCAACATTTATTTCTTTATCTAATAAAATATTATCATAACCTATTAGTGATTGGTATAATTTTGCCCAATCATATAACCAATCACCATAGATAGTTAAGGTATCTCCTAATTGACCTCGCATATCTATCAATTTAATTTTTCCATATTGATTAATCATTATATTAGTTAGCACTGCGTCACCATGAATTAATGTTAATTTCCCAGAATTATTATTTTGATATTGTTGTAGTTTATTATTTATAGTAGTAAATATTTGATGATGGTTGGGATAACTACTATAATCATAACTATTATATCTCTTTTCTATTTTGGATGAATAATTAGCATAAATATTTACCTCTATCTCATTTTCTAATTTCACGGATTGAATTCTAACGATAGAATCCATTATCGATTGTAAAGTGTTGAAAGTAAGTAATTGGTCTACGTATAATAACGATGCTGTTAACCCATCTATTTTTTCTATTTTATACCATTTATTATTAATATCATAATCTATCATAATAGGATAGATATCTTTTATTTCATATGGTATATGTAAATAATAATAAATTTCACCAGATAGATTATTGGATTCTTTGGTAAATATCTCTATCATTGAACTATTTAATTGATTAAAATCTCTTGGTTTAATAGTATCTATATAGAAACCCAACTCTTTTTCCAAATCATCATAGCAATTTAAACCCAAATCATCTATATAAATATCGGCTTGTGGTTTTCCAAAATAGATTTCATCATATGGTATATTAAATTTATCCAATGTCTCAAAAGTTATTTTACCTATATTGGCCATTAATTTACCCACATTACCGTGATAGGTTTTCATTCTTCTAGCAGTATAGATAATTATGGTATGACCAAATGATTTTAAATATCTAAGATATTCTATATTCTTAGTGATTGGTTCTACACTAGTATAATCATTCACTATTTTAGGAAAAGTAACTAAGGTATTATCTAAATCAAAACATATTCTCATTTCTGGTAGTTTATTCTCCCAATCTAGACAAGATTTTTTAGGAAAATTATTATAGAAATATTTTAATTGTAATGGTGTTCCTAAACAAATATAGGTTTCATTAGGAATTAATATAGAGTTAAATATAATATCATCTTGTATCATTTCATTAATAACGGTGGAAGTATAGAATTCATCCTTTTGTCTAATATCATTATCAATAATTTTATCGGTATATTTTATTAATTGATGATATGAATGGAAAGCATAGGCTCCACTACAAGCATAGTCCGATATTTTGTCTTTTTCTACTATATTAGTAATAATATTATTTTCATTTAATAATACATAGGAATAAATGGGTTTATCTATAGTATCATTAAAAATAACTACTGCATTTTGTCTAGTATCCCAACTATCTAATATATTGGTTAAATAGAAATTATCAGAATCCAATGATATAATTGGTTGGTCTTCTATCTCTAATTGTTTTAATGCTATATTAATGGTTTCAGCAGCTCCTCTAGTATTATTTTCCAACACAAAAAATTTAAAATGTAATGATGGATATTTCTTTCTTAATTGGTCTTCTAATCTATATTTAACATATTCTTTATTATATGGTATATAGATGATAGTATTTTGGGTTATTTGTAATGAATCTATTAACCAAAATAAGATCGGTTTACCAAATACATTAATTAAAGCTTTGGGTTTTTTATAATGATGTTGTTTAAATCTGGTTCCAGTTCCACCTAATGGTATTATTATTATCATTAATTCCACTAAATATTATTTATTATTTGAAAAATGTAATTAGTATCTAATTACATTTCGCTAATTTTAATAATAGAGTGAAATAAGTTTTGTATTAGATAACTTATGTATTATATATTTGGAGATAAGTGTTTTGACTCTAATAAAAATCAATTAATAGGTAATATTACTACGGAACATATTTCCCATTCCAAATTAAATTTAGATAATGTCGCTATTACTAATGTAGATACTATATTATTATTTCAAAATAGATGGGATGTTAATTTTAGACATTTTATGATAGAAACGTTTCATCTATTATCTTGTCTATTTTCTAGTAATGTAGACAAAAATACTATCAAAATAATGATTGATAAAAACTATTGTAAGCATAGTTATCAAATATTGGAAATATTAAATCTAACCAAAAATATTATATTTAGAGAACCCAATTATTTATATCAGTGTAATCATCTAATATGGTCCAACACGTTCACCCCGTTTAATAATCCAGATTATAAAAAGTTACTAGAAACATTAATTAACAATAGTAAACAAATGTCTAATATCCAGTATTACGACAATATTTATTTATCTAGAGAACATATAGACGTATTTACCAATCAACACACACCCAAAAGATGGATAACCAATCAAAAAAAAGTGACACAAGTTTTTTACCAACATAATTATCAAAAAGTTCAAGTAGATAATTTAGATTTTTGGGACCAAGTTGCTATCATTAATAATGCCAAGAAAATAATTACTTTTATTGGGGCGAATTGTGAAAATATTGCTTTTACCAATAATCAAGCGAAATTCTCCATTCTCTATGCTCCCAATCAATCTTGGTGGGCAAATTCCTATAATTATTCCAATTCTCTAGATAAGATACAATGTTCCAATAGAGATAATAGTGTGGTATATAAACCTTCTTGGGGTGAAGGTGATTCTTTAAATGGTCCATATTTAGTGAATGTGGATATTTTGAAACATCATATGTAATATTATTTTGTGTGATAGATATAAAATTGAATAATTTATAAACCATATTATTAATATGTTATTGACACAATTTATAAATCTATATCATCAATTATATTTAGCAACTACTCAGTTAAATACTATAGTTATTAATACTATATGTAAAGATAGTATTAATAGTTGGAAAAATCAAGCAAAAAATGAACTAGGTAAATCTAGTATACAAATTCTATTATCTCTATTTGAAGATTATGATACTGAGTATAGAAATCAAATAAAATCAACAAATATAGATAATATTATTAGTCGTTTCTATGGTAAATTCAATCTACCATATGGTGATAGTAATCATTATCAAGAAGAATATTATAATTTTCACGATTTATTATATATTATTATGGATTTACCCAATTTACCACCAATGGTATCTACTATTATTGATGATTTTATTAATAATCGAATTAGTATATGCGTTCATTGTAATAAATTAATGACACTAGAAAATGTGACTGATTGTTATCACGAAAATCAAGGAGAGGCTATTTGTGACTTTAGTTTAACCAAAGTTAGTAACCAAGTATTCCATTGTAATAGTAATAAATCGATTCACCATCCATATGGTTTTGACGTTGATATTAAACATAGTAAGCCGTATTTTCAAGATTTGCTTTATCGTAGATTAGAAAACAGACTATTTAATCAATTACAATTAAATAAATGTTATCCTATTAATACTAAAAATACTACCTATATTACTACTCGATATCAAGAGATTATACAAAAAATTGTACCAAATACCATTATCTATTATAATGGTTTACGAATGGATTTAAGTAATCGATGGTCTATAGGGACTAAAGCAGTATCATTACTAAGAAACAAATTGGAAAATTATAAACGTATTATCAAAATGGAACAAAATTGGAATGAAATTATAACTACCCAAATAAACCAATTAGATATCATTATAAAAGACACTATATTACTTCATCTATCATTAGATATAGAGAAAAATATATTTAATACCAAAGAAGAAAAAACACAAAATATTAAAAATTATAGACAAACATTTTATGGATATGCTACTAATATGAAGAAAAATTTGGAAAATAGTAATCAATTAAATAGTTTATTACTGGATTTAGAAATAAATACTACTATTATCAATGATAATATATTGGATTCATATTACCAACAAGTAGATGAGGCTATTAATAACTTTTATATAGCTATTGAAACATTGGAATTATCTACACCATTGGATTCACTCATTTCTATTAGTAAAGTCCAGCATTTTAATTTAGATAATTGTAGTATTTGTTTAGAAAATGATAATCAACCAGAAATATCTAAGATAGATAAATGTGGACATTGTTTTCATACTAATTGTGTACTAAGATGGTTGATAGAAAATAATAGTTGCCCTATTTGTCGTTCTAATTAATATTTTATTTATCATATACACCACTACTAATCTTTTTGTATTTGGAACGGTTGTATGGTATATATTTCAATAGAAACACCATTTATTTGATGAATTAAATAGGAAAAATAAATTATACTTTATTAAAATATTATCATTAATGATAATATATCTTGGTGATTAATAAATGGAAGTCACTATTTTTTCTATTAATGATGTATATATATTACCCAATCTATCTAAATTAAAACACTATATGGATGAACAACAAAATAAAGATTTCTATACTACTATAAGTGGAAATTTTCTAACTCCATCTATATTATCTACTATTGATTATGGTAGATCAATAGTAGATATTTTAAATCAAATATCTATCGATTTTGCGTGTTTTGGTAATCACGAGTTTAATATACCTCAAGAAAAATTATCACAAAGAATTGAACATTTTAATGGTATTTGGTTAAATTCCAATATTACTCCATTAGATGGAACTATATCATATGCCATCACAGAAAAAAATAGTATTAGAATTGGTTGGATTGGTCTATGTACCACAGATACTCCAATATTATCTAATCCAGATAATAAATTAGTATTTAATGATATTATTACTAGTGCTAGTAAATGTGTTCAATTATTAAAACCATATACTGATATCATTGTGGCGTTAACACACCAAACCATTGAAGACGACCTTTTATTAGCAGAACAGGTCCCAGAAATCAATATAATATTGGGTGGTCATGAACATACTCCATATTTTAAAATAAATAATAACACTATGATTATTAAATCTGGAATAAATTGTGATTTTGTATCTACTATTAATATCAAAAAAGATAGGGATAAAATATCATATACCGCTATATTAAATGATATTAGCAACCATCAATCCAATAAAATGATAGATACCCAAATAGAAAAATATACTAAAACAATAGAAATATTCCACCAATTTAATTTATTTGAAACCATCTTAGAGAAACCACTATCAAGTAAATATACTAAAGATGGACAACAGTATTTATGTCAACTAATAAATGATGTGATAAAGGAGAGTTATCAAGTGGATGTAGTTATTACTAATGGTGGTGGTTATCTTGGAAATATAGATTATTTGAATAATTTTACTTATCGGGATTTATTAACTGAATTTCCATTCGAAAATAATTTAGTGGAGATAACTATGACTGGTAAACAAATCCAAAATACTATTATATATTCCGAAAATAAAATAAATATTAATTATGGTGGATATTTACAGTTAGATAGTGATTGTATTATAGAAAATAATACAATCACCTCTATTAATAATGCTAAAATAAATAATACTTATCGATATAAAGTAGTGATTATAGGTAAATTATTATTAGGTATGGATAATAATAGTGAATTAATAAAAATAGGTAAAACCCTAGATAATGTAACACAATTAGTAGAAAATGGGTTACCCATTAAATTTGTCATTTTTAAACATTTTATCCACCACCAATTAGGATCTCATTTTTATAATTTAAATGATAGTAATGAAACCGATTTGGATAAAAGTGAGATACATAAACACCTAAATACACTTACTAATAATACTATCACTGATATAGAATTAAATCTAATGATGGATATGATGGATAAAGACAAGGTTGATATGGTTGACAAAATATTCATAGATTATTTTAGGAGGATATTGTAAGATTTATTGCTTAAATACCTTTAATTAGATACTTACTACTATATAAACGAGGTATATTAACTAAGGTAAATGATCTATAATTATCACTGATTGAAAAGTATTGTTGTCTTTTATTACCTAAAATATTATTTTGATAAATATTATTGGGTCCAAATGTTTGATGTATACCATAAGAATAATGATTTGATGGAACACCATAAATATAGATAATAACCATAGTTAATATATATATCAATATATATATATATATATCAATATATATTAACTTTGAATATCTTACTGGTTTTCTATTATCTAAATGAATCGTATTTTGATAATCTAATAAATAGATACCAATTAAATAAACACAGATAATTATCAATGTATTTTTGGATGATAGATACCATTATTAATGGGGATAACTACATATCCCCATTAATACCATCATTAATGGGGTACTTAATATATATATTAATGATTTGTTAATGAGTTGATTATATAATAAATAGAAACTATATGCATGTATAATAGACCAACAAGTACTACTATATGGAACACCATACCATCTATTTAATACCGTAGTATCTGTTGTATGCCAAGTCCACCATATAAAACGCACACCTATCGCATCATATAAACCATATAATATACCAGAAATAAAAGAAGCAATAGCGATATTATTCGTTACTATAATAGATGGATATAATAAGATATTATATCCACCTAAAATATATAGTGGCATTCTATCAGTTAACATAATACTACCCTCCGCGTGCCAAAATGTATTGGTTATAGCCATTAACATAAATAAATGGTCATTAATAAAACCAGTAGTAATAGTAAATAACCAGAATTGTAAGTATTTATATCGGTGTAAATAAGCGTGATATAAATTAGTTATAGTAAAACCTAAAATTAATAGTTCTCCTATTAATAAAGTAGGCATAGTATTCCATAATTCAAACATTCTAATATATATATAATTACATTTATATTTATTACTTTGTTCGATTGATACTACTTTGTTCGATTGATACTACTTTGTTCTATTGATACTAGTTAGTCTAAAAAAAATTGAAAATATTTAGACAATAATAAGTAACTATGAGTTACCCAGTTCCCCAGAAATTTTCATCTTATCCAGACATTGAAATTAGTTTGGACTTGGCGAGAGATACCATCCAATTCTCTGGCAATACCTTCCCTATCAAAGATACAATCAAAGAAGCTTGTAAAACCATCAATGAAATGTGTTATTGGGATTCAGCATTCAAAACTTGGACTGCTCCACTGAGTATTATTTATATGGATGACTTAAAGGAGATTGTAAATATAGACCAATTGCCCAAACTAACTAATTCTAAGTTGGTATTGGGTGATATGGTTTATCTATCTAGATACTCCAATGATAAAACCAAAATTCAAAAGATAATATTGTATGGAGAAATTGAAAAAATTAGAGATTTGGTTCACTTTTATGGTGGATATCATCTTGATAAAAAAAATATTTACCAGAATGATTTACTTAATGATCTAAATATGGAATATTATGAATTCGGTTCTGATATGTCATCTTTTGCCGATAAAAATCTTCCATTGTTTCGTGAGGTATTTGGTTTAACACATCTAATAGAAAATGAATGTCACGGTAAAGCAATATCTAAAAAACACCAAAAACGGCTAGATAAACAACGGACAATCCAAGAAAAACAACAACTCAAATATAGAAAATATAGAGAAAAAATCCATCAATCATATCGAAAAGTAGAAATGACCAAAATAGATACACGCAAAGATAAACGTGGTTTTGTGTTAAGTGTACAACAAATTATTACTGGTCCTGAAAAAGATGTGAGAATAGTCTATAATGATATTCTATCCCAATATTGTTTTATTGGTTATGGAACTCAAATCATTAATGAAACCTATATTAGCAAAAGACCCAAAATCTTAAAATTAACATTGGATAGGTCCACTACCACAGGTGATTAGTTTATCATTTATCTAAATTACTATAGTGTTATAGTGTTATAGTGTTATAGTGTTATAGGTG
>Ga0206128_1005028_pt1 | contig 10030 bp, 6 predicted proteins | sample Helgoland_Spring_7_FD_148601 | JGI IMG/M metagenome (GOLD analysis project Ga0206128, IMG submission 148601) | Pelagic subsurface seawater microbial communities from Kabeltonne, Helgoland, North Sea - Helgoland_Spring_Bloom_20160426_1 | ecosystem: Environmental > Aquatic > Marine > Epipelagic ...
TTTTTGAACTACAAGAACAAGTTAGGTGGGCAGACAGTCTTAGTCAATATCAAAAACACTTCACCGAATTAGGCGTAAAATTTAAAGCTCTTAAATCGCATTATTTGGGTCTAAACCTTCGTTTTGTTAACGAATTTGAACAAGATAAATACATGCGAATAAATGCAGACCTGAACTCAGACTTCAAATTAAAAAACAGTCCTATTTCTTTTGAACAAAGACTTCGAATACAACAATCGTGGGATGCACTAGGAAAACTTGACAAAAAACAGCTGAGAGGAAAATGGGGTGTTGTTTTTAAAACAAAATTCCTTGAACCCTTTATAGCTCATGAAGTTTTTTGGAAATTAGCTGAAACAAATGAATTGAGTAAACAAAGGTCTACCATTGGAATGGGTTGGGACATGATTGACAAACTTAAAATGAAATTATTTTTAAGAAGCCAAAAACAATACAATAGAAAAAATCCGGAGCAAGTAAAAATTATAGGCTTTGGATTACACTATAAAATTTAAGTTAAATTTAGATCGACAATTATGAAAAATCTAAGCACAATAATCCTACTTCTTGCCCCTCTATTTTCGGGTGCTCAATCTTGTGATTTACCCCAGTATTATAGCGGGTTGAATACGGGTTCAAACATGTCAATACTTCTTCATCAAGACTTTATTGCGAGTTTAAATCTTAACGCAAACGCACCCTATATAGTTGCGCTTTCAGAAAGTGGAGTTGTAGTTGGTTCTAAAAGTTTGGTGGATGAGAATGGGGCTGTTGTTTTTCAAGAAGCTATTGCGGTATGGGGAGATGATACCTCTACACAAGATGTGGTTGATGGAGCCCTACCAGGAGAAACAATTGTACTAAAAGTAATAGACGGAGCTGAATTGTACACCATAGATACCGATCAAATGGAAATTAGCTTTGCAGTTAACGGGTTAATTGTTGTATTAACTGGAACCATGAATTTTGAGTGTACTGGAGTCGTATTGGGTTGTACAGAGACGATTGCTTGCAACTTTAATTTAGATGCAACAGAAAATGACGGCTCGTGTGAATATGCAGTTGAATTTTATACCTGCCAAGGAATTTGCATTACAGATACGGATGATGATGGCGTGTGTGACGAATTAGAAATTGCTGGATGCGTTGAGCCTATGGCGTGTAACTACAACGCTTTTGCTACCGATACAATTGAAAACTGTGTGTATCCAGAACAATATCGAAACTGTGAGGGTGCGTGTGTAAGCGATCAAGATGGAGACGATATATGCGATCAAGAAGAAGTAGAAGGATGTACCAATTATTTTGCTTGTAACTACATAGCCGAGGCAACAAACGATGATGGTTCGTGTATCGTAATTAACGCTTCTATACTATACGATGCGCAAAATGGACTGCTAAGTTTAGATACAAATATAGACAGCCTTAACATTACCTGGCTTTATTACGATGCAGTGATCCCTTTTGAGCATAGCGACTCTATTTATGTATTAGAAGATGGTGTTTATGGAGTGTTGGTTTTTGATTCTGAAAATGATTGCGGTACTTCAGATACAATTCATATTAATGTGGTTGACTTGAATCAAATTAGCCAACCTAAAATACGTATTTACCCAAATCCTGCAATTTCTGTTTTAAACATTGAATTAAATAAAGAAAATGAGCTCGCGATCTTTAATTCTAATGGAGCAGAAATGTATCGTACAAAAACTCGAGAAACAGCTGTTAACGTAGCTAATTATCCGTCGGGAGTCTACTTTATTAAACTAGTACAAAACAACAATCAAATTGTTTATCCGTGGGTAAAAGAATAAATAGAATACACGTTTAAAAGGGTCTTTAAATCACTTTGCATCAGCTACTCAAAATCCTGATTTTTCGTAAAAAAAAACACAGCTATTGGAAATAGAATTTCGCATTGCATATCTGCGAGTATTGGTGTAGATTTGAGGCTTATAAAGCATTGTTATGTCAGAAAATAAAGGAAGAATAAATTCAAAAACTGCACCAGAACCTGTTGGGGCATATCCACATGCGCGCAAGCATGGTAACTTATTATTTTTATCCGGTGTTGGTCCTCGTGAAAGAGGAACAAAAAAAATACCAGGAGTTGAACTAGATGCCAATGGAGAAATCCTATCCTATGACATTGCAGCTCAATGTCATTCTGTATTTAACAATATTAAAACCATTGTAGAAGACGCAGGCTCTTCTTGGGATAAAATTATCGATGTGACGGTTTTCTTAACCAACATGAAAGACGATTTTAAAACCTACAATAAAATTTACGCAGACTACTTTAAAGACAATCAACCTTGTCGAACTACAGTAGAAATATTAAGTCTACCTACGCCAATAGGCATTGAATTAAAAGTAATCGCAACAATCGACTAAGTACAGCAATGAAAAAATACCCAGAATACAAAGGACTCAACTTACCAAATGTTGCTGCGGAAGTTTTAGCAAATTGGCAAAACAATCAAATCTTCGAAAAAAGTATTGCAACTCGCGAGGGCAATAAGCCATTCGTTTTTTTTGAGGGACCACCTTCAGCAAACGGAATGCCCGGTATTCATCATGTAATGGCGCGAAGTATAAAAGATATTTTCTGTCGATTCCAAACCTTAAAAGGATTTCAAGTAAAACGTAAAGCAGGTTGGGATACTCATGGTTTGCCAGTTGAATTGGGTGTAGAAAAAGAGTTGGGAATCTCTAAAGAAGACATTGGAACCAAAATCTCGGTAGAAGACTACAATAAAGCCTGTAGAGAAACGGTAATGCGCTATACAGATGTATGGAATAAACTTACCGAAAAGATGGGTTATTGGGTTGATATGGAAGACCCATACATAACCTATGAAAGCAAATATATGGAGTCCGTTTGGTATTTGTTATCCGAACTCTACAAAAAAGATCTAATTTACAAGGGCTACACTATCCAACCTTATTCGCCTGCTGCAGGTACAGGGTTGAGTTCGCACGAATTAAACCAACCTGGTTGCTACAAAGACGTTAAAGACACATCTGCAATTGCACTTTTTAAAGCTAAAAAAGAAAGCTTGAAGGCACAGACTTTAAAGTCGGTTGAAGGCGATATTCATTTTATAGCATGGACAACCACACCATGGACGCTCCCTTCAAATACAGCACTTTGTGTGGGACCTAAAATAGACTATGTTCTTGTAAAAACCTACAATCAATATTCAGGCACTCCAATGAATATTGTTTTGGCTAAAAAATTAGTTGCTAAACAACTTTCAGGAAAATACTTTGAAGCAGAAAATGAAGAAGAGCTTAGTGCTTTCGAATTTGGAGCTAAAAAAATACCTTACATAGTAACTCAAGAAATCAAAGGAAACGAACTCGTTGGAACTCGCTACGAACAGTTACTACCTTATACCCTACCTTATCAAAACTCGGAAAATGCGTTTCAAGTAATTTCAGGAGATTTTGTTACGACAGAAGATGGTACCGGAATCGTTCATATTGCTCCGACTTTTGGGGCAGATGATGCAATGGTTGCCAAAACATTTGACATTCCTGGGATGTTGGTTCTTGATGAAAATGACAACCCACGCCCGTTAGTTGATTTACAAGGTCGATTTGTACCTGAAATGGGAGAATTGGCTGGAATGTATGTGAAAAATGAATACTATGCAGAAGGACATGCTCCAGAGCGCTCAGCTGATGTAGAAATAGCGATTAAACTTAAAGAAGAAGACAAGGCTTTTAAAGTTGAAAAATACGAGCACTCCTATCCGCATTGTTGGAGAACAGACAAACCCGTATTGTATTACCCATTAGACTCCTGGTTTATTAAATCTACAGCGATGAAAGATCGTATGATAGAACTTAACAAAACCATTAATTGGAAGCCTGCATCTACAGGTATAGGAAGGTTTGGAAACTGGCTTGAAAACCTAAACGACTGGAACCTTTCTCGATCCCGATATTGGGGAATCCCAATTCCTATTTGGTCTACCGAAGAAGGTGACGAACGCATATGCATTGGCTCGGCAGAAGAATTGTTCAAGGAATGTGAAAAAGCGGTTGCTGCTGGGTTAATGAAACAAAATCCAATTACCGATTTTGAACCTGGGAATATGTCCCAAGAAAACTACAACAAACTAGATCTTCATAAAAACTACGTTGATGAAATCGTATTGGTTTCTCCAAGTGGAAAAGCAATGAATAGAGAATCAGACCTAATTGATGTTTGGTTCGATTCTGGATCAATGCCTTATGCCCAATGGCACTACCCTTTTGAAAACAAAGACCTTATTGATGGCCAGACTTCTTATCCTGCAGATTTTATTGCTGAAGGAGTCGATCAAACACGAGGATGGTTCTTCACCCTACATGCCATTGCTACAATGTGTTTCGATTCTGTAGCGTATAAAAATGTTATTTCAAACGGTTTGGTTCTAGACAAAAATGGACAAAAAATGTCTAAACGTCTAGGTAATGCAGCCGATCCTTTTGAAACCTTAGATAAATTTGGCCCAGATGCTACGCGATGGTATATGATAACCAATGCACAACCATGGGACAATCTTAAATTTGACTTAGACGGTATTACCGAAGTACAAAGAAAATTCTTTGGAACACTTTACAATACCTACTCATTCTTCTGTTTATATGCTAACATAGATGGATTTACCTACGCAGAAGCCGATATTGAACATGAACAAAGACCAGAAATAGACCGTTGGATTTTATCAGAACTTAACACACTTATGACAAGTGTTGATAAATCTTACAGTGAATATGAACCTACTCGAGCGGGTCGTTTAATTCAAGAATTTGTTACCGAAAACTTAAGTAACTGGTATGTTCGCTTGTGCCGTCGTCGTTTTTGGAAAGGAGAATACGAGCAAGATAAAATTTCGGCTTACCAAACCCTATTTACTTGTTTGGTAAATGTTGCAAAAATGGCTTCTCCAATAGCGCCATTTTTTACCGATCGGTTGTACAAAGATTTACTTGATGCAACTGAACTTCCAACAGAAGAATCCGTGCATTTAACTTTATTTCCACAAGCAAATCAGGCGCTGATTGATAGCGATTTAGAAAAGCGTATGCAAATGGCGCAAAACATTACCTCAATGGTTCTTTCTCTTCGTAAAAAAGAAAAAATGCGCGTACGTCAGCCATTGCAAAAACTAATGATACCGGTTTCTGACGAAAAAATGAAGCTCCAAATTAATGCAATAAAAGATTTAGTTCTTTCCGAAGTAAATGTAAAAGAGCTAAACTTTATGTCCGAAGACTCTAACATCCTTGTAAAAGAAATTAAAGCAAATTTTAAAACTTTAGGCCCTAAGCATGGAAAGCAAATGAAAGCTATTGCAGCAGCAATAAGTACATTTGAACAACAAGATATTAAAAAACTAGAACAAAAAGGAAGCTATACGCTTACTATAGATGGAAAAGAACTTGGTATAACTACAGATGATGTTATTATAAGTTCTCAAGACATACCCGGATTATTAGTTGCCAATAACAAAGGCATTACCGTTGCATTAGATATTACAATGGATGAAACACTAATTGAAGAGGGGATTGCAAGAGAATTGGTAAACAGAATCCAAAACATACGAAAAGATTCAGGTTTAGAGGTGACAGATAGAATCCGATTAAGCATAACAAAACATCCTAAAATTAGTGCTGCCATTGCCACAAACAACAAATATATATGTGAGGAAACCCTTGCAGATGAGATTGTTATTGTGGATGATGAGCCGAAAAATGGAGTTGCGATTGAATTTGATGATATAAAGACTTATATTGCCTTAATAAAATAAAATAAAGGATTATGTTAGAAATGAGTAAACGATATTCAGACAACGATTTAGATGATTTTAAAGTATTAATTCTTGACAAAATTGAGTCCGCAGAACGCGACTTAAAAAGATTAAGAGACTCCATAACACAAAGTGCTGGTAATGGAACCAACGACACATATTCTGCCTTTAAGGCTTTTGAGGAAGGTTCTGAAACACTTTCAAAAGAATCAAATTCAATACTAGCACAGCGTCAAGATAAGTTTATACGTGACTTAAAAAACGCCTTAATTCGTATTGAGAACAAAACGTACGGAATCTGCAGAGTTACAGGTAAGTTGATTCAAAAAGAACGTTTAAAGTTAGTGCCTCATGCAACACTTAGCATTGAAGCCAAGCAGATGCAAAATCGCAAATAAATAAGCATTGAAAAAACCCATCTGGATTATTCTAATCACCCTTTTTTTAGATCAAACTCTAAAAATATGGGTGAAAACTCACATGTTTTTAGGTCAAGAATATAAAATTCTAGATTGGTTTTACATTCATTTTACCGAAAACAACGGCATGGCTTTCGGGATGGAACTAGGCGGCGATTGGGGTAAATTGACACTCAGCTTGTTCCGAATTATTTTTGTTGTGTTTATAGTGGTTTACCTCATTAAACTGGTAAACAAAAAAGCGGATCAAATTCTTATCTCATCACTTTCGTTGGTCTTAGCAGGTGCTATTGGAAACATTATAGACGGTGTTGCATACGGAGCTTTATTTTCTGATAGCTATCATCAAACTGCTTCTTTTTTACCTGAAAGTGGCGGTTACGCTCCCCTGTTCTTTGGAAAAGTAGTAGACATGTTTTACTTTCCAATGTTTAAAGGGTATTTGCCAGAGTGGCTTCCCTATTGGGGTGGAGAGTACGTTGTATTCTTTCGGCCTGTTTTTAACATTGCTGACGCAGCAATTTCTATTGGTGTTGGAATAATGATTCTATTCCAAAAAAGAATTATGAAAGAGATTGACTAACGTAAAATTTAATACGCGTTGGAAAATATTCAAAAATAGTAAGCAACAAAAAAGCCACCTAAAAAGGTGGCTTTTTTTATATGAGTAGGCTTATTAGTTGGCAAACCTTTTAACTACTTTTCCAGAAGAATACATATCAAATATCATAATTCCTCGTGCATCTTGAGCTACTCTTTTACCCAAAACATCTATAGAAAATAAGTAAACTGAAGAGTCCTCTTTGATAAATTCATCCGCAATAGAAAGGTCATTAGGGAGCAATACAGCATCTATAACATGAACTACACCATTGTCGGCTTGTAAATCTGCTGTGGTAACTATTGCGCCATCAATTTGTACCATTTCCATAGGGAAGGTAACTTCAAGACTTGAACCGTTAACAGTAGGAATCATCATCTGATCAGTTAAATCCGCAGAAAGTAAAAGGCCAGCATGAACATGATGTGTTAAAATACTTGTTAACTGTCCACTTGGATCTGCTAAAATAGCATTTAATGTTTCCTCAGGTATTAGATCGAAAGCTGCATCTGTTGGGGCAAAAACTGTAAATGGCCCAGCTGAACTAAGCGTTTCAATTAAACCAGCCAAAGTAACGGCACTTGCTAAAGTAGTATGATCAGGCGATCCAACAATTACATCCACTACAGTTGCGAGAGTTGCATAAGAGTAAGAGAAGTTAGTCGGTAGATTTATTTCATCTTTAGATAACATTCCTTGAGCTACAACTTCGTTCATAGCAGGTCTAAAATACCCCCAAACAATACCTTCATTATCCATACCTTCTCCCATCAAGAATGTTAAAACATCCTCTAGATTAATTGGGCCAAATACGAGGTAACCATCAATCTCTTGAGGCGTGTACTCAATCCCATTTTCAGCTAAAATAGAAAAATCAAATTCGGTTGCTTCTATAACAAAGAATAGATCCTCACCCGTCATGTTCATGTTTGGATACATTGAATCCATAGGTAGAGATCCAATACCTGGAAACACATCTTCAAAACAAGTAAATGCGTCAGGATTTTCAACTTCAGTCACCTCAAAGCACAATTCGTTTGTATTAACTCCAAAACCTAAAGACTCAACAAATCCATCATCCAAAGAACCTGTAAGCAAAACGCCATCTGGAGAATTAATGCTGAAGGTAATTCCACCCCAGCCGTCTCCCCAAGAGTCAAACATGTTAAACTGTGAACAACCGTCTTCTATGCAAACTGGAGTTAATCCGATAGTACCATCGTATCCTGCAAGCGACCAAGAAATTTCTTCTTGGTAGCCGAAACCAGCTGTTTCAAATTCTACGGTAGCTATGGAAGATCCTTCTTCACATGTTATAGGCCATTGAGCTGGATCTTCACCCCACATCCAATCGCCATTAGCTACCGCTAAACAAAATTCTTCTAATTCTGCAGAGGCCTCAGGATCTCCAAAATTCATATACAATGCACTTGCCTCTGGATAATTGTAAATACAATCCCAGCTAAAGTAGTTTGAAACTTCTGGATCAACGTTAACAGAATCTTCATAAAATTCAGCACAATCTAATGAAGCTAAAAACAAGTTGAATGAGTCTTGATTAAAATTTAAAGTATCAATCTCTATAAACTCACCATTGCAAGTAATAAACACTCCATCTGGCACTTCAGGACTATTATCTAGCTCCTCGGGCTCAAAAGTTGAACATACTTCATTTAAAGCAGCGTTGACTTCAGCTGTAAATATACTTCCACCAGCAAGAAAGATTTCAGAAGCCTCTGGAGAGTTATACAAGCACTCCCAATTACTAAAACCAGTTTGAGCAAAAAGGCTTGAAGAAATAAAGCCTAGAAAAATAAAAAGAATTTTCATGAAAAAAAATTTTATTGGTTAATTTGAAGTCAACTAAGCTAGTTAGAAATAAACGTGCCAATTATTGAAAAACAATAAATAATGATTGATATATGTTTAGATAAAAAACTTAAAAGAAAGACTTTGAGGTACAAAAAAGACATACAATAACAAGTATAAACACAGACCAACTAAGGCAAAGAAGTGATGCCGGGTAATGAATTAATTAATCTTTTTGTGTAAGCCGATTTAGAATTTGTGAGCAAATCTTGAGCTAAAATTGACTCTTCAATTTCACCTTGGTTGAGGACAATAACTCGATCACAAAAATGTTTAACAATCCCTAAATCATGAGAAATAAAAAGATAACTTAAAGAGTAGGTTTCCTTTAACTCGTTCAACAAATTTAAAATTTGGGCTTGAACCGAAACGTCTAAAGCAGAAACAGATTCGTCGCATATAATTATTTTAGGCTCTAAAGCTAATGCTCTGGCAATTCCAATACGCTGCTTTTGCCCCCCCGAAAACTCATGAGGAAATCTATAATAGTGTTCTGGTTTTAAACCCACATTAGAAAGTAGCTCTTTTGCTTTTTGCCTTCTTTCTTTGTTTGAGATTCCAATACTGTGTACTCGCATCACCTCAACCAAAGCAACTCCTACTTTTAATCTAGGATTAAGCGCACTTGCTGGGTCTTGAAAAACCATTTGAATTGCCTTACGGAAGGCTAATGCATCTAGCTCAAGTAATTTTTTAACAGAATCTCCATAAAATTTAATGGAACCACTGGATTGATTTTCCAACTGTATGATGCATTTACCAAGTGTACTTTTCCCACTACCCGACTCGCCAACAACACCTAAACTTTCTCCTTTGTACAAGGACATAGTCACCTTATTTAAAGCGACAATATCATTGCTTTTTCTAAAGAAACCAGAATCCTGATATACTTTACTAAGCGCATCTAATTCTAAAATTGGAGTTTTGGTATAAAGCTCTTGATGTTTGTCATCAACCTGTTTTATATTCAGCTCATTTTGAGCGTAAAATTCTTTTATGTTAAACGATGGGTTGTCTAAAACATCAGATACAGTGGCTAATGTTTTTAAATTTTTATGCATTGCAGGACGACAGGCTAACAATGCTTTTGTATAGGGATGAGTAGGTTTAGCAAACAATTCGTTTGCAGGTTTACATTCTACTATTACGCCATTTTGCATCACTGCAATGTGGTCGGCTACCTCACGAACCAATTCTAAATCGTGGCTAATAAACAAACAACCCATCTGGTGTTTTTGCTGGAGCGATTTAATTAAACCCAAGACTTCTTTTTGAACCGTAACATCTAGAGCAGTAGTGGGTTCATCTGCAATTAAAACTTTAGGATTACATGACAA
>Ga0206128_1005035_pt1 | contig 10015 bp, 8 predicted proteins | sample Helgoland_Spring_7_FD_148601 | JGI IMG/M metagenome (GOLD analysis project Ga0206128, IMG submission 148601) | Pelagic subsurface seawater microbial communities from Kabeltonne, Helgoland, North Sea - Helgoland_Spring_Bloom_20160426_1 | ecosystem: Environmental > Aquatic > Marine > Epipelagic ...
TATTAAATTATTATTTTTTAAGAATTCAAAAAAATAATTAGATTTTCCTCTACCATTACTATAATAATAAGTTTTTGCTGTTTTATTTTTATTATGAATAGTAGCATTTAGTTTAAGAGTATTATTAAAGTATTCTATAACTTCATTATCCATTGTAGTAATTGCGCTTGAATTAGAATTTCCATCACCAATCCAATAACCTAGTATATATGGATCTAAATCTACGGCATTATGTTCAAAATCAACCCCATTACTATATATATAGTAATTTCTTTTACCTATTTTGTTTTGGATTTTAACAAACTCTTTAACTGGTATTTCAATAATATCATTATTTCTAATATAGTTTTCATTATTTTTTAGATTGTCTTTAAAATCCTCAGCAGCTTGTAGTGCTTCTTGTTGAGTATTATAATAAAATACATTTTTCCTATATACTTTCTTAGTATTGCTTTTATATGGGAAATTTTTAGATACATTCGTGGGATAACCTAATAAATCTTTTTCTTGCCATAGAACTTTAATACGATTTTCTTTTTTGCAATTATAGATACTACCTATTTCAGTGGCTTTAATGCATAAAATATGATCTTTATTTACTGTAAATTGGTGACCTTTACTAGTATTAATTTGATACATTTCATCAATACCAGTATGTAATTTTTTTACTATTCTGGGAGTAGAATCATCACCCATTAAAGAATCACCTAATTTTACATCTTGTACTTTTTTAATATCACCATTAGACATTAGAATCTCACTATTTTTTGAATGACATCCAGTCCAAATATGAAATTTTTCATCACTGGTTTTACCAGACAAAAAACTAGATAAGGTGGTAATTACATATTCTCTAACTGCTGGTTTGGGTAATATTTGTGATAAAAATGTGTAAATATCTAATACTATTTGATTTTCTGGATTATATGGTATATAATTAATACCAGTAGAAAATGATAAATAATCTTCTGGTAATCCCGGTCTAAAACTGGCGTGTTCCAAATCGTATACTCCATTATTAAAAGAAATTAGATTAACATTACTATCTAATTTTTCATCAAATTCACCATTATAAAATAAATCGTGTAATTCAGTCATTACCGATGCTTTATAAGCAGTGGTAGATAATTTTTCAGAGATAGAAATACAGTTTTTCATTTGTTCTAAATAGATTTTGGCTTTAATACTATCATTATTTAATTCGGCTTCTTGGTTTGCTCTACCATATTCTTGCCTATATTGAATAAATAGTGATCTTACTTGTGTAGATAATAATTGACGTAGATGGATACCACTATCACTTTTAGACCATTGATGATTGTCAAATTTATACCATATTTTATGTTTAATCGACGAACAGACAAATTCATCTGCATAACATAAATGGACGATTCTTGCTAATTCATAACTAGGGACATTACCTTTCTTATAAGATAATACCTTGGGTAATTCTACATCTACGCTATTTTTACATAATTTATTATATGAATATAAATTATCTTCTTTGGCCCAATATCGTAATGTGTAATAGGTTAACCCACCTTCCATATAATTCATTTTATCCCATATTTTTTCACATTCACCATTGTTATATTTCGATGATTTACTACTTATTTCTATCCATTTATTTAATAATAAATGTCCTGGTGTTTTGTTATTACTATATTTATTCCAATTATCTATTTGATTTTTATGTATGGGTAAATTAGAACTAATATTATGTAGACATATACCTAGATTATACCAACTTTTATACTCTTCGACTCTATCAATTTTTAATAAATCAACTAATTTTATAGAAAATTTAATTTTATTTATATTTTCTGTTGCTAAATCGATATCACCTATGAATTGTATAATATTAGTAGATTTATTTTCAACGACTTCTGTTTTGTTTTCTTGCTTCATCATAACTTCTTTTTTACATTTTATATCTGCTTTTACTTTATTTTCTGGTAATAGTCTTTCTATATCCTCGTCATCCATTATCATTTTACTTGCATTACTGGTTTTTTTCCTCAAACTAATGTTAAATAGAATTTCTTTAGGATTTAAAACTATATCTAATTTTTCTGTTTTATCTGGATATACCTGATAGATATGAGTCAATTTATAAGGTCGTTTTTGGTCTGGTTTCATACTTCCATATAGAAACATACCATTACTTTTAATTACCGATTTGTCAAATATATCATTCAAATCATTGGTATTATCTATATAATCAAATAGATCTGTTTTATTAATATGGTTTATTACTTTTTCTCTAATTAATTCTTGAATATTGGGTTTTGTTATAATATCTGGGAAAAATATGTGGACACCATCTTTATATTCCTGATCTTTTTCAATAAATGTTGGTTTTTTCTTTTCTAATATATACCCCTTTCTATTGGTATCATTTATACTAATATATTTTTCTAAATATTTCATATATATTTGCATTATTTGTTCCAATACTTCTATAGTATATCCTCTTTTACTAGTATCGGACTTGTATTTGACATCTAAATCTATTACTACTGGTCCATATTCACTATGTCTTTCTACTAAATGATACGGTATATTTGCCTCTAAAATATCACGATTATATATTTCTAGAAATTCTGTATTTTTTTCCTCTGGTATATAATATTTACCACCAGTCATAGATGTGTGACTTATTGGTGCTTTATCTACCTTATGGTTAGTTAAAAATTCATTTAATGGAATCAATTTAGTAGAATTGTAAATTGTTCCACATAACATTTTATTATTATATATAATAAGATTTTAAGTATTTTATATATACTTATATATGGGTATAGTTTAAATAAATACTATGTCATTATAACCCATAATATAGTTATATATTCAATTTGAATAATTGAAAATAAATAAATAATTAAATATAATAGCAATACATTTAATTATTTATTTTACAAACCATATATGATATGATAATTGTTATGGGGATCAAAATGAATTATTCTCATTTTTATCTAAATATGGATAATGTTATTTATACAATATATAAATAACATTTGTTTTAATAGAACATATTTTTAATTTTACCCAAATACCCGTTTATATGTTATGGTTGTTAATGTTATTAATCCAACACCAAATAGAGTATATTATAATTTTTCGCAGTATCAGACATTCTAATTACTTAAACCGCTTTCTTTTATTTCTAAATTATTATTCATATAATATGATTTTTTTTTACAAACGAATGAAACTGAATTATCTATATTTACACCCTTGAAACTTTAAAATGGGACAAAATATATAATTTTATAGTATATAATTATGTCTAAACATAAAAGTGAAGATTATAAAATTAGCGCTGTTAATTATTATTTGGATAATGATTTAAGTATGGATTATGTATGTAATATTTTTAATTGTAAGAAACAATCTTTATCAAGATGGGTAAAAAGGTATAATATTAATAAATCAATAAAACGAAATAATAGAAAATCTATATCCTATAAAATTACAAAGCAATAAGTAAATTATGCTATAAAATTACTAAAACAAAATGAACAAATTACTATGTTAGAATTATCTAAACAGATAAAGAAAAATATAAAGATTTTAATGTTACACCACAATGGTTAGGAAAAGTATTAAGAGATAATAATAAAACAAGAAAAATAACCAGACACGAACATTTTCCAACTACAAAATATAATAAACCAGTGAATAAGAAAAACGAATTAGCCAAATTTTATAAAGAACTTAATAAATATCCGTTAAACAAAATTATCAGTATAGATGAAACATCAATTAGTCCTGCAATGATAATGGAATATTCTAGATGTGATAGTGGTGTTGTAAAAACAGATGATAACTTTATATTTAGGAAATTTACTTTACTTTCTGCTATTTCTAATAAAAAATGTATAGGTTGGATATTATATGAAAAAGGTGGTTCAACAAAAGAAAGATTTGTAGATTTTCTACAAAATTCTATTTTTGAAACATATAAAAATCACTTAATTGTTTTAGATAATGCGAGAGCACATAATAATAATTTAGTTAAACAAGTAATTACAAAAGTGGTAACAAATATTTATATACTGTTCCTTATACACCTAAAACAAATGCGATTGAGATGTGGTTTAACCAAATAAAACATACATTAAAATTAAATAAAAAAGTATTAAAGTTTAATGAATTAAAAGAAGAAGTTAAAAAATCTATTAAAAATGTACAGAAAATTAATTATAATAATTATTTTGAGTATTCTTATAAAAATAATTATGAAAATAATAAAAGTAAAATAAAAAAAGTAATCAAAAAAATATATAAAAATTAATATTCATAACCAAATAATTCAAAATCCTTTTTATACTTATTAAACACTAAATATTTTAATTCTTTATCAAATATTTTATTATAGTTTTTTTTTACACCTTTGGAATTTTCAAATGAACATTAAAATTTAAATTCACACATTTATTATTATCTTTCAAATATATATAAATATCATTCGGACATAGATGCCATATAAATCAAATTATGATAAAATATAATATGAGGGATTTAGCATTACCATTTGATAATATTATAAGTAAATTTGAGGGTATAATAGATTGTATTAATAATAATTTCAATAATTATTTTCCTAAAATAATTAAAAGAGAATATGTATACGTTGGAACCGACCACCATGGAGCGGATAAAAATGGAAATAGATATTTATATAGGGGGAAATATTTTGCATTTACTCATCATAATTTAATGGATAAAGATGTTATAGATAAATTTAATGTAAGAATTAAAAGATTAATAAATTTATTAGAGAATTCTAAAGAAGAATTTTTATTTGTTCGAACAGTTATGGATGATGATGAAATAAATCTCGTTAATAAATTTATTATATCGATTAAAAAAAGATTCCCTAATTTAAGATTTAACATTGCATTAATATACGATAATCAAAATTTGGAACAAAATTGTTGGAATTATAATAATAAATTTATAATAGTCAATTCATGTCATAAAACAACAAATCAAGACGCTACAACAAATAAACAAGCATATAAAAAGTTTTTTGATTTCATAAAAAAACAAAATACATTAAAAGAAGTTTTTCGTAATATAAGTTTATTTCCAGATGATTTAATACTAACAAATGATAAATATAAGGGATGGGCTATAAAATCAGGAATTTATCCATATTTAGATAATAATTAGTTTTTATATATTTTTTTGTATAATAATTGATTTTTTTTTGTAAGGATTTATCCCATAATAATTTAATTTCTAGTTTTGTATAATTTCCTTTCCATTTATTATTACTATCAAAACCAATATTTATAGCTTGTAAATTAGTAAATTTACAAAGAGCATTTATAGTATCTTTATGATTAAAATATAAACATTCATATTTAATAAAAAGAACATCAAATGTTTTTTTGTTCAATATAAGAATCATATAACTTTTCAAAATTGAGTGTATCTTCTTCTAATATTTTACTATAATCCGCAAAATCACTATTAAGATTTTTATAATGTGCTTTAACCCAAAAAATACCGAGATCTTTTTCTCTTTGTAATATTGATTTTACAACATCTTTTTTATTTCTAGTTATAAATATGACTTTTATATTTTTTCCATATTTTTTTTAATTCATTTGGATATAAATGATTATTTGGTTTTGGTATTATGTTTATTTTAGAACTTAATATTTTAATTAATTCTAAAGAACATGACCTTCCAATTGTGATTACAGCAAATTTCATATATATATATTTTTTAGAAAATAATATTTCAAGGGTGTTCATCTGAAAATTCCAAAGGTATAAATACATAAATAAAATATTAAACTATATATTGTCCCATTTTAAAGTTTCACGGGTGTAAATAAAAATTGTACAGATATTTATAGTAATATTATCTATTTATTTATTTTCTGCTATGTATCTATACATACAATTTTCTAAACTTCCTATAGAAAAATTGATTAATTTTTTATTTTTTTTTAGATTTTGTTCTCTTTGTATATTTAGTTGTTTTGTTCTTCTTTGTATTTTTATTTCTTATATATTTGTTCCTTTTGCTGATACGACCCCCAGAGTAGGGGATGGCGTTCAAGATCGCGGCATCGTGCCACCCCAATGGGTTGGGTGGCTGGCTGGCTGGGGGTGGCTGTGCTACGGGAGGAAAGCCGAGCAGGCTTGTGTTCGGCCTGGCCTGGTGGGCGCCCGAGAGCGCGGACTGGTGGACACTTTGGAGAGATGGCTGGAGTGAGTTTAGCATTGTGTCTGGTCTGCCCACCCGCCCCCCCAAGGTGGCGCGTATTAAATTTGTTAAAAAATCCATAAAAGAACTACCTTTATGGAAATTTACAGCATAGGAGTGAAATTCCTCGACTTTCTGGGGTGGGCGATTCGGATGCCAGCCCACTTCATTTATATATAATTCACTATCGGCTTTAGAAATATTATTTAATGTAATTTTGTTATTTTGTAGTTTTCCAAGTATTAATTCACTCGGATTTGCGAAATTTTTTCTAGTTTTTTGATAATATGCAGCCAATGAGGATTCGATGTGGTTCTTGTATATTTCCATACACCTTTGTATACATTCATTTTCATTGGGTTGTGTTTCTTTGAAATAATGAGGTGCTGAATCAAATAATACTTTTAGAGCACTTAAACCATTATTAACACCACTATATGTAAAATAATGAGCAGTGTATGCGGCATCTCCTATAGATATTATCCAGGTCCCTGCCTTATGGGTATAGAGCAGCCGCCCTGCACCATCCCTGGAAATCTGGTAATATTGTACTAAATTGATCTGCCGGTCTGTGTCTACGCTGTTTCGGTTGGCCCCCGTATGTTTTATTTGAAAAGTTAGAGGGAATGGGGAATAAGTGGCTGTAGTCCAATTAATCATATAAGGTGAAATACCAAAACGTTTCATTACTAAAGCGATTTTATATATGATTGAGACAGATAGTTCTTGCTGTTTGGACATGGACATGGACAGGTCTGGATTATAGGTTCCACTTAATGCAGTTTGAAGTATTTTGATAAAACGGTTATTTTCCCTAAATACTGGAGGGAGTGCCTCACTGTTCTGGAGTGGAGGGAGTGCACGAAATAGTGTATGTTCGTCTATTGTAAGTAATATACCTATGTATACTGAACCATTTCCAATACGTAATCCTCTTGATGGGAAAACACGATACTCACTTTGTCCAAATTCGCCGTTTGGTTCTATACGATCATGGTCATAATTTATAGAATCACTCGTAATATAATCATCAATTGATGGTATTTGCTGCGGGGGTAGGCTATAATATTGATACATAGAATTAGCTTCGGAATTCCCTAAGTCGGCAGTAAATACAAAACCATAGTCTTTACAAGTTCCTGGTTTGTTTTGGATTGCCCCGTTATTCCAATCAGGACCTCTTCGCGCGATGTTATTATCATCTTCTACGATACCGGAAGCAGTTGAATTAGGTCCATTGTAGTTCCTTGCTTTAATATTAGGTGGTAACGGGTCGTTTTCACACCATTCAATTCTAGTATTTATACTAGAATCAGTTGTGTATATGGGGTCTTTGAGTATTTGTGATAGAGAATTGGCACTAGCACTATTTACTATTAGATGAAACGGACTTTTGTCAAGTTTCTCTTGAGTTAACTTCTCAACTTTTTCATTCCAAAGCGTCAGCGTTGGCTTCCTAAAATAATTTTTATTTTTTATATACCAATCATTTTGAGAATAAGTTTTTTCGGTGTATAATAATAATAATATTGCTTTTAGTAATATTATTTGGAACAGTCCTATTTCAAGAGAATACTGTAGCCCACCGTCATATCCATCTGGTGTAACAATACATTTAAAACTATTAAAATTGTCCGGGGTTGTTGTATGCCCACAACTGACATCCTTTATTAATCTTTTAACTACAGTGTGTAAATCTTTAAACTCCTCTGCCTTTATCAAAAATACTTGAGTTCTATCAGCGAAGAGTGATCTAAATAACCCCATAGGTAAACCTATTTCTTGGTCAGTATTCCCTCTTAAATTTATTCTCCAAGCTGCCCTTCCATTTCCATTTCCTCCGGGATTACCTAGATCATCCGCTATAAAGGAATGTAAGAAACCACTCTCTGTCATCATTGTGTCATATATGCCCTTCTCATCGGTAAGGCTAATATTTACTACACCAGTATTATTAAAAAAAGGTTTCGTAATAAAATTAATTATAGACATTAGACCGATTGGTCCTGCTCCAATTACTAAAACATTTCTAGTTTCACTAAAGGCCATTATTAATATATAATATATAATATATATATATTATAATTTTCACTAATATATAATTTTCACTAATATATAATTTTCACTAATATATAATTTTCACTAATATATACATTTTCACTAATATATACATTTTCACTAATATATACATTTTATTTTGCATTTAAGTATGGATAATTATCTATTTAATTATATATGTTATTTATGTTATTTATGTTATTTATAATTATTTATAAAACTAACAATTCTATTAATAAAACTAACAATTCTATTAATAAAACTAACAATTCTATTAATAAAACTAACAATTCTATTAATAAAACTAACAATTCTATTAATAAAATAATTCACAATGTAAAAGAACCAGAATATACTAATATATATAAATTAACCCCGTATCAATCAACCACACTATCTACTAATTATAATACTTCCAATCATCTATTAAAATATCCATCTAATATAAATCAAAAACCTTGGTTTAAAACTTGGACCAATGAGAAAAATCAATTCCTATGCTATCTGGATAAACATCTTACTAGAAGATGTATTTGGACTTGTCCAAATAAATGCGCGTAAATTTTGATAAATATATATGTATCTATTTATTAAAATATGGATGAATCTAATATTTCATTATTAGTTGAAGCAAAAACAGAATATACCAACCAATTAATTAACTTATTACATAAACCTATATACGATGGTATTAAGTCTGTTTATGAGGAATCTATAGATTTTTGTAAAAATAATCAGGATAGTGAAAATGAACTAAAAACATTTCAAAAATTATTAAGTAGAATTCCACAATGGAATCAAGAAATTATAGATAATGAATGTAGTCGTATTATTAATGTTTCTAATTGTAGTTGGATTGAAGATTTATTATCAGCAGTATTTATTAGTCATACTAGAGTATTAACTAATTTTAGATCCAAGCATAAAATCAATTTAGTTATTCCTACATTCTCTACATTTATTCATAAAACTTATATTGTATCTGCCAGACAGTTTTGGAAAAATCCATATTTGTTTTCTAATGAAAATGTATCTCAATTTGAATTTCAAAAAAATCTACGAGAAATAGAGAATATTATTTCTACATCTATTAATGAAACAATTAGATTATTATTACCGGTTAAAACTATTTTAAAAGAATATCTAGGAAATGATTATGACGATGATATTGGTAATGAGGATATAACATATGATAAAAATGACCATATTAGAAAAATGGTTGAAATGGAAACTAAAACATTTAAAAATATCAAAGATACTGATATGAAACAAATAGAAATAAAATCAAATAAGTCAACGAATAAAGACACTGATACCCAAGAAATAGATAATCTCAAATTAGATCATAATAATATAGATGTTACTTCACCGCGTGTTATACAACTATCATCTTCTACCAATAAAGGTAATGTAATGGATTCATTGGATATTACTAATTTAGATCCTATTGATACTACTACTACTACTACCACTAATGAAGGTAATGTAATGGATTCATTGGATATTACTAATTTAGATTCTATTGATACTACTACTAATGAAGGTAATGTAATGGATTCATTGGATATTACTAATTTAGATTCTATTGATACTACTACTAGTACTAGAACTAGTAGTAGTACTACCACCAATGAAGGTAATGTAATGGATTCATTTGATATTACTAATTTAGATTCTATTGATACTACTACTACTACTACTAATGAAGGTAATGTAATGGATTCATTT
>Ga0206128_1005059_pt1 | contig 9977 bp, 10 predicted proteins | sample Helgoland_Spring_7_FD_148601 | JGI IMG/M metagenome (GOLD analysis project Ga0206128, IMG submission 148601) | Pelagic subsurface seawater microbial communities from Kabeltonne, Helgoland, North Sea - Helgoland_Spring_Bloom_20160426_1 | ecosystem: Environmental > Aquatic > Marine > Epipelagic ...
AAAAAAGAGTCCATATCAGTCTCAAAAATATACTACAGTCGCAGTTTGTCAGATTGTACGCTAAACGTGCCGAAAAGTTTTACTTTAGTACAGGTGAATTATGACTATCTGATACAATGGCGAAAAGCACTTTTGACCATTGAGAAGTCCATTTCTGACATACTAAGCCCGGCACCATAATTGCCTCCAGAAGATCTTGGGAAGGCTAGATTCACACGAAAATCCCATGCATTTTCACGGCGAATAAAGATGCGTGACTGAAGCGCTCTCGGTATTTCAAAGGTTAGCAGTGAGATATCACCAATGTCTCTAACGGTCAGGTTATTGAGATTGATCTCCTGATATTCATTTCGAGAAATAGCAAATTTAGGACGATCAACGATTGGGTTACGCTCAAGGTACCCAGCGTTGGCAGTTAACATCACTTTTGGTCGACCCTCCTCACAAAAAAACGTCACTTGCTTTACTTGGTCGTATGCCTTGGGTGGATCTAATCTACGACTAGCCGCAACTACTCCGCCTAAATATGGTTCTAAAAAAACGTCGCCATAGCCATAAGATGTAACAATGGCATAATCTAAAGCCTCAGCCTCAGACACGTAGTACATACCGTCCGCACCTTCTTTGGATGCAGCTAGAAACAAACGAGCGTCCACCCCCATTTCCACCATATATTCGACAAGAAGCCCTGATATGAACTGTGCTGCATCAGAGGTCAAACCACGTTCCGTTGAATAAAAGCGGTGCAAACCGAGCTTTCCAGAGCCTAACCGACGTTCTTGCCCTCCCATAAACGCATAGGCACACGCACTTTCGCACTTACCGTTTTTTGGGGCTTCCATCGGTCTGTTAGATCCGTCCCAAATAGTTCCTTCAAAGGTATCCACGCCTGTAAGCGAACCTATGTCTGTTTGCTTACCTGCTTTTCTAATCAAACGCCCAATTTCAAGGGCTTCCTGCAAATCACCACCTGGACTATTAAGGTACACGCTAGGTCCTTCGGAATATTCAAGAACTTCTTTGAACTTGTTTGCTGAACCTTTTGTTATTGTGCCATCAAAATAAATGAAGCAGCTCTCCCAGGCATTTCCCAAACAATAGCTTTCAATGACAGGCTCATTCGAACGTGCTGATTGTGATGAAAGCATGGTCAGCGTAAACGAAAGCACGAGTGTGGGCAGGCTTCGAAAGATATTAGAGATTATGCTATCTGGCACTAGTTCACCTATCTGTTTTGTTAGTCACTGAGCTATCTTTATAATAAAAAAGTGGGCAAGCACCACTACTCTCGCCCACCTCATCACTCAAGAAACTTTCGACTGAGAAAGCCCCTGCGCCCATTGTAATCAACTTCGATCCAAACATCGTTGTTATCGATGCATTGTTTAATCGCGTTTTGATTTGTTCCGTTACAAGTAGCAGCACATCTGTCGTATCTCAAAAAGTTACCAGGATTAACGACTGATACGGTTTCTCCAAGGGGCACTTGACCTATGACCTGTCCGTTCAAGCCTGCTTGGCGACGAAGGTTTGTGAAGTTCTGAACGTTTGAGATCTTGGCTACGTTATTGCCGACCGAACAAGTGAAGGTTGTTTGCTGGCGGTGTTTCGAAATCAGTTGCATGAACTGGTTTTCCGACATGGTTTGAAGGTCCATATCACGCACTTTTACTGTGCTACCCCATAACGCAAGTGCAGGGATTTGTTTTGGCTCGTTGTGTATACTTACTGATATGCCGAATACTTTAGTCTTTTCGTGCTTGTTTAATCCTACTGATATTTCAACTTTGCATTGCCCTACAGATTCTTCTGCTAGTCGGAATAGTTCACTACTTTGAACAGTAAAATTGTCACCATTATAGCTGCGTTTTTCCTTAGAAATCTTAATTGTATTCCACAACGGATGCTGGCTTTCCTGAGATTTGGCAGGGTCTTTTAGAAAAGACTCATTTGGACCTGCATAGATGCAAGCTTGTTGAATTATTTTCCGTATTGAAACATTCGGCAACCCAATAGCGAACTCTTCATAAGGTTCTTGTCTTTGTTGATTGTGCTTCTGCATTAGCTCAATTTCAGTCAGCAAAATATCGCGAGGGGTGTCAACATAGCTCATCTCAGTACTTGGCGTTGAGGTGAATAATGTCATCGCATGGGGCGTTAATATGCCTAGCTTGGACACCTCCGCTGTTGTCTGAATCGCTAAGTCATACGCCTTTGTAACTTGATCAGAATTAAAAATATCACCTTTTAATATTAGTGATGGCGCATGAAACCCTAGGCTGCTTGTTGGATACAAATATCTAGAAGGTAGACCACGCGCGATGCCAGCCATGAATATAATGGAGCAAGCACTTTCACATCTCGCCTGAGGTGGAACGATGGTCGTGACCTCTTCTGACTTAAAAAGCTTGGCAATTTTTATAGCCTCTGCAAGTGAACCACCAGCACTTGTGAGGCAAACATACGTGGGCGGATTACTTATTTCACCACCACTTGGATCGTAAATTGGTTTTTGCGCAAAGATTTGTTTTATTTTGCTAAAATCACCGCCTTCGATTGTGCCATCGATGATGATTTGACATCCATTTTCATCTAGGTCTGCATACCAAATCCCGTCGTATACGTCACGATCTGATCGATCTACCGAAGGTGATATGTAAATATTTGCTGCGAATGCAGAAAGTGGAGCAAGGAGTGTGACAACTGCCGTAAAAAATAGTGGTTTTAAAAAGCCGAACATTTTGGTTTTCCATTTTATTTCGCAAGAGACGAACTCACTCAGGCGTTTGGCGAGAAACATCCTCACTCAAGAAACTTTCTACTCAGAAAGCCTCTACGCCCATTGTACTGAACTTCAATCCAGACATCGTTGTTATCGATGCATTGTTTAATCGCGTTTTGATTGGTTCCGTTGCAAGCAGCAGTACATCTGGCGTAGTTCAAAATTTGACCAGGCTTAACGACAGAGACTGTAGCTCCTAGTGGTACTTGACCCATTACTGGTCCGTTCAATCCAGCTTGTCGACGAAGGTTTGTGAAGTTCTGGACGTTTGTGATGGTTGCCTCAGAAGAGTTTAGGAAGCAGTTAGATTTATCCTGGACTAAGAGCTCCAACGCCAGTTTGAGTCTTTTCTCATACTCGGCAAATGTGATCGATGGTTCTTGCGAAAGATCTCTGAGCGGGGTTTCAGGTGGATAAGTTGCAATAAGCGATTTAGAAATAAAGAACGTTTCTTCCGTTAAGGACCAGGTTGTACCACAATACTCCTGATTGCACCACGGACGACAACTATCTTCTACATAACCATAAGGGATGCCGACTATGATGTCGCGTCCGTCTATTCTACTATTTTCTCCAGACTTATATGCTGTTGATATTTCGCGATCTGTAAGAAACGCACCGGCATTTTGACATATGTTAGAACTGATGAGTTTAACTGATGCGTCAAAAAATTTATAATGAGGAACGTGAATTCCATATCTTACAGCTTCTTGAGCTGTCTCGATGTAATACATTTGAGATGCTGGCGTAGATAGCATCTTTTTTATTAAGGATTCGGGCATCTGAAAAAAGGATTCAGATCTCAGCCCTATCAGCTTAACGACAGCAGAAAGGGCGATATCATAAGCGGTCTCGACTTGATCTTTTTGGTATGCCCCATCTGGTATTTCCAAACCTGGGGCATGAAAGCCCAATCGAGCCTCTGGATGTAACTTTCGGTCCACCTGAGGCTGTTCTGCCTCTGCGTGATGCACAGATCCAGCCATAAAAGCTAATGCGCAAGCGCTTTCACAAACTGAACCTTTAGATACAGCCGTGGCTATACTTTGTTTTAGGATCTGATCCGCTAATTCAATGCCGCCAAGGTAAGAACCACCCAGACTATTTAAACATAATCGAGCGGAACCCTCCCTTCTTAGATAGGTTGACACTCTTTCGTCAGCATCATTTAAAACCCACAATTGTAATAGTTGTGCAAATTCATGATGAGTATTTTCGTCAATCTCGCCTTCCAAAAGGAAATCGCAGTCCATAATATTTTGATCTGGATCGACCCCCCTGAGATCTGCACAAAAAGCAGCCATTGGTGTAGTCACGCACAAAAATATAGACAGATATAAGAAAATCTTCATGAATTTATACCCTTTCAGGACACCTTTCCCATTACGCCACCAACAACACCTGATTGCGGCAGTTCATCAAAGACAGCATGCAGCTCATCAAAAGCTTTGTAATCCAGAACCTGTTTCAAGACACTCAAGCTGAAGTTGCAAAAGACAACATGGATCAAACAGTTCTAGGAGTTCGAGAAATATATAACTTAATGATAACAAGGCTTTTAGATGTTAAATCTATCTTAGATGGAGATGAACTTGCTGTCTAAAATCATAAAACCAAAGTCAAAGACTGAGCTGATCAAGTCACTCAATGCTATAAGATCAGCCCAGATACAGGTGATAGAAGTCTTAAATCCATCAGCTAAGAAAGATGTGACTGACTTATTTGATAAGATGGTAAGATCAGGTCAGTTCTCAGTGGTTTTCATTAAGCAGAGGTGAAACAAGCTGCACTAAGTCGACAAACACAGGCGTTTGAAAGACGTCTCATGGCTACTCAAGATTACATTGAGCGCCCAAGCACCACCACCAAATTATGACAATAGAGGACAAAAAATGCTTTAAAAACGCTCAGTATAATCAAAATTAATTTATCACTGTTTATAACTTTCAGTTACACGCAAACCAAAAGCATATTACAGTTTAAGTTACTGATTTTATTTAGATAAATGGTGCCCCCACACGGACTCGAACCGCGGACCTACTGATTACAAATCAGTTGCTCTACCAGCTGAGCTATAGGGGCATTGAGGGTCGTTTAATGAGATTTTTCAGGTCGTGCAAGATGAAAAATGGTCCTGCAATAAGGTTTTCTTCTTTTGGCAAATTGGTATAAGAAAAAACCAACTTTTTAAGGGATTAGACGGCATATGCAGCTCGCAATTCACACCGGCGCGCACTTTTCCGAGGAAGAGCGATTGATGAAGTGCCTTCTGAGAAACAAGAATAGTTTTTCCAAGAAAGGTGTCGCGGTCCCTGGTCCGGGCAAATACCGCCGTCTGATAAAACAGACCTTAGAAGCATTGAAAACAGCCCCTGCAGCTGAGGGTGCGCGTGACGTATTACTTGATGCAATTATGGACGACGAAGATGCCGATCGTTTGATACTAAGCAATGCGTTTTTCTTTGGCGCACCTAGGGCGGCTGTCCGTAGAGGGATCCTGTATCCTTTTGCAGCAGAGCGAATGGCACAGATTCGCAAACTGTTCCCTGATGATGAAATTGAAATGTTCATGGCGCTTCGCAATCCTGCGACACTTCTTCCAGCAATGTTTGAACATTCACCAAAACCAAGTATGACGAGCTATTTGGGTGTCGATGACCCATGCGACATCCGCTGGTCCGACACAATACATGCCATTCGAAATGCGGTCCCTGATTTGACGATTACCGTGTGGTGCAATGAAGACACCCCGTTGCTTTGGCCCCAAATCATTCGTGAAGTCGCGGGACTGGAGCTGGGCGAAGAAATTGTAGGTGAGTTTGACCTGCTGAACGAAATCATGAGCAAGGAAGGTATGCAACGCTTTGCAACCTACCTTAAGTCACATCCTGAAATGACGGAAATTCAAAAGCGTCGCGTCATATCCGCATTCTTAGACAAATTTGCACTTGAGGAAAAAACAGAGGAAGAGCTTACTCTAGCGGGTTGGACCGAAGACCTGATGGACGACATGACTGACGTCTATGAGGAGGACATGTTAGATGTTCAGCGCATCCCTGGTGTCACTTTGATCGCGCCGTAAATTACGCGATCAAAGCTGTTTCAATAGGATTACATCCCAAGGGCTTCTTTGTACATTTCCAAGACCGCTTCTTCTTCAGCGATATCGTTCTGGTCACGTTTGCGCAATGCTACAACTTTGCGAATAACTTTGGTGTCATAGCCACGCCCTTTGGCCTCGGCCATCACTTCTTTTTGTTGTTCAGCGAGATCTTTTTTCTCTGCGTCAAGACGCTCAATCCGTTCAATAAACTGGCGTAATTCATCGGCTGTTACGCGGTAGCTTTCAGCATTTGTTGCGGTTTCGGTCATTTCAAAGCTCCTATCGAGATCAGCAAGGCCCTTCAGATACCTTCCGATCGCAAATGTCGCAATGCCCCTTCTTGTTCAAAACCACAAATTAAGTTAGCTGGACAATATGGAACAAAAAACTAACTCGATTTTTGATATGATAATCTGGGGTGGCGCAGCCATCTCCCTGATTGGCCTGTTCGGCATCGTCTGGTGCATCTTGCGTGTTTCGCGCGCTAAGCGTGCAGACCTGCCTGAGGACGAAATGAAAAATGTGCTGCAATCAGTACTGCCCCTCAACTTAGGTGCGCTTTTTCTATCTTTCCTTGGCTTGATGATTGTCGGCGTCGGGATTGCCTTTTCTTAGGGGAACAATCCCAAAGTAAATTCTAGAACATGAAGGAATGATGCATGCCCATAGATTGGATTTATGGATTGGTCGGAGGCCTATTGATTGGCTTTGCTGGTGTCGTCTTGCTATTGGGAAACGGCCGTATCATGGGTGCGAGTGGCATCATCGGCAGTCTTGTTGATCAAACTTCTGGAGCTGCAACGCGGGAGCGTGTCGCCTTTGTGTTCGCGTTAGTGCTGGTCCCTGCCCTTCTACAAATAGGATCGCCTGTCGACACTGGAACGATGCAATCCACACTGCTGCTTGTTTTCGCAGGCATTTGTGTCGGCATCGGCACTCGCATGGCAAATGGATGTACGTCAGGCCACGGCGTCTGTGGCATCTCGAGATTTTCCGTTCGCGGTGTTGTCGCGACAGCTATTTACATCGCCGCAGGTGTTCTTACCGTCCTTGCCCTGCGTCTGATTGTGGGAGAACTCTAATGCGTATTCTATTGGCACTGCTTTCAGGTGGCCTTTTCGGCGCAGGTCTTCATATTTCGGGGATGACTGACACTGGTAAAGTTCAAGGATTCTTGGACTTGTTCGGTGCCTGGGATCCAACCCTTGCCTTCGTTATGGGAGGGGCAATTGTTCCGATGGCGATTGCCTGGCGGATGGTACCGGGTCGTTCTCCTCTTGCCGGAGGGACATTCGCCTCCCCACAGGAACACGGCTTGGACAACAAACTTATCCTTGGGTCCGTCTTGTTCGGGGTCGGATGGGGGCTTATCGGTCTGTGCCCAGGACCAGCGATCGCATCCCTAAGTTATGGGGGATGGAGAGGCGCAGTCTTTTTTATTGCGATGCTTGTCGGTATGTTGATGGCACCTTTCATGGTGCGACGCGTGGACGAAATGAATGCTCGCGCCTAACTTAGGAATTATGAAGATGTTTAAAGTAACCGACAATTATTTCGTATCGCCTCAAATCTCTGCGAACGATATCGACTCTATTGCAGCCGCGGGCTTCAAGGCGGTGGTTTGCAACCGCCCTGACACTGAGGTTCCGCCAAGTCATCAAGCAGCGGCAATCGAACAGGCCGCACGCGCCGCTGGGTTGGAGTTTTACATCCTGCCGTTAACACACCAAACGATGACTGCGGATATTGTTGAACAGCAAATGTCGTATTCCCGAATGGACGGGCCCGTACTGGCATATTGTGCCAGTGGCACCCGCTGTACTGTTGCATGGTCGATGGGTTCAGCGAGCGAAGGCGCTGATATCGATACCATCCTAGCTGCAGCACAAGCTGCAGGATATCAACTCGAAGGCCTCCGACCAACATTGGCTACCCTTGCTGGCCAAGACTAAAACACTCCCTAGTTTTGAAGTTGGGCCAGTTCTGGCAGGTCGTTTAAATCCGGAAAGTCATCCAGTTCCGGCAATGCGGTTGCTTGGGTCGTGTTCGACAGCGAAGTTGCGTCGGCATCCATAGCCGTATTTGCAGCAGTTTCGGTTTCTATTTTAAATTCTTGCGCATCTGACCGCAATGGCAATGCCTTGATCTTTGGCAGATCAAGTTCGGTAAGATCACTTTCGCGGCGGCGCGGCAGACTAGCATGTATCGGTGCCCGATTTAGTCGAAGCGCACGTGTTCCATCCGTTTGGCCAAGGGTTCCAGTGCCTATTTGTAGTCCTTTGTCGGTCACTATTTCAGTTTCAGGAAATTTATTATTGGGCAACTTCAATTTTTGGCCCACCGATAACTGCTGCAACTCTGCGATTTCAATCGACTGCCTACAAAGGATCATGTTCAACTCTGCGCTCAATCCCATCACAACGTCGCCAAGATGTGCCGCAGCGCCAATAGATGAATCACCATCTTCATCCTCGATCCCCATGGATTGCGAGACTGGCAGAACTAAAACTAATTCTCCTTGCCGGGCTCCAAGCGCCAGATCCAAAGTAAGCCGAGCAACAAAATATTCAGCTTGATCAAGGGCAATTGTGAGTGCACGCTTATCTTCAAACATTGCGCCAAATTGATACCCAGAAATGGTACGGGTGTCCTGCGTGTTGTCCAGCATCCCTGCAACCATTTCAAACAAAGTATCCAGTAACGGCGCGCACATGACTGCATCAGTCTGGGTCATGGAACGTGCATTCGTCTTTTTGACGCTGATGGTCCCCATCGTTTGTTGCTGGATCAAGCCGCCAACGACATCCCCGCCAATAATGGCAGCCCCAATCTTACCATCATCTCCCTCCAGCAAACATAACAGTGTATTTTCACCCACGAGGTCGCCCACGCAATCCACACTGCGGGTTTGCATTACAACACCAATTGCGGACAATGGCATTTCAAATAATTCTTTGCCAATCTTTGCGATCGACAGACGCATCGCCTTTGCCACAGACATCGTATGCACATCGCGTTGCTGGGCGCCGTGTGATGTTTTGCGTTTTAAAACCGATAGTTTTTCATCAGAAGCCATCGTCAGAATACGTCCCATAACCTATAGATAGGATAGATAGGCCCCTGGTGGTTACCAACGACTTTATATTCTCTATTTTATGCTAAGTTTCTTGGCCGACCCATCCAGTTAGTTTGGAATCCGTACTTCAAAGCGGTTACCCCCTTCAAACGTGACATAATCAATTCCGCCACCTAGTCGAACCATAATTTCTCGGCAGATAGCCAAACCTAGCCCTGCCCCACTTCCATCTTGATCATTGATCCTTGAGAATTTTTCAAAAATCAGAGCATGGGTTTCGATCGGTATTGGCAAGCCGTTATCCGTAAAAAACACGCAAGTCACATTTTCGGTTTTTAAGGCTGAAATGGACAATTCTGGTTCCGAAGATTTACAGTATTTCTGCGCGTTGCTGATCAGGTTAATAAAAACCTGAGCGAGACGATCCAAATCAGTATGCAACTCAATCGCGTGGTCCAATCCGCTCGTATCAATTTTGATCGATTTAGCCGCACCCGCCTGTGTCGTAGTGACGGCGTGTCCTATCACGTCAGCTAAGGTACCCCTCGCGCTATTCAGGCTAACCTGCCCGTTTTCCAGAACGCTTAGATCTAACAAATCATCTAACAACCGGGTCAATCGAATGGCCTCAACGTGAATAATCGATGCATACTTTGTTTGTTCTGTTGGTTTTAGCTCATTCCCATCACGTAGAATCTCCGAGAATGATCGGATCGACGTCATCGGCGTTCGAAGCTCATGCGAGATTTGGCTTAGAAAGGCATCTTTTTGGACAGAGATTTGCGTCAACTTAGCATTCACATCCCGCAACTGCCTTGCAGTGTCCAAAAGCTCAGACGATTTAGCTTCTAACTGATTTGAGTATTCCAGCATTTGTGCGGATTCATCGGCAACAGCCATTAAATCCTGAACAGAAACTGACGCACCACCAACCAGTTGGCTGATCATCGCATGGGCAGTTGCAGCACCAACCGATGCTGACATTTCGCGCTCTACCCGCTGGAGAAAATCAGGTG
>Ga0206128_1005065_pt1 | contig 9961 bp, 7 predicted proteins | sample Helgoland_Spring_7_FD_148601 | JGI IMG/M metagenome (GOLD analysis project Ga0206128, IMG submission 148601) | Pelagic subsurface seawater microbial communities from Kabeltonne, Helgoland, North Sea - Helgoland_Spring_Bloom_20160426_1 | ecosystem: Environmental > Aquatic > Marine > Epipelagic ...
GGAGACCATTGCTCAAAAGTATGCCAATAAAGTAAATGCGGCCTACAATCTAGAACTGTTAGCTGCCAATGCATTGTCTAAAACCATCTTAGATAGGCATTCTCCGAGAGTTTTCCATGCACAAGCAAGCATTTTAGAGCAGTTATCAATGAATTCACAAAAGACCTACGAAAAGATGATCAATGAAGAAGGGTTTATGGAGTTTTTCAGACAGGCAACACCTATAGATGCCATTGAAACCAGTAAGATTGGGTCGAGGCCAGCCAAGAGAACTGGCGCCAATTCGCTTTCAGATTTGAGAGCGATCCCTTGGGTTTTTTCATGGAGTCAATGTAGGTTTCATATGACCAGCTGGTATGGGATTGGTGCCGCACTGGATCAACTTAAAAGTGAATCTCCTACGGATTACGATTTATTTAAATTGAAAATGAAAGATGATCCTTTCATAAGATATGTATTTACAAATATAGACACCAGTATTGCTGCTACTGATGAGAGAATCATGCTAAAATATGCTGATTTAGTGCTAAATAAAGAGATTAGAGAAAAGTTTACAGACTTGTTTTTGAACGAACTGATGCGAGTGAAATATCATCTTGAAATGTTACTAGGACGACCAATTGAAGAACGGCGCGTAAATCATTATTATTCAAATATGCTGCGAGCATCTTTAATGGACCCACTGCATGAGCGACAGATCAATTTATTGAAAAAATGGCGTACTGAAAAAATACACGATGAGCAAGCCGCGCAAAAAACACAAACCGAGATCATGCTTTCCATTAATGCGCTTTCAAGCGCTATGAGAAACACAGGTTAATGGGTGTTTTACTCAAATAATATAGCTGCTTCGTCCATAAACCATTGGGCATATACGTCTTGATGAATTTTCTCAACTCGATTCCTCTTTATTTTCATGGTCGGAGTAAGTAAACCATTGTCGATGGTCCAATCCTCCTTCATAACCACTATTTTTTCAATTTTTGCCACACTTTCCAAGTTTGGATTTAGCACTTTTATGGTTTGCTCAAGACTCTCTACCAATGCTGCTTGCTCTTTTTCTTTTCCCGTATCAGACAAAACGATGAGTCCAATGGGTTGAGGAATACCTGTTCCGACCACGCATACTTGGTCAATGTCCGTATTTTTCATCATTTCGAGCTCTATAGGTGCTGGTGAAATATATTTTCCTTTATCTGTCTTGAATTGATCTTTAATTCTTCCGGTAATCCAAAGAAAGCCATCATGATCATATTCACCTATGTCTCCTGTTCTTAAAAAGCCATCTTCTGTGAACACCTCACTGGTCATTTGTTCTTCCTTGTAATAGCCCTGCATCAGACATTCACTTTTGATCAAAATTTCATCTTCAGGAGAAAATTTTAATTCAACACCAGCCAGTGGCTTGCCTACAGATCCAAATTTATTTTGCCCAGGCAGATTAAAATGAGAACGGATACAATCTTCAGTTAGACCATAGGCTTGACAAATGTCAATATCTAGTCGTTTGAACCAAATCAATTGACTTATAGAAATAGGAGCCGCACCCGTAAAAATTGCTTGAGTATTTAGTAAGCCGAGCTTTTTCTTTATTTTTTTCCTAATGACGTTATTTATAATCGGAATTGACAATAAAAGATCTAACTTTTTTTGAGGGATGGTATGTAGGATACTATCTTGAAATTTAGTCCATATCCTAGGTACCGCAAAAAACAGATCGGGTTGAGTCGCCGCTAAATCATCAGCAAAGGTTTCTATGGATTGGGGAAAGTTAAAACTCCCTCCTTGATACAACCCGAACATTTCTATACCTATCCTTTCGGCTATGTGCGTAAGAGGTAAATAGGAGAAAAAACGGGGTTTACTGGCCTTTATAGCAATTGCATCGACGGCCGTGTTGGTGACCTCATTGAATGAACCTACACTATGCATAACTCCTTTAGGAGATCCGGTGGTACCGGACGTATACATGATTGTCAACAGATCTTCAGGATTTTGTTCCGGAACATCTGTCAAGGCTTCATTTTGGGCAACCAGATCTTCCCAAATCAATTTTTCTTCCACCTGATAAGCCTTAATCCCTATCTTAGTGAATCCTTCTAAGCCAGATTTTTGAGACTCATAGTTATCTAATTTCCCTACAATAACTGCTTTTGAATCACTGTGAGACATAATTTCTGCAATGGAGTTGGCCTTTATTGTTGGGTAAATAGGAACAGAGATATGTCCTGACATTTGGATAGCTAAGTCTGCCATAATCCAATGGCTGCAATTTTTTGAAAGTAAGGCAATTTTGGATTTAGGAGCATAATCCATTGCAATCAAGGCTTGGGCGATTTTCCTAATTTCAATTCCGGCTTCTCGATAAGTCGTTTTTACCGAACCCTGGGCAAAGGGCTGGTGGAACATAAGTTGATCAGGATTGTTTTTTTCCCAATAGGTAAATGCATGGAGTGGTGCCGTAAACTTCATTTGATGTTGGATTTTTTTTAAAATATTAAACTGTAATTAATATTAATCAAAGTTGATTTAAATAACATATTACAAGCACATTAAAATTTCTATTAACCCGAACAATATTACAAAGTGATTACTAATGACTTAAAATTAATTTTAACGAAGGTTTTGAGTTTTTTTAGAAATTTTTCATTCGAAAATGGGTTTAATGAGGGTTTACATTTATTTAATGAAGAATAAAAACTTATCCTAGAGTCATTTGATTAGCTTTGCGCATCATTAAAAAAATTCCCATTGAGTACTTTTTCTAATTTAGGATTATCTAATCCATTGATTGATGTTCTTAATAATTTAGGTTTTACATCACCTACCCCTGTTCAAGAACAAGCAATCCCCTCGCTCTTGAGTGATACGCCTATTGATTTTATCGGTTTAGCACAAACTGGAACTGGAAAAACAGCTGCTTTTGGGCTTCCTCTTATCGACCTGATAGATCGTGACAACCGATCGGTTCAAGCTTTGGTGTTGGCACCTACTCGAGAATTGGTACAACAAACAGCAAAGCAAGTTGCTCAGTTCGCTAAAGGTATAAAGGGAGTAAACGTAGAGGTGGTCTTTGGAGGCGCTGCGATTACCAATCAAATAAGTGCATTAAGAAAGCCTACTCAAATTGTAATTGCCACTCCTGGGCGATTGATAGATTTAATCAAAAGAAAGGCAATTAACTTGGATCAAGTACAGTATGTTGTTTTAGATGAGGCCGATGAAATGCTTAATATGGGCTTTAAAGAAGACATTGATCAGATCCTTTCGTTTACTCCAGAGCAAAGGGTGACATGGCTTTTTTCAGCGACCATGCCCAAGGAAATCAGAAGAATTGTAACGAAATACATGAAGACTCCGGTTGAAGTCTCAGTAAATTCAAAAGAACAAAGCAATAGAGATATCACCCATAAATACGTGATCACAAAATCATCCAACAAGGTGCCGGCGATAAAGCGGTTTATGGATATTCAGTCAGACATGAGGGGGGTATTGTTTTGTAGGACCAAAAGGGAAACCCAGGAAATCGCAGATGACTTAGGTCATTTGGGATATGGAGTCGAAGCCCTCCATGGGGACTTATCCCAAAGTCAACGAGATACTGTCATGAAGCGCTTTAAAACACGATCAATGCAATTATTAATAGCTACCGATGTAGCTGCCAGAGGGATTGATGTAAATGACCTTACTCATGTGATGCATCACACCTTACCCGATCAGTTAGAAAGTTATACACACAGGAGTGGTCGGACGGGACGTGCAGGTAAAAAGGGTACTTCTATTGCTTTCATCACACCAAGAGAGGGGCGAAGAATCACCGAAATTGAAAAAAGAATTAATATTAGCTTTGAAAAAATTGAGGTGCCTACACTTGAAGAACTCAAGTCTACAAGAATTAATAATTGGGCCAGTTTAATTATTAATACAACCGTAGATGCGCAAGCAGAGAGCATCTTAAGCAAACTCAACGGACAGTTTGAACATTTGGATAAAGAAGATATACTAAAAAGATTAATTACGACTCAATTGGATCACTTAATGATTCAGGGAGGTGGTCAATCTGATTTAAACGAAGTTTCAGGCTCAGGATCACGATCAAGCAAGTCAGATAAGAAAAATGGAGGCGCTTTTAATAGATATTTTGTCAATATAGGAACAATTGACGGGATGACTAAGGAAGACTTGATTCATTTTTTATCCGATAATTCCAAAATAGATCGCAAATATTTCGGTCCTTTAAGTATTCAAAAGAATTGTGCTTATTTTGATGTCGACGCTAAGTACGATCAGAAATTGGGCGAGACTTTTGTCGGTATCGAGATCAAAGGCCGAGATATCCGGGTGAATCTTGATGAACAGGCTAGAAAATCAAAATTTTCTGCCCCTTCGAAAAAAAGAAACTTTCGAGATAAAAGGGCGCCAAAAAAAAATCATAGAAAAGGAAGACGAAGAAATTAAGTCAGGACTTAATTTCTTGTTTTAACCTCCAATCATTACAGCCAAGTCCCTTAGATATATGTAATTCTGATGAACCTTTATTTCTTTATATAAAAACTTCTTCTCTAGGATGATCGAGGCAATTGTAATAATCAACCATAACCTTATTTAAGAAATAGATATACGTGATCTTTTCGTTGGCTTTTAAAATTATATGACTTTTAACTAAGGTGACTTTTTGACCATCAATACTTAAAAAAACCGATAGTATTCATAAGTGCACAGTGGCTATTTTATTAAAATAAAAACAAATTTATTAATATTTTTATAAATTATTAATAACTTAAAATCATAAATATTAAAATAATTTAAAAATATATTTGCTTTTTTGAGCTAAGTATGAAATTACATATATTTTTCAACTTCAATAAAAAAAAGAGTTTGATCAAGCGATGCTCTATCTTTGAGCTTTAGCGTAACTATGAAATTTTCCCAATATAATATTAATAACACCCTAAAAAATAATATTGAATGGCAAGGCTTTAACAGACCTACAGACATTCAATTTAAATGTATTAAGCCCATACTAGATGGTCAGGATGTTTTGGCCATTGCTCAAACAGGTACAGGAAAAACGGCAGCATTTACCATCCCTATTTTGGATATGGTAGCTGCTAATAAAAGTCCAACAAGGGGTATTTATGCCTTAATTTTAGCGCCTACCCATGAATTAGCCCGACAGATTCATCAGACTTTCATTTCTTTAGGTAAAGGAATAAAAGCCTCTGCCGTTTGCGTTTATGGCGGTGTGGATCAAGAGGAGCAGATTAAGCAGCTTCAATCAGGAGCCTCTATTTTGATTGCTACTCCAGGAAGGATGTTTGATTTATTGAGTCAGGGAATTATTGATGTCACTCATTTGAAAATGCTGGTTTTGGATGAAGCCGATCATATGTTGGACTTAGGTTTCATAGATGATATCAGAGATTTGATCCGAAAAGTACCTTTAAGAAGGCAAAATTTATTTTTTTCGGCTACTATTAATAAAGAAATTAAAAAACTAGCTTATTCAATCGTTAAAAATCCGATTCGGATTCAGATATCACCCAATAATTCAGTAGCAAAAAGTATCGATCATGGGGTTGCATTCATTGAGATGGGTGATAAGCGCTATTTTTTAGGTTCCTTTATTCAAAAGAATGAAAAAGCAAAAATATTAATTTTTGTGAGGACCAAAGTTCGCGCAGAGCGCGTAAAATTGGCTATGGATCGCGTTAACATTCAGTCGGTAACATTGCACGGAGATAAGTCTCAAGAAGAAAGGGAACAAGCCATGAAATCGTTTCATATAGGTACAATCAAAATCTTAATCACTACAGATGTTAGTGCACGAGGTATTGATGTACCAAATGTTGATTTTGTTATTAATTATGATTTGCCCGATTCTAGTGAAACTTATATCCATCGCGTAGGCAGAACGGGAAGAGCAGGAAAGAGAGGTACGGCTATTTCTTTTTGCAGCACTGAAGAAAAACATCTCTATGATCTCATCGAAACGGATTTAATGAGTGAAATTGTAAACATATCTATAAATAAAGCAGACCCCGCGGCAACCTTAGATTTGGCCTTTGAACCAAAAAATGATTGGAGGGCGTTAATCAAGGCCAACGAATTGATTATTGAAAAAAATAGAAAACAAAAAAAATCAAAAAGAAGAAATAATTTATAGATAAGTTTATCTATCAGCGTAATTCATTCAAATTTTGTCTATTATTGGAACGTATTTGCGTATTGCAGCGTTTTCAATGAAAATAATATAGTATGGTTAATCAAGCAGATTTTATAGCTCTCCCCAAATACGAAAAAGATCCAAAAAAAGAACATATTTTGGGTCAAATGGAACAATTTGGAATTCACTTAATTATTAAGGAGAAAGGTATTTTATACAAAAAGCGTGTTGAACATGGAAGCCACTTTTTGAAAGAACAACAAAAGCTTGAATTGTTATCTGAAGAACCTGTGATTAAAAGTTGGCAATATCAAGACGTTGATCCGACCCGAAGAGATTGAAAAATCTCTTATCGTTGTGTGTTCAAATAACGTACCTTCCTAATTATAACCATCACAAAAATCCCACTTTCGGTGCTACCAAATTGGTTCGTGATGATGAAGCCAACAGTAGATTTCAACTAGCTGTCATTTACCTACTTGAGGCGCTATATTGTCGTCCTAAATAGGTTTTATTACCCTGAATTACGAGTAATCGCATTTCCTTTAAAGGATTAACTTTAGGAATATTTATTTAGGGATTTTGGTTACACTTTTAAATTCAATTAGTTTTTAGGCGATTTAATGCGGCATAAGATGCTCTTTCACCAGAGACCATCGCTGCATTTAAAGACCCATTGGCAGTATGGTCCCCACACAAGAAGATTTTATCTGCATATGTCATCAAATCAAGATTCGGCTCGTAAGATACAGTTCCAAGATCAGGAAGCGATCTTTGTATCGCATAATGCTTGATAAATTTAGTTTTTGTAATCGAAAAATACTTTTCAAGCTCACCCATAACTTGAGAAACTAGGACTTCAGAGGAAAACGAATGTTGTTTTACTACAGTGACTGAAATCAACTGAAGATTGGGGTCAGGAGCCCGTTGAACACTCGTTGGATAAAAAATATTATTAATTAAAGTGTCTGAAAGAGCTGATAGATGGATGATGGGTCGTGGCACATCAGTTACCGGCGCACTGAAGTACAAAGTATCGCATGTTTTCCATCTGTTCTTAACAGAATAACCTTCGAGAAAGCTACTTGGATCCGTAGCGACAATGCACACATCATAAGGATATTGATCTCCTGAAGCCATGGTTATAAAATCAGTGTTCACTTTTTGTACTTCGTTATTTAACTGAAGTTGAGTCGTCTTTAATTGACCTGCCAATTGCGTCGCGATTGCACCAATCCCTGCCTTGGGTAGGGTGGCAAAACCTTCAGCGAACATTTTATAGATAAATTCAAACATTCTACTAGAAGTATGAAGATGGCACTCCAAAAAAATACCAGAAAAAAAGGGCTTAAAAAACTGAGTGATAATTTTATCTGAAAAGCCTAAATACTGTAAATGAGACAAGGTAGTATGCTCTTTTTTATTAAATAGGGCGGCGATTGACGTATTTTTTAGTCGAAGACTGAGTTGAAATATTTTAAGTTTATCACGCAGGGATCCAATGCTCGAAAATAGCGTGGGGAAAAACATAGAGATGTCTCTAAGTGGATCTCCAATGATGGAGGAATCATTATCGGTGTACATACGAGCACCAGGAGACAATTTTTGTAAATCTAAATCGGCATAGTTTAAGTATTTTTTACTCATGGGGTACGCATCTAATAAGACTTGAAAACCCACATCTAAAATCCAACCATCTATAATTTCTGTTCTTACCCGACCTCCAATATAGCCCGCGGCCTCTAAAATCGTGGGCACATATCCCTTTTGTTCTAGATTTTGTGCAGCGATCAAACCACTTATACCTGCTCCAATGATATAAATATTTTTATCTTTATTTATTTTCATGTAAATCTAAACTATCAAATAATCTAATTCCATTCACATTTATTCATCCTTTGAATTGATGAAATTTTATTACTCATTGAATCGTTTAACCTTTGTTCAGATCCTTATTTGTTAGTTTTTTTGAACGCATTTATAATTATCAACATCATAGGCCTTAAAATGATTAGGAGCCCTACATACAAAAAAACAGTTAAATATTCAGATTAATTCCAACTATCATCTGTAATTTTCTAAGTAGATTATTTTCATGCATCGCTGGCACTTGACAATTGCTTTTCCTCAATCACTTTCATGTATGTTTCAAGATACTTATTCGGGTTAGATGAATTACCAATGTAAGTGGCGCTTTTTAAAAAAGCCTCTATACATTGGAAACCATCGAACGATATACCACTGTGGTTTACCATCTGGCGATCTTCCCAATGGTTATTGGTCAATCTAATATCAAAGTCCCATTTTGCTCTGATATTTTCTTCTTGTTGTGGCTTCATGACCAATTCTCCTTATAATCTATTAATATAAACAACCTTTTTGCGGTCTGTGAATTTAAACTCATTTATGATGAGTATATGGTAAATAATGTTTCGTGAGAACCAGTTCTCACGAAATTTATATTTAATATTTGAAAAAAAATAATGACAAACAAAAAGTTGTGTTATCCCGAAATATTTAGCTCTTAACACAAGCTTTTGTTCGGATATAACCAGTTGTAATTAATTAAACCATTGAATATATAAACTGCTAATTTGAATTTGTCTGATTACGTAAAAAGAAGAAATGGTATGCCTTTAGGTCACGGGGATTCACTTCGCAATATGTTGATTCGTTCCCTGGGAGCTGGAAAGTTTTCGATATTTTGACAATACTGGAATCCAATCTGGGGATTCTATCTGGGGAAATATATATTCAAACCGCTTAAACTCATATTACCCCAAGCATTATCCCTAATATTCACTTTTGTTGTCTGTGGATTTATCCATGACCTAGCGATCATGTTACTAAAATGGAAATTTACCTTACTCGTAACACCATGGTTTTTATTTATGAGGCTCAGTGTGATTTTGAGTAACTATGCGAAATTTGATTATTCAAAATTATCATGGATAGCTAGAGCTACTATAAACATAATAATCATATCAGGTTGCTTATTTATAGCTTACCAAGTAAGAATCTAAAAATAGAATAAAGTTGATAAATTGAATAAACTAATTACAACAACGTATATTTTTTACACCTTCGTTACAAATCACATACAAAACCGTTAGCCATAATTCAAAAAAAGCAATGAAAAAAATTAAAACATTTATGTTACTAGTAAGCATAATTTCCTTTGTTTCCAGCAAGAAGAAACAAGAAAAAATCTCAAATTTTAATGGTCAAGACACTCAAATAGACCTTTACTTAAAAGAATGTGAATCCAATGGCTTTAACGGTTCTTTATTGATTGTCAAAAACGACAGTATAATTCTTAACAAAGGTTATGGGTTTGCTAATAAAAAGAATTCTATTCCAAATACCCCTGAAACCGTTTTTGATATCTGTTCTGTAACTAAACAATTTACAGGAGCTGCTATCGTAAAACTTGTAGAAGAAGGGCAGTTAAAGGTAACCGATTCTTTAAGTCAATATTTTAAAGACATTCCTTTGGATAAAAGAGAAATCACTATTCATCACTTACTAACACATTCTGCAGGCTTCGGACATGGTATTGGAAATGGAGATTTCGACATATTCCGCAAGACATTTATTTTAAAAAATTATTTAGCAGTCAGTTACGTTTTAAACCAGGAATAAACTATTCCTATTCCCATTCAGGGTACAGTGTACTTGGACTAATAATTGAATTAGTTTCAGGATAAAGTTATGAAGACTATCTTAAAGAAAAATTGTTTGAACCAAGCGGAATGTACCATACAGGTTATCTGTTACCGAACTGGGACAATAATT
>Ga0206128_1005077_pt1 | contig 9940 bp, 9 predicted proteins | sample Helgoland_Spring_7_FD_148601 | JGI IMG/M metagenome (GOLD analysis project Ga0206128, IMG submission 148601) | Pelagic subsurface seawater microbial communities from Kabeltonne, Helgoland, North Sea - Helgoland_Spring_Bloom_20160426_1 | ecosystem: Environmental > Aquatic > Marine > Epipelagic ...
TAAATTAGGGTGATTATTATTTTGAAGAAATTGCTCGGTTTTGGCAAAGGTTCTGTTGAAGACAGAAATGTGAAAACCATGATCTGCAATATTAAGAGCTAAATTTTGCCCCATTACAGCAAGACCAATTAAACCTATATCAGAATTATTCATTGTATCATAAAGTAAGTTTTAAAAAAGTGGACTTGCTTTGTAGTAGTTTTACAACCACATGTCCAATGAGAACTAGATCGGCGAAGCTACTTTTAATTCTTCTTCGAAGAGAAAATCATCTTCCTCATTTTTTGTAGTTTTTTTATTGAAAATTCTAGTTGGGTTTGTGAGGCGTGGATTGATACCAAATTTTTTCATAAGCAGGAGCATATCTGAAGTGCTTGTTTTGATAGCTTTTGTAGCCATTGAACTACTCGCGTTAGCAGCAGCTTGCGAATTGGTTTCAGCAACAGCTTTAATGATAGAAGACTTTGCCCTGAGTTCAATGTCATCCACATTTTCTTCAGATGCGCCAGTTCCCAAGGTTGCTCCACTGAGAGCACCTTCTATTGCACCTTGTTTGGTAGCTTGCTTGAACACAAGTGCATCAGCAACAGGTGCATCATTATCATCTCCTGCAGTGATTGCCCCATAGGTGGCCCCGTAAGTTACTGCTTGGACAACGGAAGTTGTTGTAATATCGTTAGAAAAGTCTTTCGGATTGGCGTCTGTTAATGCGACTGTTTCAAAGACAGCACCAAAGGAAGCTCCCTGTGTACTAGATCGGGCAATCTCAACATCAAAAGTTTCAGTAGATGTTTGCCTCTTTAGATCTATATCACTTGTTCCTGATATACTTCCTGTTGTAGCACCTTGGGCAGCAAAGTTTATAAGGGCTAGTTTATCCATCGGATTTGGGTAATAAACGGACATGCCCACATTACCAATTAACGAGCCCATAGAGCTGTGTTGAGAAATTGAAAGCAGGTCATTCCTTGCATTCTCAGCAATGAGTAAGCTTTCTTCCTCATTGGTCGCGTTTCCTAAGTCTCCTTTAGCTCTACCTATTCTAGCACTTGTTGACCCTAGTGCACTGCCTTCAGCGGTAGATTTGGCTAACTGTTTTCTTTCATAGCTTTCCCAGCTTTCAGTGTAATCAATGGACTTATCTAGAACCGCAGCTAATTGAGCACCAGTAGCACTTCCAAATGCTGTTGCTTCCGCAATTCTCTTCAATTCCCAATTATCTTCTTTCCCTAGTTCTAAAGTTTTATTAATCGATGCAAAAGCCAAATGCTTTGCCAAGGATTTGGCGGCATCCGCAGGAAGTTCCAACTTGTTACTGTCTTCGTCCCGTGACAAAGAAGATACAGCACCTAGGAGTAATCCGTTAGAAATAACTTTGGTTATCTCATTCACGAAAAAATTATGGTTATCGCCAACATTTTCACTTTCTAGGCGATCTATAAAAGAAAATGCACCATCAATAACGGCAGTCGATAAAGATTCAGAGTACTTGTCTAGGTTGTTAGTATTAATTAAGGAGTTAGAATATATCGCAGTGGACAACCCATATGTTACAGATTTAATGAATTCAGTTTTGTTAGGATCAAATTTCATGAATTGTTCCAGTTCGCCATCAAACATCATTGTGGTATTTGGTGTTCCATCGTTTACAATCGATTCAATTCCCGGATAGATTCCTACTTCAATTAACAATGGATTGTCACTTTCGTAAAAAGCCAAGGTTGATTCAATAATTGATTCGGAGAAGATTTCCAGTTGGACCTCATTCGCAATATTATCCGTATATGGGATAGTAGATATAATGGATTGAGTAATTTTCGTACCCCAAGATTGTGCTCCACCTCCCCAATTAAGAATTTTTTCAGGAATCAATAAGCTGAAGACCTCTTTGGGTATTTTTTTTGTTTGCTCATCTTGGGGGAAAGTTTCGGCAAAAGCTTTGATAATAGATGTTAAACCCGACAAAAATTCTTGGTCAGTTAAAGAGAAATCTATTTTTTTATCCGACAAATAATCTACTGCATGGGAAAATGCTTCAATTGATTGATCTACTCCAAAACTACTGAAAGTTTCTTTCATTCCTTCTGTTAAATCTGAGTTTAATTTTGGGATTACAAGATCATCTTCGTAAATGGAGTCTTCCAGTAATGACTGATCAATCTCAGACAATCTTCTCTGAGAAATAAAGCCATTCTTGTCTTCTTTTAATGCATTGATGTTAACAAGAATAGCACTTTCAACTAAAGATGAATTTAAGGATTTACCAGATAAGGGCACAACTGCGAAGGTTGCAGCGGTAAATAAAAATTTAACTGAAACTGAAAAGGAGGGCACTTTTACAACTTGAATATAACAGTATGTTTTTGGCAATAGAATTTTACTAAATTTTTTTGTTGATACTCAGATTGGTATATTTTGAAGATATTCCTACAATTACAGAAAAAATAATAAGGCAAGCCGGAGATCTTGTTGGGAAATCGAAGCAGCAGTACAGTAAAAAAGATAATGCCCCAATCGAAATTATTTGAGAAAAAATTGATTTTGAAAAAAACAAATTTCGGCAAATTAAGAGAATTACTGGTAAAATAAAAAATGATAAACCAACCCAACCAAATTCACTTATCCATTCAAGAATATCACTATGGCCATATCCGATAAGTGGGATGTAGGAATTATGTGCATTTGCTAGACCAATTGTACGCTGATCCCTAATTTTTTTAGACTGAAAAATCGGATTAATTGTAGCATACGAATCGTAACCATAGCCCCAAAATGTTTTTTTTGAAATTTGACCAACAAGATCTTTCCATAAAAGGAATCTAAGAGGTGGTTTTTCATTTTGAATTTGAGAAATGGTGTTTGAAAGCATTTCTTTGGTGGTTTCTTTATTAAGAAATAAACCAACTAGGCATGACATGATAATAACCAAGCATAAACCCGTAAGTGTTTTTAATCTTAAAATATTTTTTTTGAACAGAACTAAAGTAAGTAAAATTATCAAAAACAATAAAACAACGATCCCAGACCTAGATCCAGAATGCGGAATCGATATAAGTAATATACCAAGACCGACAAAATAAAAAATACTTTTTAAATCATTTTTTCTAAAAAAGTTACATCTCAAACTCTCTCTGGTTTTTAAAGCGAAGAGACAAGAGATAATAAGTATTGCGTAGGCACTTTTATGATTTTTGTAGGTAAAGCTTGCATAAAAATACCTAGGTTCTGGGGTGTCCCAAATACCAAAAATCTCTTTCAAATTATCCGATGGGACATAATTAACTTTTTGTACAATGCCAAGAAATGCTAAAAGAACAGCAGCGACCACAAGTAAAAGTGTAAATTTTCTAATTTGTGCTCTTTCTTTTAGGTAATAAAAGGCAAAAAAACCTATACTTATTTGGGTTACGAAGTATAAAAAACTAACCCAAATCTTTGCACTTATTAAAGGAATTGTAGGTAAGTAAGGACTAGGGCTTTTCTCAATTTGCTCACTGATATTTTTTATTAGCCTAGTACCATCGTCAAACGACCTGTATTTATCTGAATAATGATTCTTAAAATCTAAAAAAACACTTATTGCTTTGCTTGGGCCGCTTGATATGAAAGGAAGTATTTGTTTAATTCCCTTTGAAATCATGAGTGTTTTTGCCAAATCTTTTTCTGTGGAAAGGTATTTCGCAGTTTTTACCTCCTTGAAAGTCTGAAGACTTAATTGTCTAAAAGTTTGATTTTCTGTAGATAGGTAAAAAATAGTTATTAAAATTCCTATATAAAAAATAAATGGGGTTATCTTTTTGTAAGATGACCTAGTGCTTGGAATTAAAAGGCCCAGACTGAGTAAAAGTGTTGTTGATATCCAAATATTTTGTACCCATTGTAAATCGAGTCCAGCACGGAACCATCCAATACATATGACCAAAAGGAGTAGGATTTTTTGAAAAATATTCAAGATTCAATCCAAAGCACGCTAACGATGTTATTGACAAGTATTAATTCGTTAAATTCAATCTATCAACTACTGAAATGACATCCAGACTACCCACTATCCTTTTTCTTAGCGTTTGCATTTTTCAACTTAATGTTCGTGCTGAGTGGGATAGCCCATTGTTTGGGCAAATCAAAACCTCTGCTTCTGCTTCTGCAACCTATGATTCTAGGGTTTTCGGCATTCCTAGTTCCTATTACAATCAACTTAAGACAAATCCTGGCAGTAACAACGCTGGTGTACCGGTTAATGAACTAAAGAGCGAAGATGATTTTATTTTGAAATTTTCTCCCGCTGTACATTTAGCAAAAAAAGTTAGTCTCCTTAAATTTTCTGGTTCTGCGGGGGTGGAAATTGCCCAATATATTAAAAACGATGATAAAAGTTATGTTGTTCCGGTCACAACATTCAGTATAGATTTTGATGAGACTTTATCCAAAAATAAGCGAATATCAAATAATGCAAAGATTCGTTTTGAAGCAGTTTTTGACTTGGGGCAGAAAGTCTCCGCCAGTGTGCTTGAACAAGATCTGACCTCATACACTTATTTTACAGCGGGTATGAATGTTAGGTATAACCATAGTCCTAAATTTGGGGTTAGTGGGGGTACAAATTACAGCATTCAACAATACCAAGCTGGATCAACAGGACCCCGACCATATCAAGATTTTTCAACCTTACCTCTTAATTTTAAGGCGTTTTACATTTACTCAGAAAAGCTTGATATTTATACGAACTACACTTTTTCCAGATCAAAAAGTAAAAGCGACCAACCTAATTTAATTGATAGTAAATCTCATTCTATTTCCTTTGGTGCGAATGGAGAATACTCAAGTAAGCTATCTGGTGATGCTAGTGTTGGCTATACTCTCGTTACATTTGACCAAGGTGGTAATCCAAATCAAGACGATCTTACCCTTGGCCTTGGGTTGTCATATAAATATAATTCTAAGACTTCATCCAATTTTTCTCTTAGTCGCTCTTTTTCACCTTCTGCACAGGGTTTTTCCGCTTTTACAACTTCAGCGCGAGCTGGCCTTTCGCATCGATTTGTTGAAAGTATTTCTGGTACTGCTTACTTGAGCGCTAGCACTGTGGACTACACTTACCCAGCAAGCTCCGTTTCTGTCGCTGGTGAGTCAAGTTCTATGAATACTTACGGATTGGGGTTTTCGATAAATAAAACTATCAATAAATTTTTTACTGCTAGTGGAGGTTATGACTTTAGTATAATTGATAGGAATTCTGATTCCTATGGAAGGCATATAATCCAAGCTCTGATATCCGGAAGATTTTAGGATATGCCCGCGATATTCCTCCCTTTTGTATGGTTTATTTTCATGGTAATGGAAACTTACACTGTTTCTGCACAGAACCAGTACAGCAATGATCCCTCCGTATTTAGAGATCCCTCAGGTTATAAAATAAGACCTGGCGATAGGATTCGTATATCTATTCAAGGTCAGCCCGATTGCTCCGCGGAGGTACAGATCAATAATCAGGGATTGATCAGACTGACCTATGTAGGGGAGGTGAAGGTAAGTGGAATGAATGTAAAGTCGATAGAGTCATTAATCACTCGCAAGTACCAATCTGAACTCATTTTTCGTAACCCAAAAGTAAATGTTTTTATTTCAAAATATTCCGAAAGGGTTGTGTTTCTAAACGGATCTGTAAACAGGCAAGGTCCTTACAATTTTCCCCCTGAAGTTGAGGCAATGAATATTGTGGAAGTAATTTCGAGGGCAGGCGGTTTCTCAGATATTGCAAGAAAAAATAAAGTTTATGTTACGCGAACCATTTATGATACGAGTGGAAATGCAACCAAAACAGAAACTTACACTGTGGATGTAGAAGCTTTGAGCAAAGGTCTCATCAAATCTAGTTCTAAAAAGAGATTTTGGATTTATCCAGGTGATCGAATTCAGGTCCCAGAGCGACTAATATAATGGACGAAAATTTCGATGGAAACAATCAAGGTCCTGGTTTTAAGCCAAGAGGAAAAATACGAGGTATATCTGATTTCTTACTTATTATCAGAGATAGGTGGTTGCTCGCGATTACCTTAGCTTTACCTATTGCACTTGGCTATGTTTATAATGAACTTCAAGTTCCAGAGTATTACAGTTCTAGTGCCACTTTCAGACTCATCCCACCTCCTTCATTACTTAATTTACAGAAAGTAGAGAGAGATAACCAAGTTCAAACGCTGATTACACGACACTTAGATGGAATAAATAGCCAAGAATTAAGAGTTAATGTTGTGCAAAAAATTTCGGAAAATCCAGAATATAAATCCATTCTTTTGGCTCCCTTTCTCAAAGACGGCATCCCAATTGGTGTTGCTAATACAATTAATTTTTCAGTCAATATCTCTCCGCCAAGTGCAGGTAACCCAAGAATTACTATTACTGCAAATTCCAGAAGTGCTCGGGGTGCGCAGATTATTGCTGACACTGTTCAAACTGAATACGAAAAACTTCACAAAAGCAGAAAAAGCGAAAAAGTAGAGTCTGCTCGTAATCTACTAGAGTTATTGCTGGAAAACAGACAATCGGAGGAAAAGCGAATTGCACAGTCAATATCATCTTTCAAGAAGAGCAAGAACATCCCTTATTTAGAAGATGCAAAACAAAGTATTTTTGGTCGCAAGAGTCAGTACCAAAATGAAATAACAGGATCAAAACTAGAGCAAATTAAAATTACAACTTTACTGAAACAAATTCTTAACATCCGAGTCAGTATTGGTGTTCAAAATGACTCACTTAGGTCTCAGGATATTGAATCTGAAATTGCAATTATTAAGCAATTTTTTGAAATTGATGCGATTGAATCCTACGGTAATGTTCCTTCCTTACGAAAGAACCTATTTGATCTAGAGAAAAAAAGAAGGGATTATCAAGAACTTGATCCGGGTTACCTTGAAAGGCACCCTAAAATGTAGGATAATGCCCGCCAAGTTAAAGATGTTAAAAAGGCACTAGCTAAAGAAGTTCAATCTGCTATTGATGATTTTAGGGATAAACTTGTTGAGCTTCAGCACCAAGAAAGCGAATTTACAAAAGCTATGGCATCGATGCAGAAACAATCTGCCACTCTTATGGACATAGAAGAAAAGTTGGAGGATTATAGTCGTGAACTAAGTATTGTAAGGGGAAGTACAGATCAAATTCATAAAAGGTTAAATGATGTCAAAATTGAGCAATCCCTACCATCAGAGCAAGATGACCCATTGCACAGAGAGAATTTTGCTTCCTTAGCCGCTAGTCCATACACGCCTGACAAAGCGGCGATTAGAAAAAATGGCATAATCTTATTTTTCACCATCTTTATAGTCATCCCCATTATGCTAGAGTTTATTGATAATCGGGTAAAGTCACCATGGGATGTTGATGTTTTTATTGGGAAAGATCTAATTGGAGGTATCCCTCAAATTTCTCAAGTTGAGGAAAGAAAGCGCCCACTTATTGTTGGAAATGATTTAGATGATGGACTGACAGAGTCATTTCGAAGTATGTACAGTCGGATTCAAATGAACTCTAATGCAGATTATCCCAAAATTATTTTGGTTACCTCTGCTATCCCAAGTGAGGGCAAAAGCTTAATTTCAGCAAATTTGGCATACAGTTGTGCAAATCATGGAAGAAAAACAATTCTCATCGATTTTGATTTAAGGAGACCCGGCCTGCACAAATTTTGTGGTATTGAAAATAATACAGGTTTAGTAACTTTGATTAATGAAGCGAAAAACGGAATGGATCGTCTTAGCGAATTGACCCAAAAAACCCTTCATCCGATTCATGATAATTTGTTTTTGCTTCCTTCTGGTGGTAAAACCCGCGCAGCAACTGAAATGCTTGAAAGTAACGAGTTTGAAATGGTTATTAACCATGTACGCACTTTGGCTGAGGTTATTATTATAGATAGTCCGCCTATTGGACTTTTTCCTGATTCACTTGCCATAGCAAGAAAAGTAGAAGAAGTATTATTCGTTACTAGATATGGAAAGGTCTCTAGAAAAGTTGCTAAAAACTTAATCGAGAATATCGAAGAAACTGGAGCAAATGTTTTGGGCGTTGTACTAAATGATTTGCCACAAAAGAAAACTCCCGGTTACTACTACTCAGGATACTATGGTTACGGTTATTTCCGATACAAATATTATAACAAATATTATGGTTCCGATAATGAGAAAAGCTAGTTTCTTGCTTATGTGTCAATTTCCTATCAATTTATCGTGATAAAAGAATATAAGGTTTTCGTACTAGGCCCTGAGGGCTTGCGGGTAAAAGGTGACGATAATTCCGATGTTATTTCAAAATTGTTAAGCCATAGACTGAATTTATATTCTGGTAAAGGTTGGCAACTTGCTAAACTAGTTCCAACCATGACAAGTGAGGGTTCAGTTGTTAAACTGATCGTAACTCTTCATCGAGAAAAAATAATTACTAAAGCCAATTAATAGATACGATCCTTACTTCATTTAAGGTAACTTCGACATAAGGCTTTGTTTTCGAGCAATATCTGTATTCAGGAGAGTCCACAGTAAAGTGATGTGCCACAATATCATCCCAATCATACCTTACAGTTACCCATTCACTACTATTTTCAATTTTCCTGGCGATTATATGACCAAGTGAACCCAACAGATCATTAAACTTTGAAACTTCTAGTCCTGGATGTAGGGAAGCATTAAGTTTTCTATCCAAAGATCGTAACCTATCTTTTGCTAGGCTCTCATTTAAAAAAACGGATGCTTCTCTTTTTTGTATAATTTCACTAACCTCATTCGAAAATTGTTGATCAGGGTCCCATTGCTTACGGCAACCGAGTAGAAGTAAAAAAAATGAGATCACAGAGAAGCTATATGCTCGATGCCAAATAGTTAATGCTTGGCATCGTTCATGCTTTATATTTTTTCGCTTTACAGTCATGATTTTCCCCAAAAAACTCGAAAGATATAATGCTAGCATAATTGCTAACTTAGAATTGCCGACACCAAAATCAGGCAAATTTTTATTTCGTCTCTGCCGTTTCCCTGTTTCGGGTCTTCAAAACACTATAGACCTTGTTGATTACAGGAATAGAGTAATGTTAAAAGTATCCCGAGTTCTTTCCCCACTGAGGCAGAAAATCATGGATCCCAATTTATCAATCAATCCAAAAGTTGAAATATCATCAGGATACATATCCAAAGATGAGTACCTTCTTACTGAATTCCAAAGACTGAGGAGTGAAAATTTACCAAATGATTTGCATGACTCTCCTGCCTCATCCCACTTCTTTATATTTTATACTAACTCTATTGATTGTGTCGCTGCAGGTATTTCTGACCCACATGAAAAACATTGGGCTGAATTATGGCAAAGGGTAATAAATCGAACTTACGGAATAGAACACAGAGTTGCTCGTAGGCATTTGCGGACTTGCAACCTATCGCAGATCTAGTTTTACTAATATCATTAGTACGAAAGCAAAAAGTCTTTCTTTTACAAAACTTTTACCGAATATTTTTACAACAATCGGTCTCTGCACAGGTTTGACTGGTATTAGGTTTGCTTTAGATTCTGACTGGGAAAATGCAGTCATTTGCATTCTTGTGGCAGCTTGCTTTGACATGATTGATGGTCTATCTGCAAGACTTCTTAGAGCATTTTCAAGATTTGGTGCTGAACTTGATAGTCTTGCCGATGCTATCAGTTTTGGTGTGGCACCCTCTATCATCTCTTTTTTGTGGATAAAAAGTTCTCTAATGATAGACAAAAACAGTGAAATTCTTGGGTGGTACTGGATACCCTTTTTGTTTTACACGATGTGCTGTGCTTTTCGATTAGCACGTTTTAATGTCATGGTTCAGGAAAATTCAAACAATTTGTCTAAAAAAGGTTACTTCACAGGCGTGCCATCGCCCGCTGGTGCCGGTTTGGTTCTACTACCTTTAGGTTTTAGGGG
>Ga0206128_1005078_pt1 | contig 9939 bp, 3 predicted proteins | sample Helgoland_Spring_7_FD_148601 | JGI IMG/M metagenome (GOLD analysis project Ga0206128, IMG submission 148601) | Pelagic subsurface seawater microbial communities from Kabeltonne, Helgoland, North Sea - Helgoland_Spring_Bloom_20160426_1 | ecosystem: Environmental > Aquatic > Marine > Epipelagic ...
CTGGTGGAGCATTTCGCCAGTATTAAAATCTTTGTCATCATTGTCGTCGCGAAAAACCAGTAGCCGCAGACCGGCGCTGCTGACACAGCTATTTGACGCATCCACAGTGCAGACGGTCCATACCTGGCGTTGAGACAGTGCGAGACCCCGCGCCAACTCCAAAGCATTGCGCACCTGCACGGTCTTTTGGCTGATCGCACGCTTCTGTGCAAAAAGGGTAAATGAGGGTACTGCAACGGCTAATAAAATCGCGGCGATGGCCAGGGTGACCAATAATTCGACAATCGTAAATCCGCGCGGCAAAGCGAATCGGTTCATCCCTAAACTCCTGACGGTGCAATCACCATAAAATAATGAATAAGCTTTTAGTAGATAAGCTCTTAATAAAAAGCCTTTTAACTAATCATTAAAGGATAGCAGCTAATCAGGGCCAGACTAATTTGTGTCAAACAGTTGCGACAAAGTCGACCTTAACCTGTCAGCAGAGAGCCAAAATCACAGACTCATACCCAGCCAAAGATAGGCAACAACAGCATATGAGGGATCTCTTTCCAGGCACCGGGCATGGCCTCTGGGTGCACAGAGCCCACAGAGATAATACCGGCATTGCCTGAGCTGGTGCCATCGCCGGGGGCCAAGCGATCCACGAGAGTGACCTGGCGGCCCTTGTCTTGCAGATAGAGGGCGGTGCAAATGCCCACGATGCCGGCGCCAACAACCACGGTTTGTGCTTCGCTTTGCATGGCTGATAGCCCATCGGGTGAGTGATGCGTGAACCGCTAGTATATAGACTTAGTTGTACAGTTTAGGAATCCACTATTCAGGGGTAGCACTGCACTAATCTAGCACTAATCTAGCACTAATCTAGCACTAATCTAGCACTAATCTAGCACTAATCTAGCACTAGCTTAGTGCTAGATATCGGCAATGCTAAGGGCAAAATCTCTAGCCCCTAAAACGGAAAAACCCTTGCCAGCTAATGCGTGCAAGGGCTTTAAAAATCGCGTCGCTGTTTTGAAAAACGCGTCGCTCTTTTGAAAAAATGGTAGGAACACGCAGACTCGAACTGCGGACCCCTTGCATGTCATGCAAGTGCTCTAACCAACTGAGCTATGCTCCTATTTCTTCTGAGGAGCGCATTCTACACAAGCCCCTCAATTCTGCCAAGGAAATTCAAGACAATTCGAGCTACAGTTAAGCAGGTGACAACTTATCGTCGAATAAGACTTTATCAAACGGATTTACATCAATCGAAAAGGATTTTTCATGCTCCAACCTGTGATTATTGCCGGTGGCTCTGGCACTCGACTATGGCCCCTCTCCCGGCAACTCTATCCCAAACAGTTCCTACCAGTAGTTGGGGACGAAACCATGTTACAGGCCACGCTAGAGCGCCTCCAGGGCCTCGACTGCGCACCACCGATTATTGTCTGCAACGAAGACCACCGGTTTATCGCCGCCGAGCAGTTGCGCCTCGCTGGCATCCAGCACAATGGCATCATTCTCGAACCCTGTGGCCGCAACACCGCACCGGCGATATGCCTAGCGGCTCTGTTGGCCAAGGAGATAGATCCCGACGCCAGCCTGCTGGTGCTGCCAGCCGACCATCATATGGCAGATCCACAGGCTTTTCTCGCGGCAGTTAGGACGGCGCAGGAGGCCGCGGCAAGCGGCGCTCTGATTACCTTTGGCATAACACCCAATCACCCGGCCACCGGTTATGGCTATATTAAAAGTGCTGCGCCACTGACTGGCGACAAGCCCCAAAAAATCAGCGAGTTTATTGAAAAGCCCAGCCTTGAACGGGCCGAGGCGTTGATCGCCAGCGGCGATTACCTCTGGAATAGCGGCATATTTATGTTTCGCGGCCGCGCCTTTCTCAAGGAACTGCAAACACTGCGCCCAGATATTTACAGCACCTGTTTACAGTCCTGGCAGACCAGTGCCGCGGATATGGATTTTGTCCGCCCAGACAGCAATCTGTTTTCCGCATGCCCTGCCGAGTCGATTGACTATGCGGTAATGGAAAAAACCGCCAATGCCATGGTGATGTCAATGGACCCCCAGTGGAACGATCTGGGCAGCTGGTCATCGCTGCTCGACCTGCTGCCAAAAAATGCTCAGGGCAATGTTGAGATCGGCGATACCATGAGCATTGACAGCTGCAACAACTATATTCGCGGCGACAGTAAACTGATCGCCACTCTGGGTATTAGTGATCTGGTGATTGTCGACACCAAGGACGCCCTGTTGGTAGCCCACAAAGATCATGTGGAGAAGGTTAAACAGCTGGTTGATCAATTAAAGACCGAACAGCGCAGCGAATATATTCACCACCGCGAGGTCTATCGCCCCTGGGGCAAGTACGACTCTATGGATCAGGGGTCACGGTTTCAAGTGAAACGTATCACTGTGAAACCCGAAGCTAAACTCTCGGTGCAGATGCATCATCATCGCGCCGAGCACTGGGTGGTGGTGAGCGGCACAGCCAAGGTCAGCATTGATAATGTGGAGCGGCTAATCTGTGAAAATGAGTCGGTGTATATTCCCATTGGCGCGGTTCACAGCCTTGAAAATCCTGGCAAGATCCCGATCGAGCTGATTGAGATACAGTCCGGTGCTTATTTGGGAGAGGACGATATTGTGCGCTTTGACGATCGCTACGGGCGCGCCTAAAAACACTGACTGACTTGCCCCGGGCCGTTAATCTAACGGCCCGGACTATCAATGCTTTAGCCCCCTAATCTTAATCCTTACTCTGAGTATGCCGAGCCATCAATCTCAAGACTGAAATCTTGATTTTCCACGTTGCCATTAACAATGACAGTGGCCGGCGACATTAGGGTGGGATAAGCGCCGCAGGCTTCGGCGATACCGCAGATAATTCCATCGTTGTCGATATCGGTGCCCGAGTGAATTTCATAGACACCCTGCTCAACACCGTCGATGTTATAGCTGTATTGGCCCGCCGCGGCAGACTGAATCTGCAAGGGTATTTCAGCACCGCTATTAATGTCCTTGAGAATCACCGAAATATTGCCAAGATTGCCCTCAGAGCCAAGATTGGAGGACATCACCTGAAACACCAAAGCGACATCTACATCGCCACCATTAGACGTGAAACTGACGCTACTAGAATAGATACCATCAGCCAAACCGCTGCGGTCGATGCCGATGATATAGGTGGAGATGCCATTGTTCTGCAGCGGCTCACTGATGATCACAAAGGCGTCAGCCGCACTCACCGAACTGATAACTAAATCGCCATTGCCAAAGTTAGAGGCATTAACACTGTATTGTCCGATTGTTTTGCCATAATTCAGATAGCTCATATCGAGATACAAAATCGGGGTTACCGGGATTTCCTCAAACCCATCGGCTATCGCCTTACTGAATTCAACCGCCTTGGTAGCATCAATTCTGCCAGCGCCAAACAGGTCATCGCGTCCGACATCTCCCAGATCAACAATGATTTCACCACTGAGTAGAATCGCATCGAAGTCGCTTGGAGACATTTCAGGGTAGACAGATTTCATCAGACTCACTACCCCAGCCACATGGGGTGCCGCCATGGAAGTGCCATTAGAGGAAGCATAACTGGCTTTTATTTTTTGCTCTTCGGCATTAAATTCTGCCATCGTGCTCTTAATCTTGCTCCCCGGCGCAGCCACATCCACCGTGGCGCCAAAATTAGAATAGCTAGCCAGACTATCGTCTTCTAAGGTCGCTGAAACCGAAATAACATTGCTGTAGGCCGCCGGATAGGAAGGCAACTCGGTAGCAGAATTACCCGCTGCAGCAATGATAATCATGCCTGCCTCAGTGGCATCGGCAATCGCGCTGCTCATGGTCGAACTGGTGCCACCGCCACCGAGGCTCATATTGGCAATATCCGCAGGGTCAGCGACAATAATACCCGACTGATTCTCAAGGCCCGCCGCATAGCGAATCGCATTGGCAATATCGAAGTCATAGCCTCCCTCGCAACCCAGAACACGCAAATTCATAATCTCTCCCGCCCAGGTAACCCCCGCTATACCATTGCCTACTCCGTCACCGGCAACATCAAGAGTGTCGTCACTATCGATATCCTCACCGAAATCGAGACTACCGTTGTCATTGATATCCTCGGAGTCATCGTCATTGTTGGTTTCAGCACCCACAGTTCCGGCAACATGAGTGCCATGAAACGATGAACTGCCGGAGCCACCAGTGCAATAGGGGTTATCGGCGCCGTCACCGGGGTCATTGGCATCATTATCGATTTCCTGACCATCATCCAGATAGCCATCGCCATCCAGATCTTCACCTGGATCCAACAGCCCATTACCATTGCTATCTTCATTGACCTCCAGGCCATCACCGGCATTGTAAGAATTGTTAATAAAGTCAAAGCCATCGTCAGAGAGGCGCGCCTCTAAATCAGGATGGGCGACAAAAATACCCGTATCAAGGACTGCCACCTTGACGTCTGTGCTGCCAGTGGTGATGTCCCAGGCTTCAGGAAGCCTGATTTTTTCATAGTGCCACTGAGTACCATAGCGTTCATCCGTGGGAATCTGGGTGGCTCGGCGAAGGAAGTTGGGCTCGGCATATTCCACCGCCGGATCCAGCGACAGCTCTTTGGCAGCCAGCAGAGTGGCAACGCGCAAATCTATATCTGAGGGGGAAGTCAAGCTAGCTGACCGAGTACCCTTGGTGAGACCAGCACTCTGCTGGCCAATATTTTGTCCATATCGATAGAGTTTGGGGCCATTGTTACCCATCGACCTGATGGCCATAGGAGAGGCTGTAGAGAGAGCAATATTACTGGCTCTGCGGCTCTTAGAGAGCCGCTCCTTGACAATCACATCGCCTATGGCGAATTCAGAGTCAGAAGACCAGCCAGAGCCGAGACTCTGAAGCCCAGCGCCAATCGCAAGATAGTACTTTCCTGCACCCTCGCTCCACACATTGACGCGCAAAAAATACATGCCCTGCTCAAGGGGAATCATCAGACTCTCGTACTGGGTCTCGCTGATAGAATAGCCTACCAAGTCTTTGTCAGCGTCATAGAGATACATATCGAGATCCGTATAACCGGCACCGGTACTGCCGGGAGAATCCAGAATAAGATTAATCACCTCACCGCCCAACGCCTCAAACTGATAATAATCCCGCCAGTCGCCAGCGGAAAAAGACTTGCCGTTGGCACCATAATTAGCCGTGTTCACATAGCCATCACAATTGGCTGGAACATCCAGTATCTGGGCGCGGCTAAAGCTACTGTTATTCACAACCGCCGATGCAAGATCGTTGACATCAGAATCTATATGCGCCGAATCGGCTACGGTAATTACCCCCGAAACTGAGTAAGAACCGGGGGAGACCATCACCGACTGAGTAAAGGTGTCGCTCAGACCATCAGTATTCAGTACCGTCAACACCACAGCATAGGTACCCGCCGTCTCAAAGGTATGACTAATACTGACACCGGAACCCGACAAGCCATCGGCAAAGTCCCAACTGAAACTCACCACCGTATCATCGAGATAGCCGGCGACCGTGTCGCTGGCATCAAACAGCACGACCAGCGGCGCCGAACCCTGAAGTTGGTCAGCGTAGAACAGCGCCGTAGGTGGGGTAATGCTGGCATCCAAGGGCGCATCATCCCGCGAATCATTGACGCCATCGCCATCGTCATCGTTGTCGGCGTTGTTGCCAATCCCATCACCGTCTGTATCCAGCGACTCCGAGGCGTCCAAGGGAAAGGCGTCATCGTCATCGATCACAGAGTCATTGTCATCATCCAGGTCGGCGTTATTGCCAATTTCGTCGCCGTCAGTGTCAAGCCACTCAGTGACATCTAATGGGAAGGCGTCATTGCCATCCATATAGAAATCACCGTCATCATCCGGATCCGCATTATTGCCAACCCCATCACCGTCAGTATCCACTGATTCAGTGGCATCCAGTGGCAGCGCATCATCGCCATCCGCCACACCGTCATTATCGTCATCCGGATCTGCATTATTGCCAATTTCATCGCCATCGGTATCCAGTGACTCTGTGGCATCTAAGGGAAAGGCATCTGCATTGTCCAAAACACCATCGTTATCATCGTCTGGATCGGCATTGTTGCCAATTTCATCACCGTCAGTATCCACCGACTCAGTGGCGTCTAGCGGGAAGGCATCTGCGGCATCCAAAACACTGTCATTGTCATCGTCTGGATCCGCATTGTTGCCAATCTCATCGCCATCGGTGTCCAATGACTCTGTAGCATCTAATGGGAAGGCATCTGCACCATCCAAAACACCATCATTATCATTGTCTGGATCCGCATTGTTGCCAATTTCATCACCATCAGTATCCACCGACTCACTGGCATCTAATGGGAAGGCATCTGCGTCATCTAAAACGCCATCGTTATCATCATCCGGATCGGCATTGTTGCCAATATCATCACCGTCAGTATCCACCGACTCAGTGGCGTCTAGTGGAAAGGCATCTGCGCCATCCAAAACACTGTCATTGTCATCGTCTGGATCGGCATTGTTGCCAATCTCATCGCCATCGGTGTCCAATGACTCTGTAGCATCTAATGGGAAGGCATCTGCTCCATCCACAATACCGTCATTGTCATCGTCTGGGTCGGCATTGTTGCCAGTTCCATCGCCATCGGTATCCACCGATTCAGTGGCATCTAATGGGAAGGCATCTCCAGCATCCAAAACACCGTCACTGTCATCGTCCGGATCGACATTGTTGCCCAGCTCATCGCCATCAGTATCCAGCCACTCTGTAGCATCTAAAGGGAACGCATCTGCGCCATCCAAAACACTGTCGTTGTCATCATCAGGGTCAGAATTATTGCCAATGGTATCGCTATCAGTATCTAGCGTCTCAGTGGGATCCAGCGGAAAAGCATCATCGACATCCGCAACCCCATCATTATCATCGTCTGAATCCCCATTGTTACCGATCTTATCGCCGTCACTGTCCAACCACTCCCCGGAATCCAGTGGAAACACATCATCCCCATCCGCAACGCCATCGTTATCATCGTCCGGATCGGCGTTATCACCCAGCAGATCGTTATCTGTATCCAGCCATTCAGTGCCATCCAATGGGAAAGGATCGGCAGTATCGACAACAGTATCGTTATCATCGTCAGGGTCAGCATTGTTGCCAATGTCATCATTATCGGAATCCAACCACTCCTCGCCATCCAATGGGAAGGCATCATCGCCATCGGCAACCCCATCATTGTCGTCATCCGGATCTGTGTTATTACCCAGATCATCACCATCTGTGTCCACCCACTCAGTGGCATCTAGTGGAAAGGCGTCATCGCTGTCGGCCACAGAATCGTTATCATCATCGTTGTCTGCATTATCGCCAAGCAGATCACCATCCTGATCCCGAGACTCAGTAGCGTCCAATGGGAAGGCATCATCGATATCCAGAACACTGTCATTATCATCGTCCGAATCGGCATTATTGCCGAGGCCATCCGCATCAGTATCCAGAGACTCACCGACATCTACTGGAAAGGCATCAGCAGCATCCGCAACGCCGTCGTTGTCATCATCAGGATCGGCATTATCGCCAATGTCATCGCCATCGCTATCAACCCATTCTCGAGGATCTAAAGGCGACCAATCCACTCGATCCAAAACCGAATCGTTATCATCGTCCTCATCGAGAATATCCACCAGATCATCGCCATCGGTATTGGCTAGATCCAGATTCTCAGGCACATCGGCAAACAGCAGCTCAACCGACGTGGCCTGGAGAAATTGCTCTGTACTAATATCATTGCTGTTGAGATCAAGCACCGAGCGCTGCAGGTCTGTCTGTGCTACGCGTACCACAGCAACCGCGAAATCAGCCGTCAAATTATCTTGAGAATCAACTAACGCCCTATTCACCATAGCCAGTTTGGCGCCCACAGCAGCCTGAGCCTCGCCGTCAATAGCGATGCTAGAGGGGAACGCCAAAAGGGTATTATTTAAGACCTCAGTGACCAGCAACTCATCACCCAGATCTAAATCACGGTCCTCAATTAGATCGCCGATAACCGACACTAACTCGAGACTTACCTGCAATGGCGTAGCGGTGGAATCAGAGGTTAAGAGATTAACAAGGGTCTGAACAAGCAAACCGATCTGCTGATTGCGCGCCAACAGACTACCTTGGTTATTTTCTGCCAACTGCCATGGGTCAAGCAGAGCGAGCTGTTCAGGACTGACTGACAGCTGCAAGCGACTGAGTAGGCGCAGAGCGTCATCGGTTCCCGTAAGCAGGGTCGAAATCGGTGAAATAATAAAGTCTTGATTGCGCTGAAGTTGCCCAGCAAGCACAAAGTCACTGAGCAGAGTATTGGTGGACGTATCAGTGCCGCCATAGGCAACAACATTAAGCCCACAGCTGTTCAACTGGTCGCAGTTGACCTCTGAGTCATCTAATAGAAAAAAACCGTCACTGTCGGTGCTGGTCTGAGGTTCACCGGTATCGAGCTCAAAATCCCCATCTAGATCGCGAAACACCAGGCTGCCGGCCAGAGGCCCATCAACCACTCGGCCCTCTAAGGCATCTGTCACATTGACCCTCAGAGTTAAGGCTGTTGAATTGCCTCCATCAGATGCCGTGACCCCAAGGGAATAACGGTTATCCGCAGTCAAATCAAGTGGCGTCTCATAATCAGGGACCTGCAAAAAACGCAGCTGGCCCTGAGAGCTAAGGCTAAATAAGGCACTATCCTCGCCATTAACCAGACTGTATCTGACAGCTCTGCCTTCGGGATCTGAGGCGGCAATAGTGGCCACATCAGTAGAACCCTCGGCCACCGCAAATGTACTGCCACTGCTAAAAGTCGGAGCCAGATCAACAGCTGTCGAACCGCCACCGCAAGAGGTTAAGGCAAGCGCACCGAGAAATACTGTGAGTGAAGAATAATGTGCCATAGCAGCTTATTTTTGTTGTTGTTTTTGCTCTCGACAGTATAAACCAAACTGCCAAATAATTTTTACAGGCATAAAAAAAGGGCTGTCAAAAGACAGCCCTTTTTTACATCAACATAAGACTTACTTGCTGATCTTCCAAGAAGCACCGGCAGAAACACCAGTTTCGCCACCAGCATGGGTTAGACCCAGCTTGTAAGCAGCTCTTCGAGACTTATGAGTAAAGCCCATTGCAACAGCAGACTCGCCGTCAAAGTTACCTACACCGATTGCAAAACCAGTACCGTCGCCGTCAGTGGTTGGCATACCCGCCAGAGCCATCGACATAGCAACACCAGAGCGCAACATATCAACATCAGCATCCAACTGGCGCAAGTGGCCCTGGTTGGCAGCGATATCGCTCGCGTTAGTATTGATCAGACTACGGTTTGCCATTTCGGCATTCATAGCGCGGTTAGACTCAGCAGTCAGTGCAGTGCTAATTGCAGTTTCATTAGCACGTGCAGTTGTTGCCTCGTTGCTAATTGCAGTTGCGTTAGCCTGCTCAGCAGAACGTGCAGTTGCAGCTTCGTCAGTGATCGCAGTTGCGTTCGCTTGCTCAGCAGCTCGTGCAGTTGCAGCTTCATTAGAGATCGCGGTTGCGTTCGCTTGCTCAGCAGCTCGTGCAGTTGCAGCTTCGTCAGTGATCGCGGTTGCGTTCGCTTGTTCAGCAGCTCGTGCAGTTGCGGCTTCGTCAGTGATCGCGGTTGCGTTCGCCTGTTCAGCAGCTCGTGCAGTTGCAGCTTCATTAGTGATCGCGGTTGCGTTCGCCTGTTCAGCAGCTCGTGCAGTTGCAGCTTCATTAGTGATCGCGGTTGCGTTCGCTTGTTCAGCAGCTCGTGCAGTTGCAGCTTCATTAGTGATCGCGGTTGCGTTCGCCTGTTCAGCAGCGCGTGCAGTTGCAGCTTCATTAGTGATCGCGGTTGCGTTCGCTTGCTCAGCAGCCCGTGCAGTT
>Ga0206128_1005079_pt1 | contig 9938 bp, 6 predicted proteins | sample Helgoland_Spring_7_FD_148601 | JGI IMG/M metagenome (GOLD analysis project Ga0206128, IMG submission 148601) | Pelagic subsurface seawater microbial communities from Kabeltonne, Helgoland, North Sea - Helgoland_Spring_Bloom_20160426_1 | ecosystem: Environmental > Aquatic > Marine > Epipelagic ...
GGGGGTCATTCCCCGAAATTGAGACTTGGTGTATTAAGTACACCTGCTCTCGCTATATTGCCCGCGATTGGATAAACCAAACTGTAACCAAAACACCATGCGCAACCTTTTGCTGCTTTTCATTGCTTTGTTTGGCTTCGGCTATGCACAAGCTCAAGATTGTACGGGTGCGGACCACACGGTCCTCGCCGGAAATTATTACTATAACCCGACGACCCTGACCGTCACTGCGGGTGAGTCAATTGCATTCCTAAACGAAGGCGGTTTTCACAACGTGAACGGACGGCGTCACCAGCTCACTTGGAGCCACTTGGAACAACCCTGAGAGCTTTTCTCTTGGTGCCAACAGTGGCGCTTCAGAAGGAGTCTGCATGGGTACTGTGACATTGAGCACCCCCGGAACTTACCAATATGACTGCAGCATCGGCTCGCACGCGGCCAATGGCATGGTCGGAACCATTGTGGTAGAAGCGGCAGCCAGCACTACGCCTACAGACAATGCTGGTGATCCCACCCTCGATGCGGGAGATGTAGTGTCCGTTTACGGCGGATCATACGATGCCAACGGTACGAACTTCAACCCTGGCTGGGGCCAGTCTGGAACGGTCAACACCGATTTCGATCCTGGCACGGGCAACGTGGTCATGGAGTATGCCAACTTTAACTACCAAGGCACCTATATCAGCGCCATTCTGTCGGGCATGACCCACCTCCATGTCGATGTTTGGGTGGCAGCGGACAATGACCGTATGCTCAAGGTGTCGCCTATCAATGGCGGTACAGGTGCCGGTGAGTTCCTCGTAGAGGTGCCATTGACACCAGGTGCATGGAACAGTGTGGACTTGACCAAGGCTGCTTTCGATGGCATGACTTGGGACAATGTGTTCCAAATGAAATTTGACGGACAATTCAATGCTGATGGCGCAGCCAACGGGGCTGGATGGGACGTCTACCTCGACAACATCTACTTCTGGAACGATGGAACAGGATCCGGACCTCCTTCAGGTGAGACTGTTGACGTGACGTTCACCGTAAACATGGAGAATGAGACTGTATCATCTGACGGTGTATCGTTAGCTGGTGGTACTTACTTCGGATTTCCGGGGGACAACCCCATGTCCGACAATGGAGACGGCACTTGGTCCATTACCATTGGTGTTCCAGTTGGCTTCACGGGCAACTACACCTTCACAAATGGCGGGGCTGCTTGCGGATGGAATTGTAAGGAGAACATCGAAGGACAGTCCTGTGCAGATGGCCAGTACAATGACCGTTTGCTGTCGAACATCACTGAAGCAACCAACGTGAACACTTGTTTTGGCGAGTGCACCACCGACGGATCTTGTTCAGCTCCAGCGACTCAATACAACGTCACGTTCCAGGTGGACATGTCGAATGCCGGTTTGGATGGATCCGAAACCATTTACGCTACGGGATCGCATGACGGTTGGTGTGGCCCATGTGACAATGTGCTGACTGACAACGGCAGCGGCATCTTCACACGCACGATCAGCCTTGACCCAGGTTCTTATGAGTTCAAGTACATGATCAATGCTTGGGGCGGGGATGAGCAGAATATTTTGGGAACGGCCTGCGACTTTTTGCCAGGCGACGGCAACGGCAACCGGGGTTTCACCTTGGGTGAGGAAGACCTCGTTCTCCCTGTGCAATGCTTTGACTTCTGCGGAACATGTGAAGAGCAGAACAACCAAGGCACGGTGAACATCACCTGGAATGTCAACATGTCCAACGAGGTGGTTTCTGCTGACGGTGTGCATCTTGCAGGAGGAGGGTTCTTCGGTAACCCCGGAGACAATCCCTTGACGGACAACGGAGACAGCACTTGGTCCATTACCATGACTGTTGCTGAAGGCTTCTCCAGTTACTACATCTTCACCAATGGAGGGGCTGCATGCAGCTGGGACTGCAAGGAAAACCTTGCCGGCCTTCCTTGTGGAGATCCCGGAAACTTCAACGACCGTTACATCGCTAACGTCACTCAGGATACCACCATGAATTTCTGCTTCGGTGAGTGTGGTACTGATGGTATTTGCGTCGGTAACGATGGAGGCGGTGACCCCACTGACCCCACTGGCCCGACGGACAATGCGGCGGACCCCACTTTGGATGCAGGCGATGTGGTTTCCATTTACGGAGGTTCATATGACAACATTGCTACCAACTACAACCCAGGATGGGGGCAGTCTGGTACGGTCAATGACGCCTATGATCCTGGCACTGGCAACATGATTTTGCAATACGCCAACTTCAACTATCAGGGCACGGAATTGAGTTTAACAGATTTGTCGGGCATGACCCACATCCATATGGATGTTTGGGTGGCGGCAGACAACAGCCGCATGCTGAAAATGTCTCCCATCAATACAGGCACAGGCGCTACAGAGTTCCTCGTAGAGGTTCCTTTGACGCCTGGTGCGTGGAACAGCGTGGATTTGACAAAAGCGGCCTTTGAGGGCATGTCTTGGGACGGTGTCTTCCAAATGAAGTTTGACGGACAGTTCGATGCCGATGGCGCAGCCAATGGAGCAGGATGGGATGTCTACCTCGACAACATCTACTTCTGGAATGATGGAACAGGGTCAGGCCCCCCATCAAATGACACTTATGATGTCACTTTCAATGTCAACACTTCCAACATTACGGTGGGCCCGAACGGCATGTACCTCGGTGGTGGAAACTACTTCGGAGACGCTCAAGGCCATGCCATGTCCGACTCCGATGAAGATGGGACCTACACGGTAACCGTACCTGTGCCTCTAGGGTACACTGGAAATTATGTGTTCCTCAACAGCCCCAACGATGGTGGCGACTGGGGCGCAAAAGAAAACCTCGTTGGTCTTCCTTGTGCCGACGGTCCATTTAGCGACCGCCTGTTGGCCCCTGTTAATTCAGACACGACCCTGACCACTTGCTTCGAGCAATGCACGACCGATGGTTCATGTGAGGCTCCTGCCACGACTTACGCCGTCACTTTCCAAGTGGACATGGCTGACGCTGGATTGGTCGGTGATGAAGTCATTTATGTGACCGGTTCTTTTGATGGTTGGTGTGGTCCTTGTGACAACGTTCTGACCGATGAAGATGGCGACGATGTTTACACTGGAATGGTGAACCTCGTTCCTGGAGATTACGAGTTCAAATACATGATCAACGCATGGGGTGGAGATGAGCAAAACATCGGAGGCACGGCTTGTGACTTCATTCCAACTGACGAGTTCGGTAACCGAGGATTCACCTTGGGAGAAGCTGACCTTGTCTTAGATGTGAATTGCTTTGACGTTTGCGGTCCATGTGAGGACAACGGAGGTGGTGGAGATCCCACCGACAGTTTGGCTGTGACCTTCAACGTAGACATGAACAACTATGGCGGCACCTTCGGGATCATCAATGTCTCTGGAACGTGGAATGACTTCTGTGCAGACTGCAACCAGATGACCGATGAAGACCTCGACGGTGTTTGGACGGCAACGATCAACCTGCCACAGGGCAATGATTACCGCTACAAGTACCAAGTGGATTCATGGTCAGACCAAGAGGAGCTCGCTCCTGGAGATGACCAAGTGGGCCCTTGCGTGGTCAAGGAAAAAGATGTATCGGAGCTGAAGACGTTGCTGGTTGTAACGATGCCACTGCAGCGAACTACGACGAGACCGCCACAGCCAATGATGGCTCATGCATGTACGATGTGACCTTCAGTGTTAACATGAACGAGTATCCATTGGTGGATGCTGACTCCGTCTACGTGAATGGAAGCTTTAACGGCTGGTGTGGTGCTTGCAACCCATTGCTTGATGAGGATGAAGATGGCATTTACACGACGACCATTTCATTGGCTTATGACTTCTACGAGTACAAGTTCACGGTCAACGCGTGGAACGCGGAGGAGAACCTCGCAGGCTTGGAAGGTTGCGTTACTGAGAACTTCGGATTCACCAACCGGGTGTTGCAATTGTTCGAGAACCAGTCTCAAGATTTGGTTTGCTGGAACAGCTGTTCAGATTGCGAAGGCTCTGGCGAAATCAACGGTTGTACCGATGAGGCCGCTTCCAATTACTCTGAGTTGGCCAACAACGACGATGGCTCTTGTGAATACCCTGTGACCTTCGTGGTAGACATGAACGAGTATGTCGGTTCCTACACTACAGTCAACCTGAACGGCGGCTTTGCCGACTGGTGTGGAGCTTGCATCGAGATGACAGATGACAATTCCGACAACGTGTATGAAGTGACTGCCAACATTCCTGCAGGCGTCAATGAGTACAAGTTCACGGTAGATGGATGGTCAGACCAGGAGATCTTCGCAGTGGGTACTTCTTGCACCAGCACCATTGACGGTTTCACCAACCGTACCCTGACCGTTACAGGAGCAGCCACGTTGGACGTGGTGTGCTGGAACTCGTGCTATGCATGTGATGTGGCCACTGGTTGCACAGACGCTGATGCGCTGAATTATGATGAGACAGCCATCGCTGACGATGGTTCATGTTCTTACTCTGTGACTTTGCGTTTGGACATGTCAACGTCAAGCATTGCCGAAGCCGGTGTGCACGTTGCTGGTGCTTTCCAAGGTTGGGACCCAGGGTCAACGCCAATGTCAACACCTGGCCTCGACCTCTATGAGTACACGGTGCAGCTTACCAGTGGCTCTTACCAGTACATCTACATCAATGGCAATGGCTGGGAAGGTCAAGAGACTGTCCAAGCTGAATGTGGCGTAGACAATGGTCAAGGCGGCTTGAACCGTGAGTTTACGGTGGCCGGTTCCAGCATGGTGCTCGACGTGGTGTGCTTTGGCAGCTGCTCAGCTTGCGCTGGATGTACCGATCCACTGAGCGCGGAATTCAGTCCCTTCGCTGGAGAGGACGACGGTTCTTGTGCCACTCCATTGGTATTTGGGTGTACATACCCAGATGCAGATAACTACAACGCAGCAGCGAGCTCAGAGGACGGGTCTTGCATCTTCTCAGGTGCAAGCGATTGTCCAACGGACATCGACGGCGATGGTTCAACTGCAGTAGGAGACCTGTTGGTTATCCTCGGTGCCTTTGGCCAGACCTGCGATTGATAGACATTCATATTTCGAGGGAAAGGGCTGCTCTATTGAGCAGCCCTTTTTCATTGTATGCATTCTCATGCCCTTATGGGCTGAGGCGCAACGGCGTGACGTAATTTTGCCAAATGAAGTTGTTGGTCACCAGTCGACTCCCAAGCCCGTGGGGTACTTATTCGATCAGCGCTTTTGGTCAGGAAGGCGAAAGGTTTCCTCATGTGGTTTTGCACCGAGGTGTCAAAGAGGCTCTGGCGTCAAATGACCCGGTAGATGTGCGCGTACACAGCGAGTGCATGACCGGAGACGTATTTGCCAGCCAGCGTTGCGATTGCGGTGAGCAATTGCACAACGCACTCGGCCATTTCAAGCAGCATGGAGGCATGCTCATATACCTGCGTCAAGAAGGAAGGGGCATCGGCCTTGTCGACAAGCTCAGGGCGTACAACCTACAGGACGAGGGCATGAACACCTATGAAGCCAATTCCGCAATGGGCCATGGTGAAGATGAAAGGGAATACACCGATGCCATTGGGATTTTGGACCATTATGGCCTTCAAGATGTGCGGTTGTTGACCAACAACCCTTTGAAGGAGCAGGCTTTAAAGCATGCGGGAGTCAACGTTGTAGAACGGTTGCCTCTGCGCGCAACAGAGACGTCAGACAATGCGGGTTACTTGAGGGCCAAAAGAGAAATTACGGGCCATTGGCTCTGATCACCACACCGCATCATGTCCAAACGTCACGCGCGATTCTAAAGGTGTTGGTGTGTGCCTTGACGATGGTATTGACGTCTTTGGAGTATCCACCTCCCATGGCACAGGCTACGCCTATACCGGCATCTTTGCATTTCCAGAGAATACCATGTGGTCTCTTTGGGCGCATCCCTGAAGGCTCAAGGACAGCCGACCTAGTTTATCTGACACGAGAACATCTACCCCACATTGAAACAAGGCCACTTGGGGCCGGAAAGAGGTGAAAATGGTGTTTAAAGCATCGTCCAACAAGGCCAGGTAATCACCATCACCCGTTTGGTCAGGCAGTGCAATGTCAAGGGTGCTTGGAGGCTTCTTCATGGGATAATTCTTTGCCCCATGCATGCTAAAAGTGAAGATGCGAGGATCTTGTCCAACGATTTCGGCGGTGCCGTTTCCGTGATGAACATCCAAGTCGACAATGAGGATGCGTTCAAGACCTGAGTCAATCAAATCATATGCGGCAATGGCGAGGTCATTCAGTAGGCAAAATCCTTCTGCGTGGTCTCGATATGCGTGGTGAGTACCACCAGCGATATTGAGGCCCACTTTTCCTTGTGCGGCCCATTGTGCGCACATTCTGGTTCCCTCCATGATGACTTTTTCGCGATGGATGAGCTCAGCGGACCAAGGAAATCCTGATTGACGTTCTTCTTGCTTGGTCCACAATCCTCCTTCAAGCGTCTCGACGTAGGACGGGCTGTGTGCACGATGAATGGCCTCTGTATGAATGACATCAGGCCGCACCCACTCCAGGTCCTCCACAATACCTTCTATTTTCAGCTGTTCTGCCAATAGTTCGTATTTGACCATCGGAAATCTATGGGCTGCGGGCAATGGATGTGTGTATGACGGGTGGTGTGCGACGCGCATTGTGTGATAACACATAACAAGTGGGGCGGTTCAATCCGAGTGCGTGATGGATGTGTTATGTGAAATCGCGTGTAAATAAGTGGCTATTTTCCGTGGAAACGGAATTCGCGGGAATGTGTTTGCACCTAAGAAAAACAAGGACTTGATTCGCAGTATGCGACAAGCTGCTTTTTTTCTGGTCTTCTTATCCTCCGTTTGGGTTGGCTCAGCGCAAAATAAATGGAAAAGAATGCAGCCTGAAGATTGGCTCGCTCTTGATGTGGTTCAGGAGGGTTTGGCGATGCTACAAGAAGATGCTGATGCTTTTTACAGCGAAGTGAATTTTCATGAAGGGGGCATTGCCACTGCTGCCGGAAGTGAAGGCGCCATCATTGGGCGCGGTGGAGATTTACGGATTGTGCTTGATTCGACAGGCAGGAACTTGAGCAAAAGCCACAACGTGGGGTTCAATTATAATCGCAAATTGTTGTTTTGGAACGACCGGTGTTATGCTGCAGGCGGACGGGGTTTTTGGACGTTTCATTCGAAATTGGTGGAGTTTGTACCTACAACTGGAGAGTGGGAATTACAGTCTGTAGATGAAGCGCCGAGTCACGTAAACCATGTATCCTCTTGGTGGGACGCTAACGCCTCAAAGCTGGTTGCCATCGAAGAACCGGCATTGATGACCACGGAAGGAGAAATGGCAAAAGCCGTGCGCGCTTTGGAGTTTGGCAAGGATTGGAAGTGGACTTTAGAAGGTCAAGTCAATCCGGCATTGTCGAGACACTTCAGTTCCTCTTCGTTCGCTTCTTTTGATTTAGGAGATTATTTCATCGGGGTGGGATTGCACAAGACATTGATTGTGAGCAAGGTCGATATGCTCTTCACCTTTACTGAAGCATTGAATGGGGGCATGTTGGAGGAGATTGGGTGGGCTGAGGTGCATACCCGAGGCAGAAGGCGAATCAAAAGAATGGACAGTGGACATTCGTCAGGCCTTTGAAGAATCAAGGGCAGAAGCACAGCCCTTTGTCGTTCCGGTTGATTTCTTGGATGATACTGAACCTGTTAAAGAAGATTCTGCCAATTTATGGGGAGGCTTAATCCTGCTTATGCTTGTTGGAGTTGCAGGGTTCTTTGGGGGGCAATATTGGAGCAAGTTCCCCGTGCAGATGCCGGATCCCGAAGCGGGGCCTTCGAAGACCTCTGTTGAGCCCGGCAGAAGCCCGATTCCTGAAAAGATGTCGGACTTGACACAACAGTTTTTGCAGCTGGAATCACCGTCGTTTGATACAGCTCAACTCAACACAATGTTGGCTTTCACTGACGACCTCTCAGAGGAAACCAGGCGGGCCCGCAGGGCACAAGCCGTGCGGAAAGTGAACCAAGAATATGAGCTGTGGTACAACCAGCCACTTATCATTCGGACCAAAGACACATTGGACCGGAGAAGGACGATTTACGTTATCCAACGGCACTCAGATAACGCATGAGTTCCATGCACACTACCGCACCGACCGTGCCCACAGCATAACCGAGGACCGCCAATAGAACACCTACGGGAGCGAGGGCCGGGCTAAAAGCACTGGCGACAATGGGGGCACTGGCAGCTCCACCGACGTTGGCTTGGCTTCCTACTGCCACAAAGAAGAAAGGGGCTCGGATCAATTTGGCGACGATCAAGAGGATGGAAACGTGGACGAGCATCCACAGCAATCCGATGACCAAAACGGGCCAGTACTGGTTCCATGATGCCACGAGTTCTCCGATGTCCATTTTGGCGCCAATGGTGGCCACCAAGACGTACAAGAAGACACTGGCCAACTTGCTCGCACCAGCGCCTTCGTAAGTGCGCATGGGTGTGAAGCTGAGGGCCACTCCGAAGACCGTAGACAAGAAGACCAACCAGAAAAAGGGACTTTTCAGAGAGCTTAAAAAGCGTGCCGGGGAATCGGGGTTGTCTGCCATGGCGGCAGCATACCAACTGCCCATGCCATCGCTCATGGCTCCTCCCATGAAGTGGGCCACCCCGACCATCGCAAAAATGACACCCAACAAGACCATCAGGTCATTGAAAGTGGGAATTCGGGCAATGCTGCTTTGATAGGCTTCTACCTTGGCTTTTAGTTCGTCAACCGCTGTGGAGTCTGCCTTGAGCCGTTTGTCGATCACCGCACTCATTCCAGCACCAATCAGCAGGAAAGGCATCCAAAGGTTGGCTACGAAGACGTCGACAATGATCATGACGCTGAATTGATCGTCCTGTGCTTGCGCAATTTCTTTGAGTGCGGTTTGGTTGGCGCCGCCGCCAATCCAACTGCCCGCAATGGTGGAAAGTCCGCGCCAGAGTGCATCGGGTGCGTCCCCTCCAAAAACATCAGGGCGGATTTGACCGACCAACAACAATGCAGCAGGGCCTCCAATGACAATACCGAAAGTGGCAGCAAAAAACATGATCAGCGCTTTGGGGCCCAGGTTGATGATGCCTTTGACATCGATGGACAGGCAGAACATGATCAAGCTGGCGGGCAGCAGGTATCGGCTGGCGACGTAGTACAGGCTGCTTCCTTCCCCGGCCTCGATAATGCCAGTTGAATTCAAGATGGCCGGCAAGAAATAGGCCATCAGCAAGGCGGGCACAACGCCATAAAACTTGGCAAAACGGGGAAGCCGAGACGTGTGGAAAACCAGTGCGAGGCAAGCCAGAAGTAGGCCGAGAATAGGGGCGTCTTGGGTAATCACAGGGGCAAGATAACCGATGGCAGTCATGGCCTGTGCTTGGCCCGTTGCCAGGTGCTACTTTCGGGTGTGCGTTTTAGCGTAGTCGTCCCCTTGTACAACCGTCCGGAAGAAATCCGGGAACTCTTGGAGAGCCTCACCCTCCAGACGGTAAAAGATTTCGAAGTCTTGGTGGTCGAAGACGGCAGTGACCGGGACGCCAGAGAGATTGTGGCATCCTTTTCCGACAGGCTGGACGTTCATTATTTCTGGAAGGAAAACGAGCGCCAAGGTTTTACCCGCAACTATGGTTTTGAGCGTGCGAAAGGGGATTGGATGGTGGTTTTTGATTCGGACTGTCTGATCCCAAGCCGCTATTTTGAACATGTCGCCGACTTTTTGGACCGCCATCCCGATGTGGATGTATTTGGGGGGCCAGATGCGGCACATTCTTCTTTTACACCCATCCAAAAGGCGATCAGCCACTCGATGACTTCCTTTCTGACAACAGGGGGAATTCGCGGGGGAGAGCAGCAACTTGG
>Ga0206128_1005083_pt1 | contig 9935 bp, 10 predicted proteins | sample Helgoland_Spring_7_FD_148601 | JGI IMG/M metagenome (GOLD analysis project Ga0206128, IMG submission 148601) | Pelagic subsurface seawater microbial communities from Kabeltonne, Helgoland, North Sea - Helgoland_Spring_Bloom_20160426_1 | ecosystem: Environmental > Aquatic > Marine > Epipelagic ...
TTTTATGTGATTTGAACAAGGCACGATACGCCTGTTGTCTGTCTAAATAGGTTGGACCTAAATCTTGATAGAGCGGATGAGGTGTAACGCAGGAGTTTTCTCTGCCTATGGCGTTAGCGGGATGGCTTACCATGCCTGCTCTGATCCTATTGATTCTCATTAGTACCAAATTGGGATCAACACCCTCACCCTAATCTCTAACCCTATCATCCCTACTCTTTGCACGTTCAGTGCACGACATCTATCGATATCCCAGCATTAGCTTTTAGCTACCAAAATTGAGCTAAAAAAGTGTAGGGATTATGAATAAATGATGACAGGGATATATTATAATTAACAAACCATTGAGTATATTTATTATCCGCGTAAGATTGTTTTGTATTAACAGAATTGAATTGAAACAGGAAAACGCGTGCGATTGGCGGGTGATCTGATGCAAAGGAAGTTGGGAGATGGTTTTGTGCGGTCTTAACTTGGTTGCCACCCTGATTGGATGGCATCCCCAAGGGGATTCGAACCCCTGTTGTCGCCGTGAAAGGGCGATGTCCTAGGCCGACTAGACGATGGGGACAGCACATTTAAACGCCTATGAGGCAGTGACTAAATAGCACGCCTCATAGGGGACGGAACATTACGTGACATCGGCGGTGTGGTCAAGTATTTGAGGCGATTTTGCTGCCTCTTCGGTACTGTTTTTTTACCCTGCCCTGTGTTCGCTTAATTCTGGCTTTGCTGTTGACCACGGTTGCTGTAACAACTGATTGTTTTTTAATCTCTTATGACGTGATTTTGCACTCATCCGAGCTGAGGTTTATTGATTAAATGAACCAAATTACTCGGTCTATAGACCGATATTCGAATGTTATGACAGAACGGTTCCTATGAAAGCACTAAGTTCATTCAAGATAGACACGCTAGTAGAGAGCAGATACTTTGCTATCGCCCTCAATGGGCTGCTAATCCTAGCCATTAGCGTTTGGTTGCTGAATCAGTGGCTGCCTAAGGAGATTAATAGCTCTGCCCCACTCCTCATGCCCACCGCACATAATATTCAGCCTCAGGGCCAGCCAGATAGGACGACCGCGCTTGCCGATATGGCCTATGCCCTGTCTAGCTGGCATTTGTTCGGGCTAGTGAGGTCTGAAACGGGGATAGAAACTCAGTTACAGCCCCCTATGACGCCAACCACACCGAAAGTATCGGCGACCCTTATTGAAGACAGCAATCTGGATCTGGCATTGAAAGGCTTGCTCAGCTACGACGATGGCAAAGGCCTCGCCTTGATTGCTACGGCTGCTAATGGCGTGCATCTATTTGCCGCGGAAGATGAGGTATTGGAGGGCTACACCCTAGATAAAGTATTGACCGATCATGTCTTACTACGGGGTCAAGGTAGGATTTTAAAACTGGCGTTGCCGAGAAACTTATTAGATTTGCGCTCAAAACAGCAACGCAAGCTTGAATCTAAGGCCTCCAGTGATCGCACAACCGAGCCCCTACCCTTGAACCCGTTGAGTCATTGAATACGATGTTAGTTAACAGAATGCTGACTCAGTTAAGTGCACTCATTATTGGTAGTGTCCTTTTGACCATGCTTAATACGGTCTTCGCCAAACAAGTTACCTTAAATTTAAAGCAAACCGATATTCATTCCTTGGTTGAGACAGTAGCTGAGATTACCGGCAAAAATTTTGTGGTTGATCCGCGCGTGAATGGTCAGGTGACGGTTATTTCTGCACATTCGATTGATGAGAAAGCACTCTATCAGGTCTTTCTCTCGGTCTTGCAGGTGCATGGTTTTGCTGCGGTTGATCTGGGTGATGTGATTAAGATCTTGCCAGAAGGTAACGCTTTACAGAGCCCGATCGGTTTTAATAATGAGAGTGAACCGGGAACGATGGATGAGTTGGTCACACGCATTATCAAGGTAGAGCATATTGCACCGAATGCCCTAGTGCCGATCATCCGACCATTGATGCCACAGCAAGCCTTTATCGTCAGCCCCCCGAATAGCAAACTGCTGCTGATTACTGATCGTGCAGCCAATGTCATGCGTATTAGTGAGATTATTAAGAAGATCGATTTACCTAACAGCGGTGAGGTTGAGGTGATCCGCTTAGAGCATGCGATTGCTAATGATGTTTCTGACTTAATCCAACGTATGCAGTTAAACACCACTAATGCATCAGGTAACACTAAGCAGATCGCCGCCGATCAAAGAACCAATAGTCTTTTGCTCTCTGGTGATTTATCGACACGGATGCAGCTGCGGTCATTGATTGCACATCTAGATACGCCAATAGAAAACAGCGGTAATACACAGGTGGTATTTTTACAATACGCAAAGGCTAAAGACCTGGCGGCATTACTAACCGATATCAGTCAATCAAAACAAGAAGGCAGCTCAAACAGCCCATTAAGTGGAACCAATCAGAAGGTTGCTATTCAAGCGGATGAAACGACTAACGCCTTGATCATTACCGCCCCTGCCCCACGTTTTGCTGAGCTTCGCAGCATTATTAACCAGCTAGATCTACGTCGCGCACAGGTTTTGGTGGAAGCGATTATTGCTGAGGTGAATAGTGATTTTCTGCGTGAATTAGGTGCCGAGGGATTTTTTGGCAGAGTATTGGGAAACAACCGCTTAGGCCCCGGTATTTCATCATTAGGTAATGGTGCTCTGACTAATGCGGTCAACAATCCAACCGCAGCGGGCAAAGGACTTTCCCTTGGACTAGCTAACCTCACGGGAAAGAATCAATGGGGTGTTTTATTAAAGGCCTTGGAAGGTAATTCTTCAACTAATATCCTTTCAACACCTACCCTAGTTACGCTAGATAACCATGAAGCTAAATTTGTTGTTGCGCAAAATGTGCCTTTTGTCACTGGCCAATACACTAATACAGGTGAAGACAATAATAGCGTTAATCCGTTTCAGACCATTAAACGCCAAAACGTTGGTTTAACACTCAAGATCACACCACAAATAAATAATGGCAGCAGTATTCGACTTTCAATAGAACAAGAGAGCTCAAGTCTTTCTAGTTCGACTGTTGCCACCGACCTAATTACCAATGAGCGCAAGATCAGTACCTCGGTGATTGTTGATGATGATGAAATCTTAGTTTTAGGCGGCTTAAATCAAAATGACGAAAAAGAAACCGTCACCCGAACACCGCTGTTAGGCAGTATCCCAATTTTAGGTCGCCTATTTCAGAGCACCAGCAAGACTAAAAGCAAACAAATCTTGATGGTGTTTATTCATCCTGTGATCTTACGTGATGCCTCGCACCGAAATCTGCAAACTAATGCAAAATACAGCGTACTCCGTGAGGAGCGTATTCGATCTAAAGAGAAAGATCGTGGGTTGAAAGAGAGAGAGCTGACACGTCTACCTGATATAAACGCTACAAACAATAGCAACTTACTCAAGCCGCAAGAGAGACCAGCAGAAGGCACTATCACGCCGTCACTCGAACCGACATCTAATCAGCGTAGCAGTTCCGGGCCACTGGGTTATCGGCATATCCAGTGATGAGGAAACGCTATTCATGTTAAACCTACAGCTACCCTCCTACAGCTACGCCAAGCACCACGGTGTCTTGGTGACCGTGCAAACTGATCCCTTAGACACTGCAACGCATCAAACCCCAGCGCTATTGGTTTATCGTAAACGCCAGATCACAGTAGCCACTATCAATGAGATCACCCGCTTCTTAGGCTGTACTCCAAAGTTTGAGACGGTCGAGGATGATAACTTTGAGCGTTTGCTGGCAGCGCATTACAACGACCGCTCAAAGAATAACTTTTTGGAAGAAATGGAAGACTTTGGCGAAGACTTGGATATCGCCAGTCTGGTTGAATCTCTGCCCGAACCGCAAGACCTGATGGAGATGAAAGACGATGCACCGATTATTCGTCTAATCAATGCGCTGTTAACGCAAGCGATCCGTGAGAATGCCTCTGATATACACATTGAACCGTTCGAACAACGGCTCTCTATACGACTGCGTATCGATGGTGTGTTGCGTGAAATCCTGCAACCACCCCGAAATACTGGAAAGCTTATTGTGTCGCGGATTAAAGTGATGGCGCAGTTAGATATCGCCGAGAAACGTCTACCACAGGACGGTCGCATCTCCCTGCGGATTGCTGGCCGTCCAGTCGATGTGCGCGTCTCTACCCTGCCCTCTGGGCATGGTGAACGAGTGGTGATGCGCTTATTGGATAAACACAGTGGCTGTTTAGAGCTTGATGCCTTAGGTATGGCAACAGAAACCTATAGTGCAATCAACGACGCCATTACTAGGCCGCATGGCATCATTTTAGTCACCGGTCCTACAGGCTCAGGTAAGACTACAACGTTATATGCGGTACTCAATGAGTTGAACAATAGCTCACGCAACATCCTGACAGTAGAAGATCCGATTGAATACTTTCTCGATGGCGTCGGCCAAACTCAGGTTAATACCAAGGTCGATATGACTTTCGCCAGAGGGCTACGCGCCATACTCAGGCAAGACCCTGATGTCGTCATGGTCGGTGAAATTCGAGACTTCGAGACGGCACAGATCGCGGTGCAAGCCAGTCTGACCGGACATATGGTCTTCTCAACCCTGCATACCAATACCGCAGTAGGAGCGATCACACGCCTGCGTGATATGGGGGTTGAACCTTTCCTATTGTCATCTAGCTTGTTAGGGGTGTTGTCACAACGCCTAGTCAGACGGCTCTGCTCACAATGTCGTAGTGCCCATGCTGTCGACAGCATAAGTTATCAGAAATTACTTAGTTTAGATCCAAATATTGCCCCACAAAATGAGCTTCAATATTATAAAAGTGAAGGCTGTAGCGAGTGTAAAAACAGCGGTTATCAAGGGCGTATCGGTATTTACGAATGGATCGCTATGGATGAGACCATGCAGTCGATGGTGCATGCCATCGAATCTGAGCAGACCTTGCGGCTACACACAGAAACGATGAGCTCGAATATTCGGCAAGACGGTGTCCGTCTGGTATTAGCTGGGGTTACCTCACTAGCCGAAATCCTCCGTGTCACTCGAGAACATTGATGCACACTCACCTCACAAGGGTCCATAGCTGATGCCTATTTATGATTACATCGCTTTAGATAGTAAAGGCAAAGAAAAGAAGGGCTTGATCGAGGCCAACAGTGAACGGGCTGCACGGCAAGACATGCGTGAACTTGAACTTATCCCACTGCAACTGAGCTTAACCACCTCCGAAGGTAAACAACGTCCGCTTAAACGCCAGATTATGGGGCTGGGTAAAAGCCTATCGATAAAAGAGCTCGCGCTGTTCACTCGCCAACTGTCAACCTTGATCCAAGCCGGAACACCGCTGGATGACACCTTGCGTGCCTGTGTTGAGCAAACCGATAAAAAACATGCTCAGAAGATCATACTGGGGGTTTGTGCGTCGATTACCGCTGGGCATAACTTTGCTGAATCTCTCGCTCTATACCCGCGTAGCTTTAATAGCCTCTATCGAGCCAGTGTCGATGCCGGTGAGAAATCTGGCTATCTCGATGTAACACTGGAGCGCTTGGCAAACTATCTCGATAAGCGGCAAGAACTACAGCAATCGATCATCTTAGCCTTGATCTATCCGCTGCTATTGGTGGTCATTTGTTTACTCGTTATTATTGCCCTGCTGACTTATGTCGTGCCACAGGTGGTGCAGGTGTTTGTTGATATGCAACAAACACTACCCCTGTTGACCCGAGGCTTACTGGCTATCAGTGCCTTTCTGCAAGATTATGCCTGGCATCTGATTGCGGCTATCAGTGCTAGCTACATCCTCATCAGTCGCCTTTTAAAGCGGCCTAAATTCCAGCAAAAAAGCCAAGCCATCCTATTAGCGCTCCCCCTTATTGGTCGCCTTATTCGAGGCATAAACAGCAGCCGCTTCGCCCATACCTTGAGTATGTTGTGTAGCTCCGGTGTGCCTGTCGTTAGCGCCTTTCAAGTAGCCGCACAGGTTATGCCTAATCTAGTGATTCGCAATGCTGTGTTACAAGCCGCCGAGCGCGTGCGTGAAGGTTCGAGCATTGCACAAGCCTTAAAAGCCGCCGCCTGTTTCCCGCCGATCATGCTGCATTTAATTAGTAATGGAGAGCTCAGTGGCAAATTAGAGCAATCACTACAGATCGCCGCTGATCAACAAGACCGAGAGATGAGGATGGTTGTGGCGACATCACTCGCCCTATTTGAACCACTGATGATTGTATTTATGGGGGTGCTGGTGTTGCTGATCGTGCTCGCTATTATGTTGCCCATCTTTGAACTGAATGAATTAGTGGCTTAAGCCACCTTGATAAGAGGACTTAAACAAATGCCTAAGAAGAAAAACCATAGCAGCGGCTTTACCTTGATTGAATTGATTGTAGTTATCGTGATCCTCGGCATTTTGGCCTCTCTGATCGCACCTAAAGTGCTTAAACGTGCAGACCAAGCCTTATTAGTAAAGGCACAACAGGATATGCGCTCGATTGAGAGTGCCTTGCAATTATACCGTCTGGATAACTATGAATACCCTTCATCGGCTCAGGGCTTAAAGGTACTAGTCACCAAACCTGCCGATGTCAAAGCGGCTACTTGGCAGGATGGTGGCTATCTTAAGAAGGTGCCAAAAGATCCCTGGGGCAATCTATATCTCTATGTCTACCCAGGGCAACACGGTGACTTCGATCTAACCTCCCTAGGTGCTGATGGCAAGATAGGTGGGACTAAAAATAATACTGATATCAACCTTTGGGAATTGGACTAGATTATGTCTACTGCTAGCAAAGCACTTAACCAGCGAGGCTTTACTCTTATTGAGTTAGCCCTGGTATTGTCTTTGCTGGCCATCATGGTCAGTTATGCCTTGCCGCAGAATACTGATCTCAATGCGCGTCGACTCAAGCAGGAACAGCAACGATTAAGCTATTTAATGCGGCAAGCTAGTCGCCAGGCCCTACTTGAGATGAGGTATTTTGGGCTTGGCATTGGGCAGAATTCCTATGCCTTTTTTCGTCTTGATAACAATCATTGGCAACGTATACAACGCCCTGCACTGTTTAAACAGCATACATTGCGGTCACCAGCGACATTTAAGCTCAAACTTGAAGGTCGTGACATCAAGCTTGCTAAAGATGACGTGACACAGCCTCAGGTCTTCTTCTCTAGCGATGGGCAACTATCACCTTTTGAACTTAGCCTGCTTTATGTCGATAAAGGATTAAAGCGAGAACTTAATAGTCAAGACATCCGTAAAACTTGGGACGCGTTGTGATGGCTCAAACTAGTAACAAGCATAGAGGCTTTACCCTGTTAGAGGTTTTGTTTGCCTTGGTGATTATCTCTGTAGTGATGTTTAGCTATAGCAAGTCTTTATCTGTTGCTAGTAGCCATAGCCTTCTAGCGAATCAAAAGTTCTTTGCCCGTGTGTTACTGAAAAACGCCTATGCACAGGATCGTATAGAAAGGCGTGTTCTAAACAAGACAACAGAGATCGAGTTTGCGGGTGCTCTGTGGTTATTAGAAAGGGAAGAGATCGAGTCAAGTGATTCCAAACTGATGTTTATTCGCTATCAGGCATTTAGACAAGATGCCGCGAATAAAAAGGCTATCAGTATACTTTTTGGTCGTGGGGATAAGCAGTAGTGAAAGTATTCGCGCGTCAGACAGGCTTTACCTTGATTGAGATGCTGATGGCGCTAGCGGTGTTGAGCATTGTCCTTGCTATCGGCTATGGCAGCTTGAGTCAGCTATTAGCGCAGCAGATCAAATTAAACAGCAACCATCAGCAAATGCGTGACCTGCAGGTGATGACTCAATTGATGGAATATGACTTTGCCTTTGCTAGTAGACGCCGTATCCGTAATGAGTATAGCAATCGCCTAGCCGCGTTTTCAGGTGAACCAAAACAACTACGCTTAACCAGTAATGGTCGCCGTATGAGTAAGGGTATCAGGCAGAGTCGATTACAACATATTGAATATGAATTTAAGAACGACAGCTTACGTCGCTTAGTTTGGCAAGAGCTCGATGGCTTTCGTAAGGAAGATCAGACAGTGAGTATCAGTTTAGTTGATATAAAAAGCCTGAAATGGCAGTTCTTGTCACCCACCGGGGTCTGGGAAAATACTTGGCCAGCAACAGGCCAAGGGGGAAATAGTAGTCTGCCCCGAGCAGTGCAACTCAACATGGAATTGTCAAAAGTGGGCCCCATGCAACAAATATTTCTGTTACCACGATGAAGACCCAAGCGACTAAAAGCAAAGGGATAGCGCTACTAACGGTGATTTTCTTGACCGCCCTAGCCGCCCTAACCTTATCTAGTTTCAGCTTAAGCCAACGCAGTGCTCTGCAGAGTATCAATACGAGTGAGGACGTGAGCCGAGCTTGGAGCCTTCTAGAATTGCTAGAGCAAGAAGCGATTGAGGTATTAAAACAAGACATCTCACAATCCTTAATTGATGATAATCGCGAGCTCTGGTCACAACATCAGTTTCAAGTAAGTAGTGTGCTGACTGAGTTCAGACAGGCAGAGATCAGCGCTAAAATAAGCGACGAACAGTCTAAGATAAACCTCAATAACCTGATGTTTAATGGCCAACTTGATCCAGTAACGGAAGATCGTCTAAGACGCTTACTACGTAGCCAGCAAATCTCAGATGCCTTATTAGATGGCGTCATTGATTGGTTAGATGATGATGCCATCTTGATCTCTAATGTCGGTGCAGAAGATGATTTTTATCGCAGCTTAGATTCACCTTATTTAGCCGCTAATACTGCCTTCAGTGACATTTCTGAACTACGTCTGATTCGTGGATTTAACGATCAGAACTATGCGCTATTAAGACCTTATCTAACGGCTTTACCTAAACGCACTGCAGTGAACATTAATACCGCTGCTCCAGTGGTGATCGCAAGCTTGGATAAGGCCTTAGACGGTATTGGACTACTGCAAACTCCTTTTGAAGATATCAGCAAGCTTACGAAACAGATTGAGCCACTACATATTAATAGCGAAGGATTAGCTACAAACAGTAGTTATTTTCTACTGAAAAGTAAGATCAGGTTGGCCGATTATTCTTTGGCAGTTGAGAGTTTGATCTATCGTGAGAACCATCAAAATACCCGTATCATTAAACGTGCGATTAGCCATGAATAGCCGATCAATCAATACACTTGGCAATCAGCCAACGACACTCATTATTCGTCTACTTGCCCCACTGGTGATTGATCAAGATGCCTCTGCTCTTGATCCAGAGGTGCATTGCTTATGCTATGACACTAAAGGCGTTTTAATCAGTGAGAGCAGGCAATGTTTGAGTCGCTGTGCAGCGTCTGCACCCGACGCCGAGCTGTATCTGTTACTGGCATTGGAAGATGTATTTGTTAGCAGTATTTCGGTTAAAAGTAAAAAATCTTCGCAGCTATTAAAAGCCGCCCCTTTTATGCTTGAAGAAGCATTAACGACAGGCATTGAGGATCAGCATTTCGCATTGGCTAAGAGCAATGCAAACGATGCCCATCCAGTAATTGTCCTCAGTAACAAGAAAATGCAGGCCTGTTTGGAGCTATTACAGAACCATCAGTTACACGCCCCATTGATTACTGTCGATCTTTTCTTATTACCTTATGTCTATGCTGAATACAGCGTGTTAATCGATTACAACGGTCGTGCCTTAGTCAGGACAGGCCCTGCCGAAGGTTTTTGCTGTCTAGTATCAGAATTGAATGCTTTGCTAGATGATCTGCTTGATAACTTGCCGCTACCGCCTGAGATAATTCATTGTGTCTGTCTGGACACTGCAATGGCCAAGCAATCAGAGGGTCTATTTTCTGATTCAGAAAGACTATCTTCACGTATGCAGCCTCTCAGCAGTGATGAATTATTCTCACAGCTACCACCTTTAGCGAACA
>Ga0206128_1005095_pt1 | contig 9912 bp, 9 predicted proteins | sample Helgoland_Spring_7_FD_148601 | JGI IMG/M metagenome (GOLD analysis project Ga0206128, IMG submission 148601) | Pelagic subsurface seawater microbial communities from Kabeltonne, Helgoland, North Sea - Helgoland_Spring_Bloom_20160426_1 | ecosystem: Environmental > Aquatic > Marine > Epipelagic ...
CTTCTGCATCTTGGCGACGCAAAAAGGCACGAATACGCTCGACCAGCAAACGTTGAGAGAAAGGCTTTTTGACGTAGTCATCTGCACCCATACGCAGACCCAAGACTTCGTCAATCTCATCATCTTTGGAGGTCAGAAAGATAACCGGCATTGACGTTTTCTGGCGCAAGCGTTGAAGCAAGTCCATTCCATCCATGCGCGGCATTTTGATATCAAGAACGGCCATATCAGGCAGCTTGCGATTGAACGCATCTAGCGCTGATTGACCGTCGTTATAGGTTTCAACCTCAAAGCCTTCGGCCTCGAGAGTCATAAAGACCGACGTCAGGATATTCCTGTCGTCGTCCACCAATGCGATTTTGGACATGCCTGCTTCCTAATACTGCTCAATTGCCAGTTTATTTTTTTCACTATGACTCGCGTGTTTCTCGTTTCAGATCAATCCCCAACTGCGAATCAGCTACAGATGCGTGACTTATTTGGCACCTAAAACCCTTATTTTCTGCTGAACAACATAGATTTTGTATCTTCAATTTTAAGCAACCCCACCAGATGTAGACATGATTGCGCTAAACTCATGTTGGTTGCGCTAACTGTGCCAAAGCGTCCTGTTCACGCGTGAAATCATCATGTTAAGAGGAAATACCACGACATGTTTCGATCGTGATCAGCCGTCCACCGCGCAAGTGGCAGGCTGCAAACTAAAATAGGCCGCAAACGCATGGCCACAGGAGTTTAATATGACAACTGGACGGGTGAACCCTTCTTTCAAGCTCGAAGATCAAGGCATCACGGAGCTTGGGTCAGTCTATTATAATCTGATGGAGCCTGCGTTAATCCAAGCCGCCCTTGAAAAGGGCGAAGGTGAGCTCGGCAATGGCGGTGCGTTTCTTGTAACCACAGGCAAGTTCACAGGCCGCTCTCCAAAAGACAAACACGTGGTTAAAACACCCGATGTTGTCGACACGATCTGGTGGGAAAACAACGCAGAGATGAGCCCTGAAGGTTTCGAAGCGCTGCACGCGGATATGCTAAAGCACATGAAGGGTCGCGACTATTTCGTACAAGACCTTGTTGGCGGCGCCGATCCAAAGCACGCGATTGATGTGCGTGTTGTGACCGAACTTGCTTGGCACGGTTTGTTCATCCGCACGATGCTGCGCCGTCCTGAGCGCGACGCGCTTGATGATTTCACCGCTGATTTCACCGTCATCAACTGCCCAAGCTTCCTCGCAGATCCCAAGCGTCATAATTGTCGCTCTGAGACGGTGATCGCGATGAACTTCGAGAAGAAACTCATCCTGATCGGCGGCACGGAATACGCGGGCGAGAACAAAAAATCTGTCTTCTCGTTGCTAAACTACTTGCTGCCGGACAAAGGCATCATGCCGATGCATTGCTCTGCGAACCACGCCAATGGCAACCCGGTTGATACGGCAGTTTTCTTTGGCCTATCCGGGACAGGCAAAACGACGCTTTCCGCTGATCCTGCGCGCACGCTGATCGGCGATGACGAGCATGGCTGGTCTGATCGTGGCACGTTCAACTTTGAGGGCGGTTGCTACGCCAAAACTATCAACCTTAGCCCAGAGGCCGAACCGGAAATCTACGAAACCACAACGAAGTTCGGCACAGTGATCGAGAACATGGTCTATGACCCAGAAACCAAAGAGCTGGATTTCGAGGACGATAGCCTGACTGCGAACATGCGCTGCGCGTATCCGCTGCACTACATCTCTAACGCGTCCAAGACAGCGCTTGGCGGCCACCCCAAGAACATCATCATGCTGACCTGCGATGCATTCGGTGTTTTGCCCCCCATTTCGCGTCTCACACCTGCGCAGGCGATGTATCACTTCTTGTCTGGTTTCACCTCCAAAGTTGCAGGCACAGAGCGCGGCGTGACCGAGCCTGAGCCGACGTTCTCCACTTGCTTTGGTGCGCCCTTCATGCCGCGTCGCCCAGAAGTCTATGGCAACCTGCTCAAAGAAAAGATCGCAGAGCACGGTGCAACGTGCTGGCTTGTGAACACAGGCTGGACAGGCGGCGCATATGGCACAGGATCGCGCATGCCGATCCGTGCGACACGTGCTTTGTTAACAGCTGCACTTGATGGCTCTTTGGCTGATGCGACCTTCCGCAAGGATGCAAACTTTGGGTTTGACGTACCAGTCGCAGCCCCCGGTGTCGCAGAGGTTCTTTTGGATCCGCGCCGCACATGGGACAATCCAGAAGCCTATGATCGCCAAGCCACAAAGCTTGTGAACATGTTTGCGGAAAACTTCCAGCAATACCTTCCCTACATTGATGCGGACGTGAAAGCGGCAGCGATCAGCTAAACCCCTTTCAAATGATCAAAAGCAACGCCTCTGATAACCTCAGGGGCGTTTCTTTTTGTCCAATGCGCATTAAGTAACGTCTTATGAAATGGCTTCTTCTCATGTTATTACTGCCCAGCGCTGCGATCGCGCAGGGATTCGCAGGTCTTGGCACCGATATCGACGGTTTTGCGACACCTGAGCGCGGTCAGGCCCTGACTTTCCCCAAAGACCACGGCGCGCATAATGACTACCGCATCGAATGGTGGTATTTGACCGCAAATCTTGAGGGGCCCGACGGCACGTCCTATGGCCTGCAATGGACATTGTTTCGAAGTGCTTTGACCCCGACTGAGGGCGAGGGCTGGAACAGCGCGCAGCTTTGGATGGGGCACGCCGCCATTACTACGCCCAGCGCGCATTACGTCACAGAGCGTTTAGGGCGCGGCGGAATCGGGCAAGCCGGTGTGAAGGTTGATGAACGTTTCGAGGCTTGGATCGACGACTGGTATTTACGCGGTTCAACTGATTTTAATGAGATGGAGTTGCGCGCTGTTGGGCCAGACTTCGGCTATGATATGACCCTCTCTGCGCAAGGCCCTTTGGTGTTACAAGGAGACGCGGGCTATTCGGTTAAATCAGCCGCTGGCCAAGCAAGCTATTACTACTCGCAACCATTCTATGACATCGCTGGAACCCTCGCCTTGCCAGAGGGGGACATCGCCGTAACGGGCCACGCGTGGTTAGATCGCGAGTGGTCCTCACAACCGCTTGCAAGCGATCAAACGGGATGGGATTGGTTCTCTCTCAGCTTTGACAGCGGCGCTAGGATGATGGGGTTTGTATTGCGCTCCAACGAAACAGCGCCCTACACATCTGCGACGTGGATAGACGCTGACGGCACTGCGACACCTATGCCAAATGGTGCGTTTCAAGCACAGGAAATTAATCGAACTGATGTTGCCGGGCGCAGCGTGCCAACCACTTGGGCCGTGCAACTGCCCGAAAAGGGCGTTGATCTGACTGTAAGTGCGCTCAATCCGCAGGCTTGGATGACCACCTCTGTGCCCTATTGGGAAGGACCGATTACCATCGAAGGGTCCCACGCGGGCACAGGGTATCTCGAAATGACAGGATACGAGTGACATAAACCCTCGCAAGACTGTGACGCTCTGTATGCTGGCCCTGCTCGCGCCTTGGGTGTAGCAAGCGCTCATGAATACTGCATTTCCCCTGACCCGCGACCTCGTCCTGATTGGCGGCGGTCACGCCCACGCACTCGTTTTGAAAATGTGGGCGATGAAGCCGCTTGCCGGCGCGCGCCTGACGGTCATCAATCCAGCACCGAGCGCGCCTTATAGCGGCATGCTTCCCGGCTTTGTGGCCGGACACTACACCAGCGACGAACTCTACATTGACCTCATCCGCATCGCCCGCGCGGCAGGTGCGCGGATTATTTTGGGCAAGGCAGCGCATATTGACCGCGCGAAAAAGCAAGTGATCGTGCCGGATCGTGCACCAATTGGTTATGATGTCTGCTCTATTGATATAGGTATCACCTCGGGCATGCCCGAGCTTGAGGGTTTCACCGAACACGCCGTACCCGCCAAGCCGCTCGATGATTTCGCGCGCATATGGGAAGGGTTTTGCCAAGAGACCGGCCCAGCGCAAGTGGCCGTTCTCGGCGCGGGCGTCGCTGGTGCAGAAGTGGCAATGGCTGCGGCGCATCGTTTGCAGCATTTGGGCCGCGCGGCGGACGTGACGCTGATTGATCGCTCTAAAGCGCTCAGTCGCTTGGGAACACAAGCGCGATCAAAAGTGCTCAAAAGCCTGAATGAGCTAAACGTGACATTGTTGGAGCACGCCAATGTCCTGCGCGTTGAGGCTGATCAAGTCGTCGTCGCGGACCGCGACCCAATCCCTGCGAAAATGACACTAGGTGCGGCAGGAACGCGTGCTTATGAGTGGCTCTCCAACATCGGCCTCGCGATGGAGCAAGGCTACATCAAGGTTTTGCCCTCGCTGCAAAGTGAAACCGACTCAGACATCTTTGCCGTCGGCGATTGCGCGCATCTGACCCACGCCCCCCGTCCTAAGGCTGGTGTGTTCGCCGTGCGCGAAGCGCCGATCCTTTTTCATAACCTGCGCGCCGCTTTGAGTGGCGGGGCGATGCAGAACTACCACCCCCAGTCAGATTACCTGAAGCTCGTCTCCCTTGGTGGAAAAATTGCTCTGGCAGAAAAGTTGGGCGTCGCAATTTCTGGTGGCGCTATGTGGAGATGGAAGGATCAGATAGACCGCAAATTCATGGATCAATTCGACGCTTTGAAACCAATGGGCGCGCTTGAATTACCTGAAGAGTTTGCCAGCGGCGTTGAAGCACACGCGGGTCCGATTTGCGCTGGATGCGGCTCGAAGGTTGGACGGGGTGCTTTGGCGCGTTCGGCTTTGCATCAAACAGGTGCACAGCGCGACGATGTTGTGACGTTGAAAGGCGACGATGCCGCTTTGTTGCAAATGGGCGATGTAAAACAGGTATTAAGCACAGATCATTTACGTGCATTTACGGATGATCCCGTTTTGATGACCCGTATCGCTGCCGTGCATGCGTTGGGCGACATTTGGTCAATGGGCGCAAAACCGCAAAGCGCAATGGTGAGCCTAATCCTGCCGCGCATGAGCACTGCGCTACAAGAACGCACGCTTGATGAAATCATGCATACTGCGAGTGACGTTATGGGGGAGGCAGGCGCGCAAATTATTGGTGGCCACACGAGTATGGGGGCCGAGTTCACGATTGGCTTTAGCGTCACGGGCCTTGCGAGCGATACCCCCATTACGCTCGGCGGCGCTCAAGTCGGCGATGTCCTAGTGCTTACGAAACCTATTGGAACAGGCGTTCTGCTTGCTGCTGAAATGCAGATCAAAGCACGCGGTGCGGATGTGGCGGCAGCGTATGCCAGCATGGCGCGCGGCGTAGCTATAGATGCTCTGAGTTTGAGCACAGCCCAAGCGATGACAGATGTGACAGGCTTTGGACTTGCGGGCCATCTCGCTAATATTTGTCGCGCTTCTGGCGTTGGCGCTGAGTTGAATGTTCGCGATGTGCCGCTATTGAACGGGGCCTTGGCAATGAGTGAAACAGGTGTGCAATCGAGTCTCTATCCCGACAACCTCTCCGACGCTTTGACGATGATGAACGCTCCGCAAACTGCGCGCGGTCGCTTAATGCTTGATCCTCAAACTGCGGGTGGCTTGCTCGCCGCACTGTCACAAGCGGATGCAAAAGTTGCCATAGCAACAATGAAAGAGCGTGGTATTGACGCCATTCAGATCGGCAAGATCGTTGACGGCCCAGTTGCGCTAAACCTGATCGAGTAGATCCCTTACGCGCGAAGCAAGTTGCACAATATTGGTGGGCTCAAGCCCATCAGTCTGCAACGTTGCAAGCACAGTGTTGTCGCGCCCTTCACGGGAACGCTCGTACCCGCGATCATAGTGGTGTTCCATCAATTCTGCCGCGAGTTGCTCATGCTTACCGACACGTAAATACTCTAGCCAGTGCTCAACCCGTTGGTGACTGCACAGCGCGCGCAATTTATCGAGCCGCTTCGCCATGCGAGCCGGATCTTCAAGCACGTCCGCATAGTCACGCGTCAGAAACTTCGCGCGCGCATCAAGGCTGGCTGCAATGTCAATCCGGGGCGCTGCGCGCATGGTTTTCCATACAGATGCAGGAATCAGACGTTCGCCAATCTTGCTGCTCTCTGCTTCCGCCACGATAGGTTTGGTTGGATCAAGCGGCATCAGTGCCTGCGCGAGGCGGGTTTCAAACATCTTCTGGCTTGGTTGTTCATCGCGCATCGCACCAAGCAACGACCCACGATGGTTCGCCAGCCCTTCCAGATCTAACATCTGCGCGCCTTGTTCTTTCAGCGCATGCAAAATCGCAGTTTTGCCCGACCCTGTATTCCCATCAAGCAACACAAACCGATGTGGCAAAGCATCCTCATAGAGCATTCGAACGACTTGGCTGCGATAACTGCGATAGCCACCCTCCAACACATCCGTGCGCCAGCCAATCTGAGAAAGGATCGACGCGAAACTGCCAGAACGCTGGCCCCCGCGCCAACAATAGACCAGCGGTTGCCAGCCACCCTCTTTGTCAGCCAACTCCGTCTCGATGTGCTTCGCAGCGTTACGCGCGACGATTGCAGCGCCGAGCTTGCGGGCGAGAAACGGGCTTTGCTGCACGTAGATCGTGCCGATCTTGGCACGCTCTTCATTGCTCATCACAGGGAGGTTAATCGCGCCCGGCACATGATCCTCTGCGAACTCTGCGGGCGAGCGCACGTCGATCACCGTATCAAACGTTGAGAGCGCATCTTGGCGCAAATGATCGAGCGTAAATCCCATAGCGCTGCCTAACCTGCTTTGCATTTGGGCGAAAGGGCGGCAGAGTGTTGCAGCAAGAGGAGATCATCAATGAAGATTGCAACTGCTGCTTACCCGCTCGATTGGTTTGATGACTGGGCTGCGTTCGAGAGCAAAGCGCGCGCTTGGGTAAGCAATGCAGCCGATCAGGGTGCCGAGTTGTTGGTTTTCCCCGAATACGGCGCAATGGAATTAAGCACGCTCGCGGGGCGCAATGTCTCAATGGACTTGGAGCAATCTTTGCATGCCGTGTCCGAGCGTGTGCCACAATCGGATGCGTTTTACACCAAACTCGCTGCTGAATTCGGCGTTCATATTCTGACCCCTTCTGCCCCTGTCTTTGATACTGATGTGCACCCTGACCGGCCGGTCAACCGCACACGGTTGATTGCGCCCAATGGCAAAAGCGCAGTGCAGGACAAACAGATTATGACGATGTTCGAGCGTGACCCATGGGACGTTGCTACAGGCAGCGCGCCTTTGACGCTGTTTGATACAGACCTCGGCAAGATCGGCGTACTCATATGCTATGACAGCGAGTTCCCCTTGCTTGGTCGCGCGCTTGTCGAAGCCGGTGTTGAATATCTGCTCATGCCGTCCTGTACAGAAGCACTCGCTGGCTATTGGCGCGTGCGCCTTGGTGCCATGTCGCGCGCCCTAGAGGGCCAATGCGTGAGCGTCATGGCCTCGCTTGTTGGCAGCGTCGATTGGTCCACCTCTGTGACAGAGACAACTGGCATGGGCGGCATTTACGGCCCTCCTGACACTGGCTTCCCAAGCGACGGCGTCATTGCGACAGGCGAAATCGGCAAAGCCGGCTGGACATTTGCGGACGTCCCGCGCGAGACAAAAACGCATGTGCGTGCCGATGGTGTGGTGCGAAATGCGACCCATTGGAGCGAAAAAGAGGGCAACAGCAGTGCCCTGCCCGTCACATATTGCGATCTGCGTTGAATACACCTTGAAATCTTGGAAAAATGGCTCCATTTAAGCGCCAATTCCGCAGACTCGCGGATCAGGTAACAATGGAGATACCATGGCCAAGGAAGATACGCTCGAATTTCCCGGTGTCGTAAAGGAACTCCTGCCGAACGCGACATTCTTGGTCGAGCTAGAAAATGGCCATACGATCATCGCGCACACGGCAGGCAAGATGCGCAAGAACCGCATCCGTGTTCTGGCAGGCGACAAGGTTCAGGTCGAAATGACCCCTTATGACCTCTCGAAAGGTCGTATTAACTATCGCTTCAAGTAACTTGAACGCGACGACGATCAGACGAATGAAACCGGTCCTTTGGGCCGGTTTTGCTTTGAGGGACCTATGAAACTTATTCTTGGAAGCGGATCACCACGGCGGCTGGAATTGCTCGCGCAGATCGGTCTAACCCCCGACGAAATCCGCGCACCTGACATTGACGAAACCCCGACAAAAGCGGAACAGCCCCGCCCTTACTGCGCGCGCATGGCACGTGAAAAGGTGGCAGCGGTGCCAATCAAACACGGTGAGATTGTGCTTTGCGCTGACACCACCGTCGCATTGGGTCGCCGCATTATGGGCAAACCCGCTGATGCGGGGCAAGCGGCTGAATTTCTGCTCGCCCTCTCTGGTCGTCGTCACCGCGTGATCACGGCAGTCGCTATCAAAAAGGGCGATCAGGTGTGGGAGCGCGATGTTGTCACCAACGTCAAAATGAAGCGTCTCTCGGACGTGGAACTCAACAGCTACCTCGCAACAAACGACTGGCAGGGCAAAGCAGGCGGCTATGCTATCCAAGGCCCCGCTTCCGCCTTTATCCCATGGATCAGCGGCAGCTTTAGCGCTGTTGTGGGCCTACCTCTCGCCGAAAGCGCGGCGTTGCTCGCCGCCGCCGGATACCCTATTTACGGAGACCGCTCATGAAGGGTCGCTCAATTATACTTGATCACATCAACGGCCGCGAAGCAGCGGCGCTGATGGTGGATGGTCAGCTTGATGACATCCTTATCGCCTCTGACGCCCCTGCCCCTGGCACAATCTACCGCGCCATCGCGGATCGCCCTGTCAAAGGGCAAGGTGGCATGTTCCTCAAGACCCCCGATGGCAACGCATTCTTGCGCCTGATCAAGGGCATGGCCCCGGGTGATGAGTTGCTTGTGCAGGTCACGGGCTATTCCGAGGACGGCAAAGCAATCCCCGTGACCCACCGCGTATTGTTCAAATCGCGCTATGTGATCGTCACTCCGAACGCGCCCGGCATCAATGTGTCGCGCTCTATCCGCGATGAAGAACGCCGCGAAGAGATCCTCGCCGTCGTGCACGACACCGTCGAAGATGTGCCCCATGGAATTATCCTGCGATCCTCCTGCGCGGAGGCGAGTGACGAAGACATTGCTGAAGATTTGCTCTCTATGCTGACCCTCGCCGATCAGGTTTTGAACGACTCTGGCACAGGTGCAGAAACACTGACCGAAGGGGATGGCCCGCATTTGCTTGCATGGCGCGATTGGGTCGAGCCCGCCGATGTGATCACCGATGAAGGAAGCTTTGAAACACACGGCGTCATGGATGCGCTTGAGGCCTTAGAAAGTCCCCGCACAGAACTTGGCGGCGGTGCCTACGCCTACGTTGAGCCCACGCGCGCCCTTGTGGCCGTCGACGTGAACACAGGCAATGACACCTCTATGACTGCTGGTACCAAAGCAAATTTCGCACTCGCCAAAGCCCTACCACGCGCCTTGCGTGTACGTGGATTGGGTGGGCAGATCGTGCTTGATCTCGCACCGATGCCTAAGAAAGATCGCCGTGGATTTGAAAGTGCTCTCAAAGCGGCTCTGCGTGCGGATGGTATCGAGACGAACCTTGTCGGCTGGACCCCTCTGGGGCACGTAGAACTACAACGCAAACGCGCGCGCCTGACTTTGTCGGAGCTGCTGGAATGAGCTGCCCTGTTTGTGAAAAAGAGACCGTCGCTGCTTACAAGCCCTTTTGTTCCAAACGTTGCGCAGATGTAGATTTAGCGAAATGGCTGAACGGCTCTTATGCGCTGCCGTCGAGTGACCCTGACGATGCAGAGGCCTTGTTTGAAGCAATGGAACAGGCTCATTCGCAGCCTGATGACCCTTTGGACGAAAAACTGCATTAATAGATGCGGTTAGGTCTGGACAGTCCCTCCCGCGCCCG
>Ga0206128_1005098_pt1 | contig 9909 bp, 8 predicted proteins | sample Helgoland_Spring_7_FD_148601 | JGI IMG/M metagenome (GOLD analysis project Ga0206128, IMG submission 148601) | Pelagic subsurface seawater microbial communities from Kabeltonne, Helgoland, North Sea - Helgoland_Spring_Bloom_20160426_1 | ecosystem: Environmental > Aquatic > Marine > Epipelagic ...
GGGCATGCGCGGAGTGATGGGTGTAGGTTCAAACAGAGTGAACAAATACACCTTCGGTATGGCCACGCAAGGATTGGCCAATTATCTCAAGCAGTCATTTCCTAGCGAACAAATTAGAATCGCCATCGCTTATGATTGCAGAAACAACAGTCAGACATTCGCCCGAATGGTGGCTGAGATTTTCTCAGCCAATGGTATTGAGGCGTATTTGTTTTCTGAATTGCGCCCTACCCCACAATTGTCGTTTGCAGTGAGAGAATTAAACTGCCATAGCGGAATCGTCATTACGGCTTCACACAACCCACCCGAATACAACGGATACAAAGTATATTGGAATGACGGTGCGCCCCGATCGTTGCTCCTCAAGATAAAGGCATCATTGAAGAGGTTAGGAAAATTGAACAGCTAAGTCAAATCAATTTCACAGCAAACTCTTCTTTGATCCATGAATTGGGTAAAGAAATGGACGATGCTTTTGTAAAGGCTTCTTTAGCGCAAAGACGCCAAACAAACGTCAATAAGAATCTGAAAATCGTGCTGACATCTTTGCACGGCACATCAATTACCTTGTTGCCTAGACTTTTGCAAGAGGCAGGTTATGAGAATCTGCTTATCGTTGAAGAACAAGCTGTTCCTGATGGAAATTTCCCAACAGTTAAGAGTCCGAATCCAGAAGAGCGCGAGGCCTTGAACATGGCTTTAGAATTGGCTGAAAAAGAAAATGCTGACCTAGTTATAGGAACGGACCCTGATAGTGATAGAATAGGCGTGGCGGTGAGAAACAGTGCGGGGAAAATGATTCTCCTGAATGGAAAACGATCGTAAGCAGCGATTTGTTTGGCGATGTGGCTATGCACTATGGCGTTGATTCAGAAGTTTGCCTAACGGGTTTTAAGCACATTGCTAAACTGATCAAGGACAACGAAGAAGAGCGCACATTCATTGGCGGTGGCGAAGAGAGCTACGGTTTTATGATTGGAGATTTTGTGCGTGACAAGGATGCCTTAACTGCTGCGTTGATTTTCTGCGATTGGCTAGGACAGGTTCTTCAAGACGGTGAAAATCCAGAACAATATTTGAGTCGAATTTATAAGCGTCATGGCCTCTATAAAGAGGATCTTATTAGCCTAACGAAAAAAGGCAAAGAAGGTGGTGAAGAAATCGCTCAAATGATGCGCGACTTAAGATCAAATCCTCCTTCATCGCTCGGTGGAGACGAAATCGTTCGGATAGATGATATAAACAACGGAACATCCACTGATCTTAAAACGGGGCATTCAACACCAATAGATTTACCGGCTTCTAACGTCTTGCAGTTCTATACTTCATCAGGAAGTAAAATCTCCGCTCGACCTTCAGGAACAGAGCCAAAAATCAAGTTTTACTTCAGCGTGAGAAAAGAATGGGACAGCACTAAATCACTAAGTGCACAACAAAAAATCCTTGATCATACCATTCAAGATATCATCAAGGATTTAGGAATTTCTTAATGGAAGACCTGCTATTGATTGTCTCTCCGAGAAATGTATTCTTCTACAGCAGCTTCATTATGTGAAGCCCACCATTGCCAAGTTTTGAATAATGTCAAGCCTGGATTCACTGTTGTTTGAGGAACATTAAACTCGGTCATAAATTCACCAATAAACGCATTTGCAGCATTCGGTGTTTCGTGCCAAGCATTCCATTCTGTAGCGATCGCATAAGTATCATAAGACAGTGTAGGTTGTTCATCATCAGCGACATTTGTACTCTGAGCAAAGCCAGAAAAACCAAACATCACAGCTAGAACAATAAGTATGACTTTGAATTGATTCAACTTCTTCATTTTATTAATTGTTTGATCTAGAGATTACAAAATTTCCGGACTTCTTTTGTCTGATTTGATCAGATTGCTTATAGACTAATACATAAGCATAAGCACCTATTGGAAGCAGTTTGCCTTCAATCTTACCATCCCACCTTGCTAAGTCATCTTCACCATAGAATAATTCATTACCCCATCGATCAAAAATCCAAAGTTTAACCTCTTGAAGATCGGCCCCGTAAACTTCAAAGAAGTCATTGACACCATCTCCATTTGGAGTGAAACTTGAAGGAATGAAGATTGTCTGAAGTCTTTCCACATTCACTCGCTTTGAGATATTATCTCTACAGCCGAACTCTGTTAGAGTAACCAATTGAATCTCGTAAATACCCGGCTCAGCATATTCATGTTTTATTGGATTGAAGAGCGAACTAAAACTAGTATCACCAAAATCCCAACTCCAATAATCGCCTCCAACAGAGTAATTATCAATCAGCACAACTGGCTCTAATTCACTTACAGAAACAGAACCAACATCAAAATCAGCAATCGGATTTGAATACACCTTAATGCGACCTGGACTGCTGTATGAATCAGAACATCCATTAGGCGAAGTCACCCTTAAAGATGAATTAAACAATACATCACTAGACCCATCCTGAATGGCATAACAATACGTTGGATTCACATTTTCGACATCAATTTGTCCATCACCGAAATTCCAATTGTAGATTAAATCTTCACCGGTAGATAATTTCGACTCATCGATAAACGTAACACAATGAGGAGAACATCCTTCGAGTGTATCCATGCGATATTCAGCCTTTGGATTGTGATAAATGACTGTAGTTTTTCTTGTAGAATCTATACACCCATAACCCGTTTCAACTGTGAGTAATGTGCTATAATCTCCGCCTTTAGCAAAAACGTTTTTAGGGTCTTGCACTGATGATGACGCACCGTTCCCAAACTGCCAATTCCAAGCTACCACTCCTACTGCATCAAACTCATAGTCAAAATAAGTTTGATCACGATAGCTGATCTCATTTCGAGCGCAGACTTTATCGTCTACAACCAAAATCTTAGCGTCTGGTCTAGGTCTTATCAGAATCTCATCTTCAAAAGTGAAATGACATCCATATAGTTAGTATAAGGCGTCAGCGCTAAAGTGTAAAGACCCGGATCTTGATAAAAATGACCTACGGAAGGATTAATGGCGCTATCTCCATCACCGAAGTTCCATCGGAAACTTGCGAATGTGGATCCGAACATATTACTCACCGTTGAATTATCTGTAAAAGTTACTCGCTGTTCTTCACAAACTCCATCTTGGAGGTAATTAGGCTGAGGAACGGGGAATGAACGCTGATCTCTCACAACGGTATTTGTACATCCCAAATTAGTTGCGACCGTTAATCGAACAGAATAAAGATTATGCGCTGGATACTTATGTGCTGTATGTTGGTTGTAATCAATTGGTGAACCATCACCGAAATCCCATTCCCAGTAATTAATCACCCCTTCAACTGATGTTGATGAATCAGCATAAAAGACGGTATCATTCTGGCACATCTCAGGAGACAACCAGTCAATATCTGGTATAGAATAAACTTGAACCGAATCAGAATGAGTGACCGTACACCCTTCATTGCTGGCAGCAGTCAATGAAACCCAGTAAAAACCAGCATTTGCATATACGTGCGCTGGACCTTGAGCTAAACTATTAGTTGTTCCATCACCAAAATCCCACTCCCAATCACTTATAAAGCCAGAAGAAATTACAGTTAGATCATTAAAAGCCATAGGGCTTCCTTCACAATCTGAATTGTAAGAAAAGTTGGTCACAGGATTAGGGTGAACAATAATTGGCTCAACTAATGTGTCTTGACAGCCTTGATTCGCGGTTACCACCAACGTACACTGATATGTTCCAGGTGCGGCATACGTGTGATTAAACGTATTCGTGCTATAATCAAATGTTCCATCACCGTCAACATCCCAATTCCAATCAATGATATTTCCATTAAGAGCATAAGAGTCATCAACAAACTGAATCTGTCCTTGATCACATCCATCAGGCACAATCATTTGTGCAACAGGAACAGGTTTAACTGTGATATTAATTTCATCAGTTATCGCAGGGCAGTTATTATTTGAAATAGTCCATGACAGCGTGTTCACTCCCGGTGCTAATCCACTGACGGATGAATTGAAGTCATTGGTGTTGGAAAACCCCACAGTCCAATATCCGTTACCTTGATTTCCATTGAGTTGGAAAGTAGTGGCGCAGATAGAAGTATCATTTCCAGCAAAAGCAAATGGTGGATTAATCACTACTGGAAAACAAGTGTCACTGCTCGAACAAGAATCAAACATGGTCAAACACACCGTGTCAAATACGACTGTTCCATCATAAGTCACCTGTACTTCAGAGCTATCAATATTAGCACCTACAATTGTACCTGAATTACCAAAATCCCAAGTATATCCAGTTGCAAAAGCATAAGCAGCCGCAGAATAGGTAAACGTATCATTTGAACAAATTTGTGTGGGTGCAGCTGTAAGTTGAGGTGTGGGAGGATCGGGACAGCATTCATAATACATGATTATCCTTCCAATATTATAATTTACCTCTGACCAAATATTGGCCATTTGACCTGTCGAAAGATTTGCCTGCATTCCTGATCTAGAGAATGTAACAGGCAAGGTAGATATGGTTGACGCATAATTGACACCATCATAACTATTTACCATATTGGCTGCTCTCGCTCCATAGACACCCACAATATCACCTGTATTGATTTGAATGTTACAAGGAATCATCGCATTGGTAGGATAACTTGGAGAATAAAATTGGGATGTGAAAGCATTTGTAGTGCCAGGAAAAGCTGGAGGTGCAGCGTTGGTAAACTTAACAACCTCTACAGATTGCAATCCCATTGAAGCATCCGTTGGAATATATAAACCACAAATTGTAAAATTTACGGGTGCTATAAAATGGTATCCCCTGACCATACTCGTGAATGTATTGCTCTGAGGTCCAATAGGAATAGGTGTTTGAGAATAACCTACACTAGATGTTACTAAAAGCATGAATGCCAATAACACCTTCACCGACTTTAATATTCGCTTTGATTTGATCATTGGTTATTTCCTTGTTCTAAGTAAAACTTATCGTAATTTATTTTTCTTTCCTGCTGGAATTCTTGCATTATAGCAGCATGCGTTGAAACCCATTCTTCAATTTCACTCAACGTTTCATTCTCGAGTTCTTCTCCCAAAACAATTTCTGGAAAGTCCTGAGCTTCAAACAACATACTAACGTATGCATTGGTATCCGTTGGTTGCTCTGCAGCATCTGTTATTATCTCCATGATAGCAGGAACGTAATAAGGCAAGCCTGGTGCGTCTGAAGCCTGAGAATAGGCCTTATTGGTGAAAAAGCTCACTGCAAAAATTATTGCCACAAAATAGATTTGCTTTTTGGTCATTTTATTTATCTTAAAACTCTTCATCATTTGATTATTTCTCTACTCCGACTACGGGGTTAAGTTTCCTGACACTTCAAAGCTCTCTCCGAAGGAATCAGTGTATAACAATCTGTAATTGTACACGCCTTGTTGAACCACTCTAGATTGGTTATTTGATCCATCCCATTGAACATCTAGACCATCGCCTTGAAATATTAAATGTCCCCATCTGTCAAATATTTCAAGGGTCACATCTGACACATCCTGAAGACCATCAATCGAGAAAAAGTCATTAATACCATCACCATTGGGTGTGAAAGCCGAAGGAATAAATGGGATGTTTAAGCATGATTCACAATTGCCTTTTTCCTCAATGTGTCAGAACATTGATAAACATTTCTTGCGACCAGCATAACTTCATATTCTCCCTCCAATTTATACTCGTGGGCTGGATTCTGTTCTCTAGACCTTTCACCATCTCCAAAATCCCATACCAGCCAATTGGCCTGAATCGACTCATTCTTGAATTGTACCAATGGGTTGGTCGTTTTTAATTTATCAAGATCTGGATCACTGCTGAACGCTGCGATTGGCTGTGGAACTACAGTAATCGAAGTATCAAGTTCCAGAACTATTTACATAGGTGTATTCAGCAGTATCAAAACGACTAAATCCATCTCCGTAGTACCATTTATATTTTAAATCTCGATCCGTAATACTCTCCGTAGAGTCAAGAAAAGTAACATACAATCGTGAGCAACCGCTATCTGGTACTGGAGTGAAATTGGGAATTACTCTTTCGTAAACTTTCACTGGGTAAGTTACTGTTCCAATGCAACCTTTATATGATTCTACTTCTAAAGTGACATCAAAAAGTCCAAAAGTTTCAAATGCATGTTTTGGATTTTGCTCACTCACCAATCCTGTGCTATCTCCAAAATCCCATGAATAGCTAAATATTGATTCATTATTAAAGCGAGTACTGTCCGAAAAGCTAATCAAATCATCCTCACATTCATTGGTGAATACAAAATCCGCTTCAGGAATAGCATAAACAGGTATCTCCTTTTCAATTGTCGCACGACATCCATTGTCAGATTCTGTTGTTAACTCTACTTTATAAAGGCCTACTTCATCAAACAACAATGCCACACGTTAGCCCCAACGTAGTCAATCGAATCATCAATCTGCCAAAGGAACTGATCTATAGACCCATAAGCAATGGTAGATTGATCGTCTAAGAAATGAGTGTCTCCCAAACATACCCGATTGGAATAATTGAACTCATTCACAGGCGTTGGAAACACTTCTAAGCTCACTGTCTTTTGATTTAAACAACCTTGATCAGTTTTCACCAATAAAGTAACATCAACAAAACCATTCACTTCATAGTCATGGGCTGGATTCTGCACATATGCTGAATCATTTCCATCACCAAAGCTCCATGACCATCTATCAATGTTCGCTCCTATAATCGTACTTAAATCATTAAAGCCTGTCGTTTGAAATTGGCAAGCATTGACCGCGTTAAAATCAGCCACTGGTAAATGATATACTTCAACAGAAATTACCGCATTCGCAACACAACCTTGATCTGAATAAGCCGTGTGATTGATTGTATATTGCCCAGGGAGACCATAGGTGTGGTTGGGTGTCAGATTCACACCTGCACCAAAGCTTGTTTGAACGCCTGATCCATCGCCAAAATCCCAAGAAACTGAATCGATAGAACCTAAACTGATTGTTGAGGTATTTGAAATCTCAACAAGATCTTGGAAACATACATCATCAGCCACAACACTCAACACAGGCATTGGATTGACCGCTAAGTTTTGATACAAAGTGTCCGCACAACCTTGCGCGCTCACTATCAATCTTACATTGTAGATACCAGGAGAATTATAATTATGTGTAGGGTTTTGATTGGAGTAATTATCCACTCCATTTCCTGTGACATCCCATAACCAAGAAGTAATTGAAGTTCCATTACTCGCACTTAAGTCTTGAAAAGAAACTGGTGTTCCTTCGCAGACATTTGCCGTTGTGAAATTGGCTGCAGGTGTTGCTATAACATCCACATTCATTAGATCCGAAGTGCTCGGGCACCCGGCAGAAGAAACCGTCCATCGTAAAATATGTTGTCCCGGAGAGAGTGTTGAATATCCAGATTGGTGATCCGCAGTGTCTGTAAAAGAACCTGCACCTGGAGCCGAAACAACCGACCATAGACCATTACCGTTAGCTGCAGCCGTAGCCGCTAAGTTCGCCATATTTCCAGCACATACCGTTCTATCCGGCCCTGCATTAGCAAGTGTTGGATTGGAATTAATAGCAACGCTTAAACAAACGCTATCACTGGTTGCACAAGAGTCTGTAACCTGAAGACAGATATCACCTCCATTAGAACCAAATTGAACATGAATTTCATTACTATCTTGAGTTGAAAGGAAGGAAGCACCCGGAGGTAAAAACCAATTGTAACTAATAATACTTGGAGATGCCGTCACTGAATACCAAGCACTATCATTTTGACAAATCGATACAACACCACTAATGGCTGGTGGCGAAGCTGGCTGGTTAATGCTGTAATTCACACAAATGTCAGGACTAGCGGTACAAGAATCTGTAAGCGAAACACAGATTTGACCACCTGTTGAATTCGGACCAACAACCATTATCATAAGAGAATCATTGGCTCCTGATATGATTGTATCTCCTGCCGGAACTGTCCATGTATATGAAACTGCATTCGTGTCAAACGGAACGTAAAAAGTTACCGTATCACCTATACAGCTCGTTGTATCACCGTTTATTGGTCCTTGAGGAGCTGCAGGTGTAGGACAACAACTGTAAAAAACGTGCCCATTAAACTGTCTTGGATTGAATGTAGCTCCAAAAGGATAGTCCTTTCCGTAGCCTTGAGAAATAGAAATGTCCGCGTTGCCCATGTAGAAATTACCGGCAGTACCGACACCATTTGTATATCTCATAATCGGTCCACTTGCGCCTGTACTAGTCACATAAAAGCCTGTTGTAGTTCCGTTCAACACTGGAACATTAATGTAAACAGGAATTTGAGTAGAATTATTAATCCCAGCGCTAACAACATTGTTCGCACTTCCCGCTAGGGTCCAGGCCCCAGCATTAGCCTGATTTCCAACAATTCCTGTCGGACATGACCATATTTCAGCTACTCCAATTGTTCCAGCAGCAAAATTGCCCCAAACCGAATCTACTGTAACATCAGTCAACGCAGTAAGATTAAACATCAAACCATCTTGACCATTATTTTGGTTCATTGGCAAAACAAGAGGGCTTCCAGCGCATTGTCCTTTGACTGAGTCAGGCAAAATACATGCAAAAGCGATGAAAATCGTTAGAAGAGCTAATATTCTTTTCAAGATCAAAGTATTTAGAGAATCACAGGTAACGCAATGTTTAAAAGAGCTATTTAATTAGCGATAGCGAATATAAGAACACATTTCGACAAAATTATTCACCATTCGTTTTGAAGTCGCATTGAAGAGGAATGAGTTGCCTATTAATATCGATCATCCTTTTTTCAAATGTTCAGGCCGAAGCAAATCCGAAAATTCCTTTACAGGATTAAAGGTTTCGATAGGAACTTCAACAAAAATAGTAATCCAATTAGCCATGGCTCCATTCCAAAGTCCTGGCCATTCAAGCGCCTTCACATCGAGTCCATTACGACTTTTTGATGCCACGAAATACAGCTCATCATCTACAAAATCATGTAAATCAATTTTATTACCCTTTAAATCTTTGGTTAAGCATACCAAATCAACTGGATTAAAGTGAGTCGAAGATTTGAGTATGTTTTTTTGCCTTGAGTTTGATGAATCAATTTGAGCCTGCTCCACAATTTGAAGAGATTCTCCAATGTAATTATCAGTCGTCCAAAACGGACCGCCTCCCGGCTCTCCTTCATTCTTCACCATTCCGCAAACTCGAATGGGTCGTTTCAAATATGATTTGAGCTGTTTGTAACCTTTTGGAATTCGAATCTTCCACTTATCTCTTAAATTTTGAATTTGATTCTCGTCACACAGCAAGCCTTTCTCTAAACTTACGTTCAACGTCATCATATCATCACGCAACTCGAGTAACTTACCTGCCAAGGCCTTTTTATACATTACTGTATCATTCAACATGCGATCATGCGCAACATTATCAATGTTCTTAATGAAAATGAGATCAGCATTCAGGTCATTCAAATTGTGAATAAGAGCACCATGGCCTCCTGGGCGAGTTACTACTTCGCCATTTTCAAATACAGGTTCATTATTCGCATTTACTGCAATTGTATCGGTCCGTTTTAACTGATGAGAAAATGTAATATCCCAATCTATTGAGTCAAAAGGAGGCCTCGAAACCCATTTGTACCAATAGCCTTTTCAAACCCTTCTAAATGCTCAGGTGAAACGGTAAAATGTGCACGGGCTACTCCATCCTTTGAAGCATAGTTCATCGCCTCTTTTAAATGCTCAACTAATGGCATCTGAGGTTCATTATACAAATGGAAATCAATCAATCCCTTAGGTAATTGACTCAAGTTTAAACCATCAGAATAAAGCATCAACTCCAACCAGCGGACTTTTGCGTCAAGCCCAGGGG